>Ga0066376_10002598_pt1 | contig 16746 bp, 14 predicted proteins | sample Knorr_S15_td_Bot_FD_77009 | JGI IMG/M metagenome (GOLD analysis project Ga0066376, IMG submission 77009) | Marine microbial communities from Southern Atlantic Ocean transect - Knorr_S15_td_Bottom_ad_5009_LV_A | ecosystem: Environmental > Aquatic > Marine > Oceanic | place: Southern Atlantic... | reverse complement strand
GAACAGTTCTTCATTAACTTTCGGGCCGTAAGAATTTGAGGTGTCCATAAACGTCAGGCCAAGATCAACGGCATGATGGAGCGTTTTCAGTGACTCGTCATCATTAACGGGACCAAAAAAATCAGTAAGCACATTTCCGCCGAAGCCAATGGCAGAAATCTCGATGTCGGAATTGCCGAGTTTTTGAAATTTCATTTAAGTCGTCCCCTGATTTTTAGGTAGGTGCAGGCGTCTCTTGCGGCGCTTCATCCCGGTCCGTCTTGGTGTAATCACGCTGGACCTCGGCAATACGCAGCCGATAATTTTCGAACAATTCGTTGTAGCCTTTGGCCTGGGCTTTTTGATGTTTGGATTGATTGCGCCAGCCGACAACAGCTTCCTCATCGCGCCAAAATGACAGCGATAAAATTTTGCCTTCATTGGTTAGGCTTTGAAAGCGCTCGATCGAAATGAAACCGTCCATTTTTTCCAGGTCTTGGCGAAGCGCGGCGGCAATGTCTAAATATTCAGCTTTCCCGTCGGGCTTTGGTTCAACTTCGAAAATAACTGCATACATATCGCCTCCTAAAATCCAAAAAGTTTTACCGGATTATCGACAAATATTTTTTGGTGAATTTTTGCATCGCTCGTCCAGTCTAACATATGATCAAGCAGATCGGCATCATTCGGCATAAACTCATAGGTCGAAACATGGGGCCAGTCGGTTCCCCATATCAATCGATCTTGATTGGCCTCAATCAGAGCCTGCGCCATGGGCGTGACATCAAGATAAGGGGTTTGCTCTGACGTCGTAATTCGGTAGGTGCCAGTGAGCTTAACCCAGCAATGACCATCCCGCACCAGATTGAGAAAATCTTGGAAGCCTGGATGATCAACTCCAGCCGACGTTTTTGTATAGCCGAGATGACCAACTGAAATATCGACTGGCAGTTTGATCAGAGTTTCTCGTAGGTCCGGAAACTCGTGAACATGGATAAGAAGTTCCAAATGCCAGCCAAAAGGCTTTAGGCGTTCCGCAAATTGGCAGAACTCTTCGATGGAAGCGAATGGCATGCCGCCCTTGTCGACCAAGTTGACACGAATGCCACGAATGCCATCGGCATGAAAATCTTCCAGTTCTTTATCGGTGATTTCAGGGCCGACGGCAACAACGCCTCTCATGCGATCTGGGTATTGCCTGATGGCATCCATCATCATTGAATTGTCGGTGCCATAGACGCTGGGCTGCGTGAGCACCAATCGTTCGACGCCGAATATTTTGTGCATCTCCCGTAAATCTTCCAAACTGGATTGCAACGGTGTGTACCCATGATTGGGAGACAAAGGATATTTATCTGGCGGGCCAAATACATGGGCGTGCGTGTCTATTGAACCAGCCGGTAAGGCTATCCGCGGTTTTTTCCAATTGGGATCAGGGGGAGTGCAGACAGGTATTTCAGAGTTAGGCATGGGGTCCTATCAATTTTTTAAAATTTATATTGGCTTTACCAAACGCCGATATAGACAGCCTTTTTGGTATCGTTGTCCAAGGAGCGGCGCGCTCTCATTTCCATACCTTTGTCAGGTAAGGTTTTGCGGAACTTTCGTCTGCGTAAAGATTCAAACATTTGGTCTCGCATTTCTCGGCGGACATCTTCATATTTTGGGTCTTCGCCTAAATCCACCCATTCGTTCGGATCGTTTTTAAGATCAAACAATTCTGGTCGGAAAGCTTCATGGTGGATGTATTTCCAGTCATCTGTTCGGACCATTGTGCCGCGTGCTTCGCTCGGTTTGATGCCAAATTCCCAACTGGCAAAGCGTGCCGCGTATTCAGATTCGCTTATGACGTAGGTGCGCCAATCATCTGGTTTTTCGCCGCGCAATAGGGGGCGAAGGGAGCGACCTTCCAAAATATGCTCTGGAATTTCTCCGCCCGCCGCATCGATAAATGTCGGTACCAGATCAATGGCCTCCATAAAGCTATCATCGACTGTTCCTCGCGTGGCGTCTGAACCTTCATCGGGATCATAGACAATCATCGGAATTCGAACGCTTTCCTCGTGGAAGAGCTCTTTCTCCGCCATGTAGTGATCACCGAGATAATCGCCATGGTCGGAGGTGAAAACAATCATTGTGTCATCCATCCGGCCTTGCTCTTCCAGAAATTTAAACAACCGGCCCATATGATCATCGATTTGCTTGATCAAGCCCATATAAGAGGGAATGACGTTGTTTCGAGTTTCATCGCGGGCAAAAGTTTCGCTGTCCGGGCGGCCCATGAAGAATTTATAAACTGGGTGGCCGTTTTCTTTTTCGTCTGGATGGCGATTTACCGGGATCATATCGTTGTGGCCGTACATGTCGTGATACGGGGCGGGAGCAACATAAGGCCAATGCGGTTTGATGTAACTGAGATGCAGGCACCAGGACTGGTCACCGGCTTCGGTGATGAACTCCATCGCCCGATTGGTCATATAGGCGGTTTCTGAATGCTCTTCTTTGACGCGGGCCGGCAAGTGATTGTTGCGGATGTGCCAACCGGACAAAATTTCGCCGTCGGGTCCTTCATGTGAATTTGCATAATCGTGCCACGGATTTTTACCTTCGTAGCCTTGAGCATTGAGATAATTGTTGTAGGCCAAATTCTCAGGGCCAAATTCCGCGTTTCCCCAAAGACCATCATCGCGCTCATAGGGCTCGAACCCACACTCGCTCGCCAACACACCAAACGGCGCATGAGGATCAAGGCCAAGGCGTTCCATGCCAGCGGTGTCCGCATTCATGTGGGTTTTGCCGACCAAAGCTACTCGGTAATCAAGCGGTCGGAGATAGTCGCCGATGGTTTGCTCGCCAAGATTCAACGGCACACCGTTCCAAGTCGCACCATGGGTAAAGTTATAACGACCGGTGTAAAAACTCATCCGTGAGCCGCCGCAAATCGGCGCCTGACAATAGGCTCTCGAGAACAACACGCCGCGGGCTGCCAATGCATCGATATTCGGTGTTTCCAATCGAGGGTGACCCGTGCAAGACAGATAGTCCGCCCGCAATTGATCGCACATAATGAAGAGAATATTTTTAACTTTAGCCATATGTAATTATGAACCCCAAAATCATTATAGTTTAGCGCGTTTTGGCCGCTCCCATACTAGAAAGCGGATTTCCCAAAGCTAGGAATTGAAGTTTGGTTTAAGCGTTGCCGCGTCGCTCCCGCCAAAGGCCTAGTTTGGTTTGGACGACCTTGTCGGAGAAGCTGAATATAACAGCGTCCTCATCCGCTTCAAGCCTATGTGGATACCAGCAGGGGACAACAATAATATCACGTTCTTGCCATTCAATTATTTGTTCGTCATCGCCTTCGCCGACAATGGTCCGACCTGATCCCTCAATGATCGAAAAAACGTTGTTCTCGGTGGTTTGATATTTTTCAGTTTTGAAGCCTTTTGGCAACAATTGCAGGAATGTTGATATCGTTGACATCGCCGGTCCGCCTGAGGTCGGGTCGATATATTCGAGTTTCAAACCGTGATAGGGATCCCAATCGGAGGACTTACGAAGATTCTCTAAAGTTTCTCGCGATTTTGCATAAGGGTAACTGAATATAGGTGAATTTAGATTGTCCGGAACTTCGCCAACGGGGCGCATGTTGCTGCCATAACGATTGAGACTATCTCCGGGCGGCGGCCCCGCCGGGAATTGCTCATCAGGATAACGTTCGAGGAATACCGCTCCTATGTGACGCACAAGTGGCAGGTCTAATCCATCCATCCAAACAACCGGCTCAGTGCCCTCATTGCCGTGGTCATGCCAGGTCCAGGATGGTGTGATGATAAAATCACCCGGCTCCATAAATGTTTTTTCGCCATTGACGGATGTGTAGCCACCTGAGCCTTCAATAATAAATCGTAGTGCTGCCGGTGTGTGGCGGTGAGCGATGGCAACTTCGCCCGGCATAATAAGTTGAAGCCCTGCGAACAAAGATTCAGTAATAGAGCAGTTGCCTTCGAGAGCAGGGTTCTCGAGCATTAATACCCGACGTTCGGCTTCGGCGGCGGTGATCAAATTGGCTGAGTGCAGAAGGTCGTCACGAAGTTCCGAGTAATCCCAAAGATTAGGAACCGACGTGATGACCGGTTCAGGTGTAACTAAATACTCTAGATTTTCCCAAAGCGGTGCACAGCCATGACTGCGGATTTTTGCATAATATTCTTGTCGCTCTTCAGCATTTGATACCGGTGTATCCATCTCTTTGGCCTTCCGCGGTTTGGTCGTTCAGATGTTCGCACATTATTCGAACGGCTACCTAAAATTTATATCAGAAAAAGCAGTTGTTAAAGGTCCGTCTTTAAAGTTTAATTGAATTGATCAGTATACGGACTAATAATTGGTGATTGCAATCTGATTGTTTGAAACGGCACACTCCAGCTATGACCTCAGAAAATGGAATTCCAGAAACAGACCCCGCCACCTGGAAGCGGATATTTAGCGGCGAGTTGCTGATCTATTCGATTATCCTCAATCTCGGGATTCTTCTGTTCGCTATCGATACTTTCGTGATAACGACTATTATGCCGACCATCATCAAAGATATAGGCGGGACCGAGCTTTATTCCTGGCCGGTGATGATTTTTATGGTCGGTGCAATTGTCGGCACCGCCGCCACGGGACCGGTTCGAGAGATTTTTGGCCGGCGCAATGGGTATGTTTTTGCCGGCTTTCTATTTCTAGTAGGCAATCTGGGCGCTGCATTTGCGCCGAATATCGAAATTCTAATTGCCTGGAGGGTTCTGCAAGGTTTAGGCGGCGGTCTTATTATCTCACAAGCCTACGGTTTGATCGGCGATATTTATCCGCCGGAATTGCGTATGCGGGTATTGTCTGTTATTTCGACGACCTGGGGCGTGGCCACTGTTTTTGGTCCTGCGTTCGGTGGCATTTTTGCAGAGTTTGGATCGTGGCGCGGAGCCTTTTGGGCAATAGTTCCTCTGGCAATACTTTTTTGTATATTGGTATGGAGGAACGTCGCACCTTCCACCGACGGCGGAAAAATCGATAATTTCCCAATAACCAGACTGTTATTGTTTGCGCTTGGCATCCTCTGTGTCGGTATGACATCTCAAACGAAAAGTACGGATTTTCAGGTTGGGCTAATACTGGCGGCAATACTCATGGTCGCCTACGCGATGGACCGCGATGTGCGTTCTGCCAATCGCATGTTTCCCAAAAATACTTTGGTTCCTAATACGACGATTGGGTCATGTTATTGGTTTATGTTGCTGTTCACCTTCACCTTCATTGTTGCCGTGCTGTATGCGACATTATATTTGCAGGAGTTGCATCATCAGACACCTATCGTCGCTGCCTATATCAGCGCTACATTGTCCTTTAGCTGGACCATTGGTGCGCTGATTGTGGCGTCCTGGAAGGGCCGGGCAATCATCATCGCGGTTATTGGCGGCGGCTTTTTAATTCTTCTCGGCGCAATTGGTCTAAGTCTGTTTGCCGTAGAAGGGCCGCTAATATTGATAATCGTCTCCCTTGGCTTGATGGGCGTTGGCATAGGTACATCAAATAATCACGTTATTGCCCTGACCATCGAATGTGCCGAAGAAGGTGAGCAAGGCCTGGTTGCCTCTTCCGTTCAAACCATGCGTACGATGGGTTTGGCATTTGGCTCAGCTTTAGCAGGCTTGATCGCCAATAATGCCGGCCTATCTGAAGGCGCTGCACCGGAAACCATATCGCAGGCGGTCGATCTCCTTAATCGTACAGATATCGTATTGGCTGCGTTGACGTTGCTCTCGATATTTATTTTCTATCGATATTATTGGCGCGATACCAAGGGTGCTAATGCCCGCTGATATCAGCGTGGAGTGACTTGGTTTCCTGATATTTATCTTGCTGTTCTTGCGATGCTTTTTCCTGGTACTTATCTTTCCATTCATCGTAAGGCATACCATACACCGCTTCGCGGGCCGCATCATAATCCATATCGATGTCACGTTCTTTGGCCGCTGCCATATACCATTTGGATAGGCAGTTTCGACAAAAGCCGGCGAGGTTCATGATATCAATGTTTTGCGCATCGCTGCGCTTTTGCAGATGAGCGACAAGTCCTCTAAAGGCGGCCGCCTCAAGTTCTGTTTTGGTTTGATCATCCATTTTTCAAATTCCCTTATGTGTTATGCAGCTTGAATTCCATTGGGTTTATGTAGCCTGTGGCGGAGGGTTAGCAAAGGGGTGTTGTGGTAAGAATGCTGTGAAATGTTTTCCCGACGCTATGCACATCTTATTCGTTAGCTATCCACAGGTTATCAACAGAATGGTCTACATGCGAGGTTTTAGAGTAATTATGAGGAAGCCGTTGACTATGGTAGGTTACTTCAGAATACCTAGGGGCAAAATGACTAAATTGGGAGCAGAACATGGCGAAAAATGCGCCAGATAATCCAGACACCAACAATTCCGGAAATCCGTCAATAGAAGTCGTTCATGACGCGGATAACGCCGCAGACTCCGCGGACGCAGAAACCAAACACACAGGCGTTCAAGACGCCTATGAATGGCTAGAGCACAGCGAACCCAATCTTATTGACGGTCTTGTCGCCCCTGAATTTAAAGCACCGTTTTATGCGCGCTATCGATTGTTTACGATCACCGCGATCTTCGCCACGATCGGCTGGCTGACGGCATCCGCAATTTTTGTTCTTAACTCTTTGGGGCTGGAAGATCTTGCTCAATTGTTGCCGCATGAGCTGGGCGGACTTGCCGCGGGAATCGTCACGCCGATTGCATTCATATGGATTGTCGTCGCATTTTTTGAGAAAACCAGAATTTATCAAGCAGAGAGCAAAGCACTGCGCTGGCATCTCCAGCAACTCACCTATCCTTCGGACAGCGCTGAAACCCGCGTTGCACAAATCACCGAAGCCTTGCGCGCGCAAACTCAAGCTCTCACTCATGCCTCGGAAGAAGCCAGCATGCGGGCAGGTGAGGCTACAGATATGATCAAACGCCAGACAATGGCACTCTCTGTTGCCTCTGAAGAGGCCGGCATCAAAGCCGATAGTGCTGGCGAGAAACTTCGCCAACAGGCTGAAGATTTAGTGTCCGCATCAGACCGAGCGATTGCCCGCGCGCGGGAAGCGGGAAATGTGCTGCATCATCAAAGTCACGATCTGATCAATGTATCGCAACAGGCGGCGGCCCGAACCGAAGATATCACCACGACGCTCCAAAAAAGTGGCGAGGAGTTGATGCGTGTAGCTGAGGAATCGTCACGCAAGGCACATGAAACATCAGAAATGTTCAGAGATCGCTCTGAAAGTCTGGCGACAATTTCAGTCGAAGCTGCCGTGCGCGCCGAAAAAATGGGCAGCGACCTAGCAACCAATGCAGAAGCTTTGGCCGGCGCAACTGAGCTGGCGGCTCAACGTGTTGAGCTGAGCACTGAAAATTTGCGCGAGAATACTCAAGATATGACGCGGCGTTCGGATCAGATGGCAGCTCAGGCCGATACAATTGCGGCGCAACTCGCCATTCAGGCGGAAAATTTAAATGAGGCGATCCAAAAGGCGACGGCGAATACGTCAACAATAGTCGCGGCTATCAATACCGAGTCCCGAAATCTAGGAATCACCACCGATACGGTGATGTCTCAGGTCAAACGCGCCCGCGAAGAACTGCAAAATGATGTCAAAGAATTGCAAGCAGTAGGCGAAGCAGCCACAGAATCTGTGGATAAAACGTCGACCGAATATCGCAAACATATTGCCGAACTGGAAGAGACCACAGATCGAGCCTCGGCGCGGGCGCGGGTTGTCAGCGCGCAGATTGAAGACGTGACCGATGTGTTGGGCCGGACCGCTGACAAGACCTTTGCGCAAGTGGAGAATGCGTCGCAAGCCCTCAGCGCCAATACCGAAGCACTGTCGGAAAATTCTCAAAAAGCGATAAGCAATATTGATGCGGCAAGCGGAGAACTTCAAAAGAAGTCTGACCATATGGCGCGGCTCAGCGATCTGGTTGTTCTGCGTTTGGGCAATACTTCTGATGCGATGGACAAGCGCGCCACTGAGCTATCTGACACTTCAAAAGAAGTTAATGCTCAGATAGATGCGACGACAGAACGCTTAAACCAGGCGCGGATGGAGCTCAAGGAGGCCTCCGATCTCAGCGTTGGTAATGTTGACCGGGTCGCGGCCGCGCTTCGTCGGGACCTCCAAGATTTGACCCAAGTGGCTGAAAATGTCGGCGAGGTTAACGCCGAATATGGCGAGCGTTTGGCAAGGCTTACTGCCGATACCGATAGCGCAACGATCAATCTTCAAAGACTTAGCGAAGCCGTGGAAGATCAAATTAGAGAACTCGCCGTCGCCTCTGACGGTGCCGGAGAAAATATCATCGAAGTCGGCAATAAACTTGCTGATCACACCCGCTTGTTGAATGACGCGTCTGCCGTGGCCATCGAAAAAGTCACTGAGGTAAGTGATATCTTAAAAGAAGAGACAGGTAATGTCGGCGAGGCTTCAGCCAAGGCCAGTGAACGACTGCGCTCCATCGGTATTGTTTTGGATCGCCGCACTGTCGAGCTTGCCAATGCGGCAAACGATGCTTCTGAAAAAGTAAACAATGTTTCAGAGATATTGCGTCAAAAATCGATCGCTTTGACAGATTCTTCCGGCAAGGCAATTGCTGATATTGGGGCTGCCGGCGAGACGATGTCGTATCGGTCAGAAGAGGTTACACAATCGGCAGACCGCGCTGCACGTCTCTTGGGATTGGTGACGGATGCCCTTCGCCAGCAATCGCGCGATCTCAGCCGGACGACTGATAACGCAGCCGATCAAATTGAAAACGTCGGTGAGAAATTGCACCAACGGTCGCGCGAGCTGACAGATATTACCGATGATGCTGTTACGCGCATGGACGAGACTTGGGAAACCTTGGAAGACCGCGCTGACAAAATGCGGGATTTATCGGGTGATCTGATCAATCAGGTAAGCGAGGCGGCGGCGGCTCTTCATGAGAGATCACAAGAATTGGCGAAGGCGTCTGATAGCGCTGTCTCGGATGTCGGCTCGGTCGGCAATACATTGCTCCATCAATCAAAGGAAGCGGCGACGGCAGCAGACGAAGCGGCATCGCGGCTAACCAGAATAGCTGAAGATTTAAGTACCAACTTTATCGATATCAAGGATTCGTCCGTTGATACCGAGGAGCGACTCAATCGCATGGGTGTGAATTTCCGCCAGCGTGCCGAAGAATTTGCTCAAGCGGCAACCGAGTCGAACGCACATGTGCAGGCTTTCGCTGACGCACTACAAGAAAGAAGCTCAGAGCTTAGGGGGGCTTCAGATGAAGCGACTGCTAAAGTTGAGGCCGTTGGCGGCGCGCTTCAGGAACGTTCCCGCGAAGTTGCCCTTGCCGTGGACCGAGCTGCAAAATTGTTGTCAGCGGTTACTTCTGGATTGCAGCGTCATTCAGATGAACTTCATTCGGTTTCTGATCGAGCCGTCGAGAAAACTCAAGACATGAACGAGTTTTTGAAAACCGGCGCGCAGGAATTATCTCGGGTGTCCGAGCAAAGTTCAGCGCGATTGGAAGATACCAGCAATGCTGTTCGTCAACGCCTTGATGATCTAACAATTTCATCAGACAGAGCGATTGCCAGACTTGAAGGCGCGGCCGATTTGGTGAATGTGCGAGCGGATCAAATGTCCGAAACTGCACGTATTGCAACTGACTCTGCGATATCAGCGGGTAAAGCTATGGGCGAGACGGCAGAAACGACAACAAAATCAGCCGATCAAAATCTCAGCAAATTGCAAACAATCAGTGATGCCTTACGCAAACAAACCGAAGATGTTAGTAATGCTTCCAATCGTTTGTCCCAAAATATGGGAGGCGCAGGAGCCGAACTTCGTCAGCAACTTGAAGACCTCACCAAAACCTTCAACGAGGCATTGAACGGTATCAATACAGTGGGTGATGCTGTCACGCGGCGCGCAAGCGAGGCCGAAGATGTTTCTAATCGGGCCATTTCCAATATGGAAACCTGGGGCCAAACCATCCAACGGGGAACCGACGATCTCACAACGGCGTCCAGTCAACTTGCACACAATGCCAAAGATGCTACTCAAAGAGTGAAACAACAAACTAACGATCTTGCAAAAACGTCGAAACAGGCCGAAGAAATTTCTGATGCCTTAAAGGAGCTGGCGCAAAAATCAGGCCATGAAGATTTCCTCAAGCGAATGTCGTTGGTCTCGGCAGGCCTCGAATCTGTTGCTATTGATATCAACCGTATTATGGAAACGCGGATCACTGAAGATGATTGGAAGCGCTATAACCGCGGCGAAAAAAGTATTTTCTTGCGGAAAATTCTGGGGATGCGGAACAAATCCAAGCTCGCAAAGATCAATCAGCTTTACCGTTCTGATACGGATTTCCGCGAATATGTCACCCGCTATTTAAGCCAATTTGATGAGCTTATTGAAAGCGCTCGGCGGAGCGGCCATGAAGGTGCGCTCGGTGCTAGCTTTATGACTTCAGATGCCGGTAAAGTCTACATGGTGCTTCAATCCGCGCTTGATCGTGATTCTGGCGGCGAAGAGCCTGAACAAGTTTAGCTCTGATCTAATTCCCGAACTCTTTCGAGGATAACGTCCTGTACGATCGGATCAGCGCCGATCGGCGGGCAAAGCCATAGCCGTTTCCCGTCGACCTCAATTGGGCCAATAGGGTTTGCGCTGGTGAGGCGATGCTGGGTCAAATCCGGTTCTATCCCCAAGAGCTCAGGCACATCTTTGGTCTCGTGACTTCCCCCTGAAAACAAATGTGTGGCGACGATGATGTTAGGAGTGTCGCAGTGATCGCGCCAATCGTTAAGATTGGGCGATTGATCTAAAAATAAGGCTAATGATTTGGCTTGTCCTAAGGAGTCCAAGCTGGCCGCCACCGTTTGGGTGTCGATTTCCGATTGTGGGTTATGGGTCGAGCCATGGCCGACCACCAGCACTGTGGTGTCCATCGCAGCCGATGCCGACATCTGAACAGTGCTGCGAACCAGATCGGTAAACCGATTGCCGACGAGGGGGTGATTGCCGACAGGTTCAGCAAATTTAAGCGTCTGTCCATTGCGCTGGGTTTGGCGTCCCGAAAGCGAGAGTTCTTCTGGAATGACAGTTTTGGTTAGGCTGCCCGGGCTGGCAAAGCACGGAACAATATAAACTGTATCACTTGAAATTTTTGCCAACTCCTCAGCCATAAAAGGCGCGCGCTTTATAAATCCCGTCTGAACGTCGTTGAAAATATTTTGCCTGGCAATGGCATCCGCATGTCCTTGAATGAGGCGGGTGCTTTCCGGAGAGTCCGAACGCCCATGCCCAACAATGAGGAGAGAGGATTTCCGCCAAAGGTCAGATGGCGAGGCCATTTTATTCGGTGAGGGCTTTGTTGATGAGGGTGAGTTCTTCTTCAGAAAGATTGAGCGTTAACGCGAGTTTATGCCCGCGCTCGGTCATTTTGGCCCACGTGCGTTGGATGATGCCGATCATTTTCTCTTCATCATGCTTTCTTGAGAAATCCAAAAAGTAGTTTTCCAGAAAAACCAGGCAGATCACATCTTCCAAAGTCTGCATGTCGGTATTTGAGCGCAGGTTTTTCTTGAGCAGCAATTGGCGGGTTTTATCGACAGCCTCATCATCGTAGCCACACTCGCGCATAATTTCAGCGGCCTTGTCGGCATGGAAGCCATAAAGCGTTGTGCGCCATAAATGATAACCTTTTTTGCCTTCCGGATATTCAGTTCGAGGAATCTCCCAGCGGCGGATATGCTGCGCCCGAGCGGCCAGCTTAAGTGTCTCCTCGGCATCCGGGGCGACCCTTTCCATCCAGGCCGTCATGCGCCTGCCATAAATAAGTTCTTTCGGATGGTCCTCACCTTCAAAACTATCGCTATTCGGATCAGCCGCGTTGGCGGTATCAATCAGGACGATGGCATCTTCAAATTGAGGCATATTTTTAAACCAAATCTCAAACAATTAGCATTCATCATAGGATAAGGCATAATGAGCTTTGTGCAAATCACCGAAAATATCCATGAAGAGTGAAAATGAATTCGACTGACACCATCGATAGCGCGGGAGAGCACGCACTATCTCTTGCCGATTTGCCATATCTTCTGGATAGCAATACAGCGCTGCCGAGTATTGATATTCCTGTATCGCAAAAGGCGCTTGATGAAATGCGCGCGCGATTGGCTGAGGCCGGTCCAGCTCCTTATATCGCTATCACCTACCGGGCCGGGCGCGCGGGTAAGGACACTCTGGTGAAAAACGCGCCGCTCAAGGAAATTAGCGAGGCTCTAAAAGATAACAAGGCAACGCTCATTAATGTGCAGCGACTGCCGACGCAGGAAGAAAAAGCTCTGTTGACGACAAGTTTCGGCACCAGCATTGCTGATTTTTCGGATGTGAATGACAATCTTGAGGAGGCTTTGGCGTTAATGAGTTTGCTCGACGATTACATCGGCGTAAGCAATACCAATATGCATTTGCGTGCCGCAGCCGGGAAATCAGCCCGGGTGTTGGTCACCTATCCCGGTGAATATAGATGGTTGGTAGACGGCGACCGTTCACCGTGGTTTCCGAACTTTGATCTCTATCGACAAGATTCGGGTGGCAGCTGGGAGAGGGCTTTTCGAAAACTCTCAGCTGATATAAAAACATCCCATGAGTGACGCAGAGGAAATCCATCATCGAGGCATCGCCGCTTTTCAAGCGGGCCAAATCGACGAAGCCATTGATCTTTTAGGTCAAGCGATTGCCACCGGTAATGCCGACGCCGAGATATACGCCAACCTTGGCGTGATCAACCGCGAAGCCGGTAATTTGCAAGTTGCGCGCGAACATCTGGAAGAGGCGGTTGAGCGGGCATCGAACAACGCTGATTTTTATTATAATTTAGCGCTGGTTTACGGTGATCTAGAAGAGCTTGATCTGGCGCAGAAACATTACGAACTGGCGCTCAGCATGCGGCCCGGCATGGCCCCGGCGTTGAATAATCTTGGCAATATCAAAAAAGCGCAAAAAGACACGGATGGCGCGGTCGCATTTTACCAACAAGCCATTGAGGCCGACGAAGGCTATGCGCCGGCCCATCGAAACCTCGCCGATGCTTTCGAATCCGCCGGCTTTGTTTCTGCGGCCCACGATTCTTATACCACGGCCATTCAACTTCGCCAGGACACCGGAACGCGCATTCGGGATGCGCTGGTCTTGCCTGTAATTCCAGACTCGAATGACCAAATCGAGGAAAGCCGCGCGCGACTGAATGGCAAGCTGGATGATTTGCTCAATGACGAGCTAAGCCTGGAAGACCCGTTACGCGAAGTCGGCGCGACGAATTTTCTGCTCGCCTGTCACGGGCTCAATGACAAACCAATCCAGGAGAAAATTGCTCAAACCTATCTAAAGGCTTGTCCGGCACTGGCTTTCGAAGCGTCCCACGCAAAGGACTGGATGGCGGGGTTGGAAGGCGGGGTGCCGCGTATCGGATTTGTATCTTCATTTTTCCATGAGCATACGATTGCGAAATTGAATAACAGTCTGATTACCGGCCTGCCAAAAGCGCGATTTGATGTGAAAGTATTTTCATTTTCGGACGTCGAGGATTCCTGGTCCGAGAAGTTTAAAAAATTGGGAGCGAATTTTGTTCGATTGCCAATGGATTTAGAGAATGCGCGCCGCGTCATTGCTGAAGCCGAGCTTGATATTCTGTATTACACCGACATCGGCATGGAGCCGATGACTTATTTTTTGAGTTTCGCCCGGCTTGCTCCGGTTCAATGTGTGAGCGTTGGACATCCTGTGACAACGGGCATTCCCAATATTGATTATTTCATTTCGGCTGATCTGATCGAAACCAGCAATTCTGCCGAGGCGTATAGCGAAAAGCTGGTGCGTTTGGATGGTTTCCCGACCTGTGTTGCCCGGCCAGAAGAATTCAAAGATTTGGCGCCGCGTAAAAAATCCAGCGGACAACGTATTGTCTGCCCACAATCACTGTTCAAATTTCACCCGGATTTCGATGACATGCTCGGCGATATTTTACGAGTTCTGCCGGACGCGACTATTCAGTTGATTGATGGCAGTCACCCAGCCTGGACAGAGCTTCTGCAAAAGCGCCTGCTTAAGTCGCTCTCAGACGTAAGTGACCGTATTGAAATATTACCACGCTTAAACAGTGAAGCTTTTGCGGCATTGCTCAATGTTGCAGATGTTATTCTTGATACGCCTCATTTCAGCGGCGGGATGACGACCTATCAGGCTTTGGCAGCGGTTACGCCCGTTGTCACGCTGCCGGGCGACTTTATGCGGGGCCGCTATAGCCTGGGCCTCTACCGGCAAATGCAGATGACGGATTGCGTTGCGGACAGCGCTGAAGAATATGTTGAGATTACCAAACGCCTCTGCACTGACAGCAGTTTTGCTGAAAGCACGCGGGATCAAATCAAAGCCGGTCATGAGCTTATATTTGATAACCGTAAAGCCATCGACCGCCATGCCAAGTTCTTTGAAAAAGTCATGTTCGAGGGGTAGTGCGGGTTATTAGATTATTGTTCGCCGGCTTCTTCTTTCTCAACCAGCTCATTCGCCAATCCTACGTATTTTTCAGCATCACAAAAGCGATCAATGAGGCCGGCGTATTCTTTGTCGACGCGCGCCGTCGTGGTTTTCATTGACTGCTCCGAAGTCAGAGAAGGTGTGGCGTCGGTTCGCTCAATCAACTGGCCCTCGATATACAGCGCATCAAGGCCGGTGCCGCCCTCGGCAATGAGGATCGCCGCCTCCTCAAACGGTGAAGCAAAATAGGCGCTGGCGGCATGGGCATCAATGTGATTGATCCAGCGCAGCTTGGCAGGATAGAATTGGATGCTTTGTTCCGCTAAATAATTTCAGCGGTGGTTATCGTCATAGCGCGGGTGATGGCGACGGAGCGCGTTCTGATAGCCAAATTGAGAGCCTTTTTTGGGCCAGGTCCCCATATGACGGTCAATGCAAATCAGATCGACATCCTCCAGGCTCTCGAGCCCCAAACTCGAGAGACAATAGGCTATCGACATCAACGGATAGGCAAAAGAATGTTTGCGCCGGTTGAGACGCGCCTCGGTAATGGCATGAATTTTTAAGCTGCCGTCTTGGTCAGAGACAATGGCAGCGCCGGTATCATGGCTATAACATTTGAGGCCTAAGACAATCATTGAACCATCATTCTATATTGGCAGGACTTATTTTGTATGAGACAAAACCCTTATGAATACAACAAGCTTTAATTCCGTAATCGGCAATACGACCTCGGCGCCAGATACCGCAAGCAAATCTATCGCCACTTGGCTGTATATTTTGTGCGGTATGGTCTTTTTTATGGTGATCTTGGGCGGGCTTACGCGGCTGACCCATTCCGGGTTGTCGATGGTTGATTGGCGGCCGGTCACAGGATGGCTGCCACCGATGAACCCCATTGAGTGGCAGGCGGTCTTTGATCTCTATAAAGAATCTCCGGAATTCAAAAAAATAAACTACGGTATGACTGTCGAAGAATTTAAGTCGATTTTTTGGCTGGAATTTATGCATCGTTTATGGGGGCGGATATTGGGCGTGGTGTTCCTGTTGCCATTTTTATTTTTTCTCCTGAAGGGCTGGATTACGCGTCCCTTGATCCCTCGTCTCATTTTGATCTTTATACTCGGAGGCCTGCAGGGCGTGCTCGGCTGGTATATGGTTAAAAGCGGCCTGATCGATAACCCTGATGTCAGCCAGTACCGTCTAACCGCACATTTTGCAGCCGCGGTCATCATTTACGGATATATGCTTTGGGTGGCTTTATCGTTAATGAAAGCGCCAAGAGGAGCGGTTTCTCACGCTCCCTCATTGTTGGTCAAGGGCACTATATTCACCGCAGGTTGGATATTCTTGACCATGTTATCGGGTGGATTTGTCGCTGGCCTTGATGCGGGGTTAACCTATAACACTTTCCCGCTGATGGATGGCAAATTGGTGCCAGATGGGCTATGGGCAATATCGCCTTGGTATTTCAATGTGTTTGAGAACATACTAACGGTGCAGTTCGATCACCGCATCTTAGCTGAGATGACTTTGGTGCTGGTCATCGGGCTGTGGCTGTTGGCGCGCAAAAGCGATCTGCCAATAGCGCCGCGAAAGGCCTTTCGCGCGTTGATGATCATGGTTCTTGTACAGGTGATTTTGGGCATTGCAACGTTGATTTTTGTGGTGCCCGTTTCGCTCGCCTCACTGCATCAGGCCGGCGCGTTGGTGTTGTTCACGTTTGCGCTTTGGGCATTGCATAGCTTGATTGGAAAATCATTTGCCCGATAACCAAAAAAGGGTGGCCCAGCAGTTTTGCCTTTTACGTTAATTTTTTATATATAAAAGGGGATTACATATAGAGTAAGTACTACGATATAGGGCCATTTGTAGTAAAGATACCTCAATTGGAGAAATAGTTGATGTCGAATGATGACGACAAATTTCGCCTTGTAACACGGAGCGATTTCGATGGCCTGGTTTGCGCCGTTTTATTGCGCGAACTGGATGTGATCAATGAAATCAAATTTGTCACCCCAAAGATGTGCAAGATGGATTGGTACTGTTAGGCGATACGGATATCACCGCTAATTTGCCTTTTTGATAACCGTGTTCAACGTGCTTTTGATCATCACCATAGTGAGATGATCCGACT
>Ga0066376_10002597_pt1 | contig 16749 bp, 17 predicted proteins | sample Knorr_S15_td_Bot_FD_77009 | JGI IMG/M metagenome (GOLD analysis project Ga0066376, IMG submission 77009) | Marine microbial communities from Southern Atlantic Ocean transect - Knorr_S15_td_Bottom_ad_5009_LV_A | ecosystem: Environmental > Aquatic > Marine > Oceanic | place: Southern Atlantic... | reverse complement strand
AGTTCGCAGTCCTCTAGTTCACCGGTATCGCATTTGGAATGTGAAAACCGCCAATGTGTTACAAAGCAAGGGCCTGGATCTAATCGATGCACCATTGATAGTGAGTGTGAGGCGCAGCAACACTTCGAGTGCTTAAACGATCAGTGTGCGCTACTGTCTGGTCCAGGAAGAGATCTCTGCAGTGTTCCAGAAGATTGCGAACGCAAAGGGCACATGGAATGTGACCGACTACACAGATGTATCGTTGTTCTCGGACCTGGTGCAAACCAATGTGATAACAATAACGATTGTACAAATAGGCAGCGCCTCGCATGTATTGACCAAGGATGCGTCGAAGTACAAGGCCCTGGTCAAGACATGTGTACACTCGGAGGTACAGAGTGCTTGCAGCAGCGTACTGAATGTAGAAACAATACCTGCTTCTCTGTTCTTGGTTTTGGGCGAAATGAGTGCAATACACCATCAGATTGCACAGCGAGTAGCTTCTCTTCTGCACCATTCCTTTCAAGCGCAAAGAGTATCGCGTCTCTACCACGCTCCAGTGCAGCATCGGTTTCCTCTGGCGTTGATTGTCGGCGCGACACCGATTGTCCAGGTGGATCTATCTGTGACAGTAGACAGTGTCGCACGGGATGTACGGATAACGCTTCGTGTGCGGTTGGTACCTGTAATAGTGCAGGAGACTGCAGTCGCTGTATTGCAGATGCAGAATGTTCCGGTAATCGCTGTGTTCGCAACAACTGCCAAGCGTGTCGGTATACTTCCGATTGCCCACGAGGGCTGCAGTGTGATGACGGAGATTGTTTGAGAATCATTGATCCGAATCTCACGTGTGGAAACGGCATCGATAACTTCGGTGAAGAATGTGACGATGGTAATCGACTAAATGGAGATGGCTGCAGTAGTGAATGCTTCGAGGAATCTACTCTCGTAGCTTCTGCCAGTATTTGTGGAAACGGAACACTCGAGCCTCGAGAAGAATGTGACGACAGAAACCGTAGAGACCGTGACGGCTGTAACTCTACCTGTCTACTGGAAATCGGTATCTGTGGTGATGGCATCGTGCAAAGTTTGCTTGGAGAGCAGTGTGAGTCTTCGGTCCATGACCCTTCTCTTCCCTACAGCTGTCGTGTGTGCCGCTTCCTCTCCTCTCTTTGTGGTGATGGAACAACAGATGCCGGTGAAGAGTGTGATGAAGGAATACAAAACTCCCTATCCCCAAATGCAGTATGTCGCCCAGATTGCAGCTTTGGTCGATGTGGTGATGGCGTGATGGATTCAGCTGAAACTTGTGATGATGGCAACCGTATCAATGGTGATGGATGTGATCGCTATTGCAGAGTAGAAACCCAAGTAGGCTCCTCCCTACTCGCAACGCAGTACTCGCAACTCTTCCCTCGTAACTTCCAGCAGTTCCCTTCCCAACTTTCTCTCTTCCCTCGTAACTTCCAGCAGTTCCCTTCCCAACTTCCTCTTGCGCAACTACAACCACTTATACAGTCTCAGTCTACAACTGCAGAAACTGGACCTGCCGCGGTAGCCGTTGTAGCCTCTGGGATGGCTGCGGGGCTTGGTTGGATTCGTCGAAAGAGAAAGTAGGTTTCCTGGGGCGAGAAATGGGGTTTGATCCCAGACCTGGTCGGACCTTAAACCGCGGACGCTCTAACCAACTGAGCTACTCTCGAAGGGAAATAAATTCCAGGGGAATACAAATTCTAGTATGTATGTCTCTGATGATCAAAATAGAACACAACAGCTTACAAGAAATGACTCTCAAAGCTGGTTAGATATAGAAGAGCAAAATGTTTAAAAGCGTCTTATATAAGACATAAACTAGACTTGGTACTCCGTAGTGGAAGAAGTGAGAACTATGCAGTACTCCTAGGAGTCTGTGTCTTTATGGCCTGTGTTCTTTACCAATCCTTCCAGTGCCTTCAGTGCCTCGATCGGTACCATCCATATTGTTGTGTTGCTCTTATCAGAACTCATGTCGTTGATGCTTTGGAGAGTTCTAAGATGTAAGGAGCCTGGAGAGGCCGACAGCGTGTGTGCTGCTTTGGCCATATTGGAGGCAGCGAGCACTTCTCCCTCTGCTTTGATGATGACAGCGCGTTTCTCACGTTCTGCCTCTGCTTCCTTCATGATGACTCTCTTTAAGTCTTCTGGGAGAATGATATCTTTGAGTTCAACGCTCTGGACGTCAATGCCCCACGGATCGGTTGCGGTGTCGACTTGGTTCTTGATGTTCTGTCCAATCTTTACTCTCTCAGAAAGGAGCTGGTCCATGGTGACCTCACCGATCGAATTACGCATCGTCGTTTGTGCGATCTGGGAGACTGCGTAGAGGAAATCCTCAACTTCGATCACAGCATCTTTCGCTTCCTTCACTTTGAAGTAGAGTACTGCATTAATGTGAATGGGAACGTTATCACGCGTAATAGCTTCTTGATTGGGAACATCAATTGCTTTTACACGGATATCAATCTTTATGAGTCTCTGAAAAACAGGAATGAGAATGTGCCATCCTGGTCCCCAGGTTGTCGCGTATTTACCCATTGTAAAAACAACTCCCCGTTCGTACTGGTTCACCTGTCGAATGACGAGAGGAATGATGACAATGAGACCACCAAGCCAGAAGAGGAAACTAAGATCTATCATGAGAGTTGGAGTATACACTGTTCGTCTTGTTATTTGTATATGATACGTACATTACTTCTAGATTTTATTGTAGTCGTTGTAGGTGTTGAATAGTAAAAAAGAGAAGAGCTAATCTTGAACGTTGATAAAAAGCGTCTCTCCATGGCCACAGAGAGGTTGTGCAGGAATTCGTTGACTAGCAATGAATTCAACTGTTTGTGTTTGTCCGGGACCAACAGAAGTCCGTACCCCAAGCGTCGGTATGTTGATTGCGTGTGTGCTAGAGTCTTTATTTGTTACACGTAGCACCACTCTGTCTCCTCTCTGCACATCTATTTGTGCTGGTGTATATTGTCTGTTTTGTACCGTTACAGAAAACTCTTTCGATGCAGGTGCTGCAGTTTTTTGTTCTGTCTCCCCATTTTGTGCACATGAAACGAGGACGATGGCCATTGCGAGAGGGAGGAGTCTCATAGGACGTCAGATGCTACCCCTTTTAGGACTTTCTGTCCATGAGATGTGTGAACAACATTGTGAGCAATGTTGGAGCGGGTGGCTGGATGTTATTACAACTGGATATGCCTTCTAGGAGTTTGTGTCCGCAGAGTGGGTGTTTTCCGAACTGAGAAGTCTTTTTAAAGCTATCAGTCGCGTAAGAGTTCGATCAATTTGTGGCGTTGAATGACAGCTACAGCAAATGCATCTGCACGTTGTTCACTTTCTCCAGCTTTATATGCTTCTTCTTGTTCCCTCAATAATGCTTGGGGTTCTTCCTTTGCAAGTCGTACAATCTCTGAATTAGTACTCAAATCATTAAGAGAATCTAGGCCAGCAATTTCATTCGCAAAATCTATCTTCGCCTTGAGCCCTGAAGGAGTAATGTTTGGTACAGGCAGCAAATTCATTTCAGTTTCGAAACGATGACTCCAAGCAGCAGTTGCATTAGCCTTTGGAGTCTTGGAAGTACAATGAACTTCTTTTGCCATAAAATTCTGTATGTAGTCTAATGCATGCCCCGCTTCATGGAGAAAGATGAATACTTTCAGGAGTAGAGGAGATACTTCCTGGGGTGTTATATCTAGCATCTCCGCAACGAGTTCAACAGACCGTTTTCTATGTGTCATTAACTCAACTAACTGATCACGAGTCCCGTCTGTGAAATGGACGACAACTCCGTTTTCTTTGTTTTTAGGAAGCTCAATACCTCCTCCACTAAACCTGTCACCAGTTTGTACAGCAATTTGAACCTCTTGCAGCTCAGGGTGATCTTGTTGTGCCTTTGTCCATGCATCAAGAATTTCATTGCTTGGATCATTTGGGCCTGTGCTAGTGATGTTAGAAGCTATATATATAAAATAACATTATATATATATTTGTCAATAGTGGCTTCCCAGAGTGGGTGTTTTCCGAACTCTTGAAAGTGTATCAATCGATAAGAGATATTCGTGTGCCAGCGATGGAGGGTGCTTTCTGAAAGCTAATCAGGCCCTCCAAGCAAGCTCTTGATGCTAGTCGCTCAAAAGATCTCTAATGCGCTGTCTTAATTCCTCCGACATTTCTTCATCATCAATTGCATCGGTCAGCACAACATTACGCTCGCTATCATTAAGTTTATGAATGATCAGAGCATCTTCAAACTGACTAATGTCTGTGACATATCGAACAGTGTATGAAGTACTCGGCGTTAATCGCACAGTGAATTGCCCACTTTCATTTGTCTCCCCAGTAGATACTAAGTTTTCTGAGCTATCGAATACTCCATATGCTAATTCCTTTAGCCGTGGGGGTGGATCGAATTTCTGTATCAACGATATTAAATGCTGCCTTCCTTTTTCTTGATCTTCATCAAGTGGAAGAACAGAAACAGAAAAAGAGTAGCTAGAAGATACTATGGAGCGATATTCGCCAGCTACAAATTGATGTTGCTGAATAGCAGAAAGGGCATCCTGAGATTCTTGTGTTTGCCTTTGTTGTTCGGATGTTAATCTCATAGTATATTATATTATGCTAATTGATATATGTCAATATTCATTGATGCGGCGAAATACCTTCTAATGCTGCACGTCTTCCTCATAATCGTCTGTGTGGACTATGGATTGCTGCGAGAGGATGCCGTGCTTGAGGGCGTTGAAGATCTTTTTCTTGTACGATGCAGTTGTTGCTAACGAAGCCATGTGTACATTTTACATGAGTCAACGGGCATTCCTGAGGTTCGTCTGCTTGCCTTGTACTTGCAATACCTCCTTTCCCACTTCCAAAATCGAATTTTGTTGGAGCGGGCGAGCGGAATCGAACCGCCGTCATCAGCTTGGAAGGCTGGGATAATAGCCACTATACGACGCCCGCTTGTGTAAAAAAGAACGTGGACATCTTATTTAATTCGCTGCATTCTGTGAAGTGATTTTCATCACCTTCTCTTTGCTCAGCGGTTTCCAGGGATGGCAACTACAGAGCCTTTTGATGATAAGAAGAGATCCAACAACCAATCCTCGGTCTTTCAGTATCTGCATCCCATATTCAGAGCACGTTGGCTCATGCCGGCAGAACCCGTAGGGGTGTTTGTGCCGCAAAGGCCCATGATCTGGCGATAGCGTCGCTTGATAGACTGTGATGATCTGTATCATCACATTTCGGGGAGCATGCCAGAGGGTAGATCCAATATTGCGCATTACGAATGAGGAATGTAGGCTAAGTGTACATGGAAACAGTTGTCACCAGCGGAGATATCCTCACCTATCTTAAGATAACGGTTGCCGTGCTACTCGTAGTTGTGTTGTATCACCTCCTGTTTATCACAGTAGATCTACGCAAGGTGTTGCGGAGGATAGAATCTATTACCAAAGAGGTGGAGAACATCATTATGAAGCCTATTAGTGCAGCAGATCAAATTCTTGAGGCAATACTTGGCTTTGTAGAGAATCAATCTAAAGAGAAACCCAAGAAGAAGAAATCTACCAAGAAGAAAAAATAGAGTATGAAAGCGAAGAAGAAAGAACCGGAATCTAAAGGTCTTATAAAGACGATGCGGAGTTTAGACAAGCACATGGAAATGCTTGCTAGTCACTACCAGCCACGCCGCTATCTCTGGATGGGATTCATCAGAGGAATTGTGTACGGTCTTGGTATTATTGTTTCCATCGCTATCGTTCTTCCTTTTCTGCTCGCAATTTTAAGTATGATAGATTGGATCCCCTACGTAGGAGATATTGTTGCAGAAATTATAGCGAGGATGGAGTCAGCGCAGCGACCGTTCTAAATGGATTGCTTATCAATAAATACTCTAACAAACAGTCTTTTTAATACATCTACCGATGCTTCTAGAAGTTCCGATAGCAGATTATTTAAGCGGCGGATTTTACTGTAGAGCTCATTGAGCTGATGAGCACCTCCTGGCCTTGCAGCACGGAATGCTTTGCGTCGTACTTGCTTGCGCAGCACTTTGATTTCTTTTTTGATGTAGTTTCCAAGATCTTTTCTCATCTGCGGTGTTTCTGGCAAAGCAGCAATAGCCTGTGCGCGACTCGATACCGTATCATCATCTCCTTTACCTGTACCTGTAGCACCTCCTCCTCCACCCAAATCGCCTGACTTATCTTCTCCCATAGTCTCAGAAACCTTGTCCATGAGAGATATGGTTTTGAGCAAACCCTCGAATTTTTCGGGTTGTGTTACGACTAGATTACTACTTTTGGTTGTCTCTGTGTGTAGTGCCTGTTTTTCGGGGTTTACTCCACTTGGCATAGATCTATTGTCTCATGTTTTAGCCAAAAAATCAATGTTGATTGGCTGATTCACTGAAGAATTCCTCGCTGTTTGCGGGATGTACAGAAGTTCGGTAGGCTGCAGTTTATGAGTGAACAGACCATATTCCACAAGATCATTGCAGGGGAAATCCCCTGTGAGATGGTGTATGAGACAGACGAGGTCTTAGGATTTAACGATATCCATCCCAAGGCGCCGACTCACGTCCTCTTTGTTGCAAAGAGAGAAGAAGACTTTGTTCCATCCATTATGGATCTGACGGATGAAACTGCGCATGTTCCCTGTAAACTTATCCATGCTGCACAGGAGTTTGCAAAGGAAAAGGGGATCGATGGATACAAGCTGACGTTTCACTGTGGCGCGAAGGGTGGACAGGAGGTGTTTTACCTCCATTTGCACTTTATGAGTCAGCAGGAACTTTGAAAGGTTTACGCTTTGAATCCAGCAGCTTCAGCCTCCTTTTCGTCCTTAAAGAATACGCGGTTCTCTTCTTTAATCTTCTTTCCTCCAGCGGAGTCTACGGCGTAATACTTCTTACCAGTCTTCGAAGCGACAAATGCTGCATCGGGTGCATCTCCGACATCCATACTCAGTTGCTCAGCGTCCTTTGACTTTTTAGCATCCTTTGCCCCTTCTTTCTCCTCGGTCTTTTCCTCTTTCTTTGCCTTTGCAGCTTCTTTTTCCTTTTTAGCTTTCTTTGCTTCTTCTTCTGCTTGTTCAGCTTTTATGCGCTCAAGTGTTTCTTTATCGATGGGGAGTAATGCTTTCACAGACAGACCGATACGGCGTTCATCAATATCAATATTGATGACCTGTGCGTCGATCTTCTGGCCAATCGTTAGAGCTTGGGATGGGTCTTCGATCTTCGTGTGTGATAACTCTGTAAGGTGCACGAGGCCGTTAATATCCTTTTCAAGGCGCAGGAATGCTCCGTAGTCTGCAAAGCGCACAACGGTTCCTGATACCTTTTTCCCGACAGGGTAGCGTTCGGCAATTTCTTCCCATGGGTCCTTGGTGAGCTGCTTTACCGAGAGGCTGAGCTTGTCTCCCTCCAGACCGATAACCTTTACTCGTACTTTGTCTCCGACATGTGCGTGCTCTGATGGGTTTTTGACGTGTCCCCATGCGATTTCTGAAATGTGCACGAGTCCTTCGAGTCCATCGAAGGCTACAAAGACTCCAAACTTCACAATACCAGTTACCATACCGTCCTTCTCGTCACCAAGTGCGAGGGACTCAAGAGACTTTGATCGCTCTTCTGCCATAGCCTCACGTTCTGATACGACGATCTTTCCAGCTTCTTCATCCATTGTAATGATTTTTACGGTGAAGTTGTGACCAATGTACTTCGCCAGTCGTGAAATAATTTCACTACTGTCTGCGTTATTCACACGAGGGTAGTGCATTGGGGCGAGTTGGCTTACCGGCAAGAATGTGCGGATACCATCAATGTTCGCAAGAAGACCTCCCTTGTTCGCCTCTTGTGCTGCAAACTTCATAGTACCATCGGTGTCTACGAGTTCGTGGAACCTATCCCATGCTTTTTGTTGGCTTGCCATGCGCAGGCTGAGTACAATCATTCCTTCATCGTTTTCTTCTTCGAGTACGAGTGCGACAACCTCATCACCAATCTTTAACTCTCTGAATGTGTTAAAAGAATCTCGCAGTTCACGACCAGACACAATACCAACAGCAATACCGTTAATATCAATGAGGAGTTTGTTCTTTCCACGGAAGACCACTTTTCCTTCTACAGATTCTCCTGGACGTACGCGAAGAGGCTCTGGAGCATCCAAGAGGAGCTTATCCATGAGGTCAGATTGCTGTGCAGTAGCTGTAGCCATAGTAAATATTTGGTGCAAGTGGGAGAAAGTAGAGTGGGGGTTCTGGTCGCCCTTGCACGAGCAACAAGCCAGAATTCTCGCTAATTCTCCACTATATACGGTCTAGGTCAACTATATTGATAGTTTTCTCTTAGATCTGCATCAGTGATGTGTTCAAATCCTTTGGTAATTTTTGCTCCTGGCTGGTTGTAGGGTTGTATATCTGGTAATACAGCTCAATGAGCTCTATCGTTGTTAAGCGGCGGGTTGAGAGGCCGATATTACGTAGTCCTGCGTCGACAAGGTTCACACGGTCTTTTAGTTTTGCAGCTTTCTGGGTGAAATACTTTCGGTGGTAGGTGATTTTGGATTTGGAATCATCAATACCAATCCATGAGAAGAATTGTGAGAGAGGGGATTTCTTCTGCTCAGTATCATCAAGGGGAACTACAACGAGGAATCTTTTCTGCATAATGTCTGCTACTTCCACTATTTTCTCGACAAACAGCGCATAGGATTCAGTTTGCTCTCGCAAGAGATCATTCTCTTGAACGATCGCCTTCTGGCGAATTTGTTCGATGTAGGGGTCGATATTTACTTTGGTAGATCGGATAACAATCTGCAGGGGAAATGTGAGTGTATTGATAAATGACTCGTATCCAGAAATGATACCCTGCTGCTCTGTCTCGCTCTTTAGGTTAAAGTTAAGTGTTTCTACTTCCAGCACGGCGCGCAAACCACCTTTCTTCAGAAGGACGGTATCGTTTCGGATTTCAGAGATAGGGACGAACCGTTGGGTTGCCACCTTCTTATTGCGTTGACGCCTGCGGACGAGATTATTTTTTTCCTTAGGCATGTGAAGGCGGGGGAGTAATGTCGCGCATCAAGCCACCTCCAAGCGAGCCGGAGTTTTTCTCTGTTGGTGTAATGTCGTCTACTGGCTTGTCTCGTTTTTCTGCTTTAAAGCGATTCGGATTCACTGGCTTCTTTTCCACTTCCTCTGCTTGCTGTATTTCGGTTTCTTGTGGACCTTGGTCGAGTAGCTTGCTGAGCTCTTCCAGTTTTGTTTCTCCCTTCTGCTTGGTTTTCTTCGTTATTGCAGGATCTTTTGTTGAAGCCTTAGATTTTGTGACAATGTTGATATAAATACCCTGTCTTGGAATCCACATGCGCCTGGAAGGCTTATCGATTTTCTCAATCGTCAGCAGCGTAATACGGAGCAGTGAGAGGCCGTTTATTTTGACGAAGGCAAAAATGACACCAATTCCAGCAGGTATCCATGCTATAGAAGTTTGTACACCGGATATAGGACCAGCGGCCTTCATAGCGGCCCAGATAGCGTAACTGATACCAACAGAGATCATCACGATCATGATCTGTCTTAGTGTAATGGGACCGATGATGCGGTCCTCTACGTACACGTTTTGCGGTATTTTGACGGGGTCAATGGGCATGGATATTTAATTCAGGAAATTCTTATGATTATAGCATAATTCCGCCCTTCTTTGAATGAACGGAAGTTGACCAATTCTTTGTTTGTTTTGTATTAGATTCTATTTTCTATTTTGTAGCCTCTTTAGCATTCTCTACTTTGATAGCCATTCTGGACTTTCGCTCTCCATGGAGGAAATCGAGCTTGTCCTTCCCTTTTTTGACGATGCGAATAATGTCTCCTTCCTCAAAGATTCCTTTGAGGATATGTTCGGCTATTTCATCTTCTACGAGGTCTTGAATCACACGTCGTACAGGCCTTGCTCCATATTCAGGATCAAATCCCAGTTCTCCTAGTAGGTTGATTGCCTTCTGGTCGATATCGAGAGAGAACCCTTTTTCCTTTAATCTTCCTTCTAGCATATCCAAGTGCATCTTGACGATCTTCCGGATGGAGTGTTGGTCGAGAGCATTGAAGACCATGATGTGATCGATACGGTTGATAAACTCTGGACGCAAGTGGTCCTTGAGTTCTGTGATAACTTCTTTGCACTTTTCTTCGTAAGCTTTCTCTTCGGCTTCTGCGTCTTCTTCTAGTTTAAATCCTATCTTTGCAGCTTGTTTGGTAAGTTTTTCGGCACCGATGTTGCTGGTCATAACGATGATTGTATTGCGGAAATCAACCTTCTTTCCGTGTGCATCTGTCAGGCAACCGTCTTCTAAGATCTGCAATAGAATGTTGAAGAACTCTGGGTGCGCTTTTTCTATCTCATCAAAGAGTACGACGGAGTACGGCTTTCGGCGTACTGCCTCTGTGAGTTGACCTCCTTCTTCGTATCCGACGTAACCTGCAGTAGCACCAACAAGACGGGAGACATTGTGCTTCTCCATGAACTCTGACATATCGATTTTAATCAGAGCGTCTTCACGGTTGAATACTTCTGATGCAATGGTTCGTACCAACTCAGTCTTTCCCACTCCAGTGGGTCCCAGGAAGAGGAAGGATCCGATAGGACGCTTTTGGTCGCCAATACCAATACGGCTGCGACGAATAGCGCGTGCTACTTTCTTGATAGCATCGTCCTGGCCTACGACATGCTTGCGCATTACCATTTCGAGATTCTGGAGTTTCTTACGGTCGGACTTCAAAAGCTTTGTTACAGGGATGCCAGTCATGCGTCCGATAACATGTGCAATGTCATCGCTATCAATCTTGAGTGGCGTACGCTTGTCACCGTCGACTGCTGCGCGCAGCTCACCAATTTGCTCCTGTAATGTCTGTTGTTCCTGTTTCAGTTTAAGCGCTGTGTGATACTTTTGTTCTTTTACTGCTGACTGCTGTTTAGCTACCAGCTTCTCGAGTTTGTCTTCAAGCTTTTTGAGTTCAGGATTAGCGTCCATCCGTTGTAAGCTTCGTCCTGCTGCAGCCTCATCCAGTACGTCGATCGCTTTATCTGGTAGGAATCGCTCAGAGATATACCTCTTGCTCAGCATGACTGCTGCATCGAGTGCGTCGTCAGTTATCTCGAGGTTATGAAATTCCTCGAATCCTTTGCGGATACCTTTCAAAATCAGCACAGCGTCTTCGGTAGTCGGTTCTGGAACAGAGATAGACTGGAACCTGCGCTCGAGCGCGCGGTCCTTTTCTATGGTTCGATACTCATCAAGCGTGGTCGCTCCAATGACTTGAATTGCACCACGAGAGAGAGCGGGTTTGAGGATATTTGCTGCATCTAAAGAACCTTCTGCAGATCCTGCTCCGACAACGGTGTGGATCTCATCGATAAAGAGAATAATCTCGTTCTCGCTTTGCAGAGCCTCTTTAATGATGTCATCAAAGCGCTGTTCAAATTCACCACGGTATTTGGTTCCAGCAATCAGTGACCCCATGTTTAGCACGAGGACACGCTTATTTTTAAGAGTCACAGGAACGTTTCCGTCGAAGATGCGCTGAGCGAGCCCTTCGATGATGGCAGTCTTTCCAACACCCGGTTCTCCAATGAGCACGGGATTGTTTTTGGTCTTACGGTTGAGGATATGCACAAGACGTTCGATCTCTTCGTCACGTCCGATGATAGGGTCAATCTTCTTTTCACGGGCTCGTTCAATCAAATCTTCTGTAAAGTAATCGAGTACGGGAGTTTTACTTTTACCGTCGGCTTTTTGCTTTTTCAGTCCCTCGGGATCTGTTGAGGACATTCCGCTTTGCATACCGACAATGGCACCTTGAAGCCCCTGAAAGAATGACTCTAGAGATTGCTCCATGTTGCGTCCTTGAGATTTGAATTGTGAGATTTGTCCAAACATTTCCTCTACGTGCGTTTTGAGATCTTCAGGTTCTACTTGCATCTGTTCTAAGAGAACCGTTGCTGCATTCTTTCCCGTAGATACGAGTGAGTGCAACAGGTGCTCTGTTCCAACATTCGCATGGCGGAACTTGTGTGCAGTAATCACACTCTGTTCAATGACATTATGAAGATAGGTCGAGAGACCATGTTTGATGTGTTTTCCTTCTACACTTGGCGTCTTCATAGACTTCAGCAAAATGCGTACGTTCTCTTGCGTCACTCCTGCACCCGTAAAGATAGAGAACCCCAAAGACTTTGGAATGCTTAAGAGGCCAAGCAGCAAGTGCTCGGTACCAATGTAGTTACTCTTCATGTTCTTTGCTTCTTGTTCTGCAATCTGCAGTGCAAGTTTAGCGTTGGGAGTAAAGCGATCGAAGGGGTGCATGTGAGAAGTGGAAAGTGGAAAACGGAAAGTGGATAATTGCATCCGAGTGACACTACTAGCAGTCTATATTTAGGGAGAGCTAACTGTCGATCAAGGTTCTGAATATTATAGCAAAAATGTGATCCCTATGGCAGTTACAAAAACACTGTAAATGTCGTAAATTGTTGTTTTGGCAAGTTTGTTGTTCTTATGGCCATTTGTTATCCACTTTCCATTATCCGTTTTCCGTTTCTATTTTTTCCCTCCCTTACGCCAATCTTCGAGGAAGATGGTGATGAGCGTTGTGGTAGGTACAGCAAGCATAATACCAAGTACGGGGTGAACAGTGTCTGGGAAGCTTACTCCGACAAGCATCGCAAAGAGGATGGCGATCGGCGAAAGTCCAACAGCACGTTTCATTATGAGTGGTACGAGAAGATTGTTCTCACACCATTGAATAATGTAGTACACACCCATCGTCACGAGTCCCATAGCGAATCCACCCTGTGTGAAGGCAATAAGTACTGCAGGAACTGCCGCAATGAAAGGACCAATAGCAGGAATAAACTCACAGATACCTGCAAGGACCGCAAGTGTAAGAGCATACGGCATGCGAAGGATCAGTAGGGCTACCAGTGTGAGTGCAAAGATCGTCAACATCAGGAGAAGTTCTCCTCGGGCCCACTGACCAATTTTGGAGTGCATAGCCTCAAATTTGTTGTCGAGGTAGACACGGTAATTTGCAGGGAAGAATGATCGGAACCATTTCAAAATGCCCTCCTTTTCTATCTGCATGAAGAAGGCGAGTACCAATACAATAATCATGCTGATAAAGAATCCAACAACACTACCGGCAACCCTTGTGGCAAAGCGAACACTTCCTTGGGCAGCGGTAGACAGACTCTGTCCAAATTGTGCGAGTGCATCAGTAAATTGATTGATGTTTAAGTTTTGTAGAGTAGTTTTTGCTAGCCCTGTCAGCCTGAAGTTTACTTCATCTTTCACGAGTGGAAGGTCGATTTGAGGATTAGAAAGGAACGTATCAACTTCTGCAGAGATGATGATAGAAATTCCCTGAATCTGCTCTGCGATAATAGGAATGAATGAGAGCAGTAAAAAGAGCAGAATAAAAATAGCGAGGAAGTAATGTGCTAAAACAGCGATACCCCTCGGTATGCCGTGGCGTTCCATCTTCTCTACGCTCGGGTCGATCACTGCTGCAATGAATGTAGCAAGGAATAGCAGGAGGATCTTGTCGCGCAGGTGGTAGACAAGCAGCGTACCTGCTGCAACAGCAAGAATACCAAACGCAGCTCTCACGACACTTTGTACGGAGATATGCATTATTATTTCGTTGTGTGATTTACTGGTTGGTGGTCGTTGTATAGTCTGTTTCTTAGCGTTTTGATCCGAACCTTTTGCTCGTTGCAAAATCTGCTGAGCCTTTTTGCCGATGACACGAATGGAGGTAAATGCGTTCTGAGATTTTTTAGACGGCATGATAGAGGGGGTTAACCACCAATGGCAGAAATGATGAAGTCCATAATAAAGAAGGACGCAGCAGCCATGATGAATCCAATGATAGCCCATGTGAGGCGGTTTTTGCCAGACTCACTACTTCCACCCGGCAGACTTCCTATCACAATTTCGTATCCAGCAAAGATAATCATGATGATGGCGATACCCGCAGAGAAGGCAAACACAAATCGTATGATGTGAGCAATGAATGCTGGAAGGCAACTTCCTGCGTTAATTATACCTTCCGTGAAATCACACCCATCACCGATAAGACTGCCATCTATTATCGAAGGAGTGCCAGCGGCATGTACTTTGATGACGAGTAGGGCGGAGAGAAAGCTGTTCATTGGGTATATGTTGCCACACCACTCCTTCTTACTAAGTCTTTCTGGCTTTACAAAGCGAAATATTGTTATACTGCTGCTAATGAAGTTTTCTTGGGACACCTATAATCGGCCTTTTGTCTGCTTAGCTCCTATGGCGGGTGTGACGGATGGATCCTATCGGCAGCTCATAAAAATGCTGGCCCCAGAGACGATTGTGTATACAGAGTTCCTTAGTACGGATGCTATTCATTACGGTGCAAAGAAAACGATGAATGAATTGGAGTTTAATGCGGAGATGGAATACCCCTTTATTGTGCAGGTGTTTGGCAAAGAGCCTGAGCACTTTCTCTCCGCTGCAAAGGTGATAGAAGAAATGGGCGCTGATGGTATCGATATTAATATGGGATGTCCGGCTGCCAAAGTAGTCTCCAGCTGCCATGGATCTGCTCTTATCAAGAACGCAGATCTAGCAAAACGTCTTGTCGATGCGACGAAAAAAGCAGTCTCTATTCCGGTGTCTGTTAAAACACGTTTGGGTTGGGACTGTATCGACGATCTCATTCCTTTCTGCAAAGGTCTCGTAGATGCCGGTGCTGACGCACTGGCGATCCATGGTAGAACGTACGAAGGAAAGTTTGGAGGAGAGGCTAATTGGGATCCCATCTACGAATTAAAAGAAAACGTATCCGTTCCGGTTATTGGAAACGGAGACATAAGCTCGGCCCAGGATGCCGTAAGCAAGATAAAAAATCTGGATGGTGTAATGGTGGGGCGTGGCACGTTTGGTAACCCATGGGTGATGAAAGATATTGTTGATGCGGTTATCCATGGCAAAGAACCTGGAGAACCTACGGTCAACACTATTAGTTTCGAAGAGAAGATTCCCTTTATCATCGAACACTGCTGCCTCGCCGTGAAGGTGAAGGGGCAGAAGAGGGGAATGCTCGAAATGCGTCGCCACCTCGCAAGTTACGTTAAAGGTATCGATGGCGCTTCGGACTTACGGGCAAAGCTCGTTCGTGTAGAGAGCGTTGAGGAGGTGGAAAGTATTCTTTGTACCTAGAGAGCTACTCGTATTCCAGGCCCCATACTTGGGCTGATGGAAATCGTCTGAATGTATTCACCTTTAATGCCTTCAGGCCTTTCATCGACGATAGCCTGAAGAATAACTTCGAGGTTTTCTTTCAGCTTGTCTGCACCAAACGATACTTTTCCAAACACTGCGTGGATGATTCCCTGTTTGTCCATCCTACACTCGATACGACCTTTCTTGAGTTCATCAATTGCTTTGGCAAAGTCTGGAGTGACGGTTCCTGCCTTTGGGTTTGGCATGAGTCCACGCTGACCAAGGATCTTTGCCACCTTACCGAGGCTTTTCATTACGTCTGGAGTAGCGACTGCAATATCAAATTCTATCTTCTCCTGCTCCACAGCGGCAAGGAGCTCCGTGATACCGGCAATGTCTGCCCCAGCTTTCTTTGCTGCGTCTGCTTGGTCGTCTGGTACGAATGCTGCGATGCGTACCTTCCTACCCGTTCCATGCGGAAGGGCAACAGTAGTACGAACGAGCTGGTCTGCTTGTTCTGTATCTGCATTAATCTTGATGTGTACTTCTGCAGTACCATCAAATGTGGTGGTGCTTACTTTCGTCAGAAGATCTGTACCTTCTGCGAGAGAGTACACTTTTCCTTCTTCGAGGAGCTTGAGAGAGTTTTCGTATTTCTTACCGTGTTCACGTGCAATTGCGGATGCTTTTGTCATGAGAAATGGGGGAATGTGGTGCTAACGTCCATTTTGGACTCCCACAATAAAGTGACGGCAGTTTGGGTTAGATCGATGGTTTAGACAAGAAAAAGCACGATTATTTGCGCCTCTTTGCTCCTTTCTTTGCCTTAGGCCTAGGGGCTGCAGAGCGGGCAGGATTGGTTGTTACTTGCAGTGCTTTCATCAGTTCCCAGTCGTTATTGCCTTTTGTGCACCAGCTCAGAAGCATTCCGTATAGCAGGAGAACGAATGGTGTCACCCACCAGCCAGGCTGGAAGGAGGCCAAAACGATACTCAGGAAGATCGATACTCCAGAGAGAAGGGCCACTAGGTTTCCAATGATCTTGAGCGTTGTCATGTATATCGCTTCTATTACCGCTTTGGACGCGCCGTCCAAACTGCGTACTGCTTGGTCTTGTACAAGGAACAGAAGTCCTCCGCAGGCAAATACTAGTAGAAGTGCAATGTAGGTGCGACCAGTGTAGGCGACACCCGCAAAGACGGAGAATACGGTTGGCAGTGCACCGACTGTCATCAGTAGTACAGATACGCCATGCATAAGGTAGCAGTAGATCGCATCACCAACGCGGCGCGGCTTTGCACCAGGCACGCTCATGCTTGCGAGGAACAGAACCGTTAGAAAGAATACGGTCAGGAGCGGGACGACTAGACCGTAGAAGGATCCGATGAATCCAAAAATTGTTGAGAGAGGGTTTTCAACCATAATAAACGTAGGAAAGGTGCACATAGACTACAAACCAAACGTCACGAAAGCT
>Ga0066376_10002596_pt1 | contig 16753 bp, 14 predicted proteins | sample Knorr_S15_td_Bot_FD_77009 | JGI IMG/M metagenome (GOLD analysis project Ga0066376, IMG submission 77009) | Marine microbial communities from Southern Atlantic Ocean transect - Knorr_S15_td_Bottom_ad_5009_LV_A | ecosystem: Environmental > Aquatic > Marine > Oceanic | place: Southern Atlantic... | reverse complement strand
CGCACCACACCGATCGGCGCGCGCGTGACGCCCCCTACCCCGCTCCATGTGGCAATAAGAATATATTTTCGCCACATAGCCGCCTGAATATCAGCCGGTGTATCTACAATCAACCCTTTGGCTTTAGCAAAAGCCTGTCGTAGTCTCTCGACCCGATCACTCGGCCGGTTATCCCATTCTCCGAAGTTAACAAACGGCTCATAGGCCACATGACGAATATGTCCTGGTCCGGCTTTAAAGGAAACAATACCGCATACACCGCCCAGCACGTGCTCCCAGCCGAACGCCTCCGCCAACTGTCCGGGTGCTTCGACCCCATTTTCCATAGGAAGGATGCAGGTATCAGGGCCGACCATCGGCCTTATGGCTTCCGTCACTTCAGGGACCTGCCAGCACTTGACACAGGTCATCACCACATCGACGATACCAGCCTCGGCCGGATCATCGGTAGCCTCTACAGCGTCTATAATAAAATCACCCTTCGTGCTTTCCACCTTCAGCCCATGTTCACGTATGGCCTCCAGATGTTCACCCCGTGCGATAAATACCACTTCTACTCCGGCTTCTGCCAGCCGACCGCCATAGTAACCGCCTACACCACCGGTTCCAAATACCGCTATGCGCACATTGGCCTCCTGAAGGATAAGGATATCCTGATGTTTTTCGCAGCGTTATACAGGAAACACGCATTCATAAATATAACTTCACTGCCATAGGTAGAGCAATATTTTTTCAAATTAAACATGGACCAATATAAGCATATTTGTCTATCTTGCAATCCTATTATGTTTATACACGTGTTCATATCAGCTTGACCTTAAGCGAATTATTTGTCACCATTACCCATCTGGAACTAACTCAATAACAAACGGGATCAGGTAACCCATGGCCTGGATGCAAAAACAATTTACTCTGTCGCCTAAATCGCGTGGATTCCATCTGGTGACCCATGAGATCGCAAACCAGATCCCTGAATTGGCGTCGTTCAGGGTGGGGCTCGCCCATATCTTTATCTGTCACACTTCCGCCTCCCTGACTATAAATGAGAACGCCGCCCCGGATGTACGACATGATTTTGAACAACATATGAATACCATGGTACCTGAAAACCAGCCATACTATCGGCATACCGACGAAGGCGCAGATGATATGCCCGCCCATATCAAAGCCTCTATGATGGACAGCAGTTTGTCCATCCCCATCACCAACGGGTGCCTGAATATGGGCACCTGGCAGGGCATCTACCTGTGCGAACATCGTAACCATGCCGCCGGCAGGAAAATCATCGTTACCCTGCAGGGAGAAACATAAACCAAAGGAAACACGAGGAGTACCATGGGTTCATTAGCAGGACAATTAACCTCTATCGTTTCAGCCGCTTTCGAATCAGCCGGATACGACGCTTCCTACGGCGTTGTAAGAGTATCCGACCGACCTGATTTGTGTCAATTTCAATGTAATGGCGCCCTGCCCGCCGCTAAACAATACAAAACCAACCCACGGGATATTGCCCAGAAAGCCGTTGATGCGCTTGGCCACCCTGATGTGTTTAAAGAAATTTCGTTGGCCGGACCAGGATTCATCAATATCACCCTGACCGGCCGTTACCTGGCCGAGCATCTGGCTTACATCTACGGAGATGATCATCTCGGTTGTAATCAGACGGCCTCCCCGCGTAGTATTATCGTCGATTATGGCGGTCCTAACGTAGCCAAACCGCTCCATGTTGGCCACCTGCGTGCCGCCATCATCGGGGAAAGTGTGGTCCGTATCTGCCGATATATGGGCCATGACGTGATCGGCGACGTTCATTTAGGGGATTGGGGACTTCAAATGGGCTTGAATATAGTAGAGTTGCAAAACCGAAAGCCTGATTTACCTTATTTCGATCCGGACTTCACCGGTTCTTATCCCGACTTCTCCCCCGTGTCGATCGCTGACCTTGAAGACATGTATCCACAGGCAAGTAAAAAAGGAAAACAGGACCCGGATTTTGGTGAAGCCGCCCGGCAGGCGACCGTAGAACTCCAGGATGGCCGACCCGGTTATCTGGCTCTATGGAAACATTTCCGGCAGGTGTCCATCGATGCCCTCAAAGAAAATTATGCCGCCTTAAATGTTCATTTCGATCTCTGGCTTGGTGAAAGCGATACGCAGGACCGTATCTCCGGCCTGGTTGACCGGCTGAAGCAGGAAGGATATGCGTATGAAAGCCAGGGCGCACTCGTTGTAGATGTCGCCACGCCGGAAGATACACACCCCATCCCCCCATTGATGCTCGTAAAATCGGATGGGGCGGTATTATACGGCACGACGGATCTGGCCACCCTCGACCAACGAGAGGCAGACTACCATCCGGATCTGGTGCTATATGTCGTGGATAACCGGCAGCGGGATCATTTCCATCAGGTTTTCACAGCCGCTCATAAGACCGGTGTTACTCCGAAATCCACCACACTGGAACATAATGGATTCGGCACCATGAACGGTAAGGACGGTAAACCGTTCAAAACCCGCGCCGGTGGGATCATGAAACTCAAAGATTTGATTGACATGGTTACGGACAGCGCGATGAGCCGCATTGAAGAAATCGAATCGATACGCGAATATAACGAAGAAGAAAAGGAAAACATAGCCCGTATCGTAGGTGTTGCCGCCCTGAAATACGCAGATCTTATGAACCATCGGATCAAAGATTACGTATTCGATCTCGATCGATTTTCATCCTTTGAAGGCCGGACAGGTCCCTACCTGTTGTATACCGCCGTACGGATCAAGTCTATCTTAAGACGGGCTAAAGATCAGGGATTCCGTCCAGGCGCTATCGTCTCAGCCGATAGCGATATCGAACGGGATGTGGGCCTCAAACTGTCGGAGTTTCCTGCTGTCCTCGATATAGCTTTCGAAAGCCGGGCGCCCAACCACCTGTGTGAATACGCCTTTCAACTTGCGACGGTCTATAACCGGTTCTACCATGGCCATCATATTTTGACTGAAAAAGATGAAACAATACGAGCCTCCTGGCTTGCGCTATCGTCTGTCACGCTCCGTATGCTGGATCAGGTTCTGGACCTTCTTGGCATAGATATCCCGGATAGGATGTGATGGCCCTGAAGCGCCGAGAAATTTCTTGACGCTATATTCAACCTGGAGCTTATTACCCAAAAGCCCTCGATGCCTTGTCTGTCCGATTCAACATAGTCCATTTACCACCTGTATTTAATACGCTCCCATGGTCAATCCTATTCATATCTTGTTGGTTTCAGATGATTTACCGATAGCAGACATCATACAAAAGGTGTTGGAAGATACGACGCTACCCGACTCATCGTTTTCCTACACCAGGGTAAATACCCTGCATGAGGCTACACTGCTTCTACGGCAAGAGCTGTTCGATGCGATTATTCTCGCCCTGGATCTGCCGGATAGTTCCGGCGTGGAAACCTTTGAAAGTGTCCATATCCAGATACCGGACATGCCCATCATCGTACTGGTCAAGGCAGAGGCCGAACAGGACGGTATGCAGGTTGTTCAAAAGGGAGCCGTCAGTTATCTTCTTGAAACCCAAACAGATACATCGACCATTGTAAGCATTATCCATACCGTTTTCGCCTGGCAGCAGATGCGTTCATATTACGAATCCCAGATTCAACAGTTACATGCAATTGAAACACGACTACTGACCATTATTCAGAAAACCGGAGATGCCATGGTGATCATTGATCACGAGGGCATTATTCAGTTTGTTAACCCATCCGCAGAAGCCCTGTTTAAGCAACCCTCGAAAAAGCTGATCGGAATCCCGTTCGAATACCCGATCGTGATCGGGAAAATCACAGAATTCGAAATGGCTCAGCCCGATGGAGAGGTCACCATCGCTGAGATGCAGGTTGTCGAAATAGAATGGGTCGGCGCCCAGGCTTGTCTGGCCACCTTACGCGACGCCACGGAACGTAAAGAATTGGAAAAACGCCTGCTGCAGGGACAGAATATGGAAAGCATCGGTTTGGACTCCGGCCCGGTGAATACGCCTGCTTCATCATACACGATACGGGACGGGGTATCCCCGACGATATCAGAGAACATGTATTTGAACCCTTTTATACCACAAAAGTTTTCGGAGAAGGCGCCGGCCTCGGTCTGGCAACTTGCTATGCCATCATGGAACAAAATAACGGCTACATCAATGTAGAAAGCACCATAGGCGCCGGCTCATCTTTTTACGTCTATTTCCCTGCCGTCCAGGAAAAAGAACAGGCCAAAAAAGAAGAAATAAATGATGATCCGCTGCCGTTCGGTAAAGAGTGTGTTCTACTCGTTGAGGCTGACCAGGCAGTACGGGCGTTTGCAGCCGGGGTGCTGAAAGGCCAGGGATATACCGTACTGGAAGCGCCGTCCGGTATGGAGGCGCTGTTGATGGTTAATCAACAGCGTGATCGTCAAATCGACCTGCTGGTAACCGATATCATTATGCCGCAAATGAGTGGAAAAGCGCTCACCGATGTTCTGCAATCCCATTATCCGGACCTCAAAGTTCTTTTCATGACCGGATATCCCCCGGAAACAGTGGCCATGCACGGCATAGATGATACCGAAATTGCCGTTTTGCAGAAACCGTTTTCACAGGATAGAATGGTCAACAGGTACGTGAAATGCTGGATGCCTGAATACAACCATATTCCGGAGTTGAAACCATGCCCGCCCCATTTACCCTGAGTGCATGGAAGAAAAGTAATTTGTTGTCTACTCATCCTCCAAACCTCCCGGCACTGGGTACTGAGCACGTAGCCCTAACCCCGATTACCCGCCGCACCGTTCTGAAGACCCTCGGTCTGTCTACTGCGAGTCTACTGGTCGGTGGATGCGGTCCCAAACTATCTTTACTACAGTCCGTATCACCTCATCTTCGCCTGGCCAGGGTGCATGTTGATCAGAATCGGATTATCCGTACCGTTGTCGGCTTGCGTCCGTTTCGTCCAGGCGGATTTGTGGTGCGTTCGGACAGGCTGGATGAAAAAACCGTCATCCACAATTATGGCCATGGCGGCGGCGGCATGACTCTCTCCTGGGGGACTGCTCATCTGGCTATGGAACTGGCCGTAGAAACGGGGGAAAAGGTATGTGCGGTTCTGGGCTGCGGTGGGGTGGGCCTGGCGACAGCCAGACTCATGCAACGGCAGGGCTGGCAGGTGACTATCTATGCCCGTGATCTTCCGCCCCGAACGACGTCCAATATCTCCGGCGCCCAATGGTCGCCTTCCTCTGTATTCGATCGGGGACAGACGACCGGGCAATTTGACGAACAATACGCCAGAGCCCTGCGTTTATCGTATCGCTATTTTCAGGATCTGGTGGGTGACTATTATGGCGTTCGGTGGGTAAGTAATTATATCCTTAGAGACGATCCGAATTTACCACCTTGGTGGACGGGGCATGTATTTCCGGATTTGTATCCAGAAACAAAAAATCTACCTACCGGTGAGCATCCGTTTCACACGCCTTATGCCTTCCATTTCGATACTATGTTCATCGAACCTCCGGTCTACCTGAACGCGATGCTGCGTGACTTCTACCAGGCTGGTGGAAAACTGGAGGTAAAAAGGTTTGAAGACCGGAGAGAACTGGCTGCGCTTTCAGAACCGGTCCTCATCAATTGCACAGGACTCGGCGCCCGTGATTTATTCGATGATAAGGAATTGACGCCCATCAAAGGTCAGTTGACGGTCCTGCTGCCGCAGCGTGAGGTAGACTATCTGTTGATCCACAGGGGGGACTATATGTTTCCCCGCAGAGACGGCATCCTGCTCGGCGGCACCCACGAACGCGGCGAATGGTCTATGGAGCCCAATCAAGAAGCGATACGTCGGGTTGTTACAGGTCATAAGGAATTATTTGATCAAATGCGCCCCCCGATGATATAATCCCGACACAGGGAAAAACACCAACCTGCCATCTGATACCCACCCTGTACACAGGAGAGGTCACCTTGAACCCGATGAATATCATTTACATCCATTCTCATGACACCGGACGATATATACAACCCTACGGGCATGCTATCCCCACACCCCATATACAACGTCTGGCGGAAGAGGGCGTGTTATTCCGTCAGGCCTATTGCGCTAATCCGACCTGTTCACCCAGCCGCGGGGCCTTGCTGACCGGCCAATGGGCGCATAGCTGCGGTATGTTCGGCCTGGTCAATCGCGGCTGGTCTATCCACCATCCGGAACGCCTGATCATGCATACCCTCCAGCAGGCGGGCTATGAGACGGCCCTGGCAGGCTTTCAGCATGTGGTCAAAGATCCGGATGAGGCCGGTTGGTCCCGTATATTACGCGAGGAAGTCGGAGACCGTCAGGCGCCCGCCGAAAAGATGGCCGTCTCCTTCTTATCGGAAAAACATGACAAACCGTTTTTTCTCGATATCGGTTTCGGAGAAACTCACCGCATGGGAAATGGGTTTTCCCCACCTCCCGCCGGAGAGCCGACCACCGATCCGCGTTATATTAAAATCCCCGCGCCGTATCCGGATACACCGGAGCTACGAGAAGATATGGCCCTCTACATCGATGCTGCCCGTAATCTGGATGCTAAAATGGGGCTGGTTTTTGAGGCACTCGACCAACATGGCCTGCGTGACAACACCCTGGTCATCTGTACTACCGATCACGGCATCGCTTTTCCTATGATGAAGTGTCACCTGGCCGATCACGGTATGGGCGTCAGCCTTATCCTGCGCGGTCCTGGCGAATGTCAGGGTGGAAAAGTGGTCGATGGTATGGTCAGCCAGATTGATATTTTTCCCACCGTCTGCGAGCTACTCGACATAGATCCCCCTGAATGGTTGCAAGGCACGTCTATGATGCCGCTGATCCGAGGCGATCAGACACAGATCCGTGAAGAGACCTTCGCAGAAGTCAACTATCACGCCGCCTACGAACCGAAGCGGGCCGTCCGGACTCACCGATGGAAATACATCCGACATTATGGCAACCGCAACCTGCCCGTCATGACCAACTGCGACGACAGCATCACTAAATCCGTGATGATAGACTACGGGTGGAGAGAACGGGACATCCCACGCGAACGACTCTACGATACCCTGTTCGATCCATCGGAAGCCCACAATCTCGCCAATGATCCTGAGTATAAAAACACATTGAAAGACATGCGTGCCCGTCTCGACCGATGGATGAAAGAGACAGACGATCCCCTCGTCAGCAACGAAATCGTCCCGCCCGATAAAGACGGTATGCTGAACGACCCGGGCGACCTGTCTCCCCCCAAAGATCTTCAATCTCCAGCAAAAGAATTGATCCACAAATCATGACTAACCAATTCACTTTGATTATCTGGATTTAGCCTTTCCAATCACCCAATCACCATTTGTTTCACTTCTCCCATGCCTCCTATCTACCTAAACCACCTCCTCATCTTCGTCGATATGGATACCTATCGTGCGATTGCAAATTCAGACTTCCTGGAACATCAATTCGCCTGGTTCGAGGAACGGACCACGCACGATGAAGCGACCGCCATGTCGTGGACCGGATGTTATTATTACGGCCGGCATACCTATTTCGAGTTCATGAATCCGGAATCCACCTCCTGGGCACCGCGTGACGGCATGGCTTTCGGAGTAGATGAGGCACAGCAGAGCCCATTGATCGAGAATATGCTGAGAGCCCATGGGCATCAGCAGGTCAAACGATATAGCCGTTCCAGAAAATACAACAATCTGGATATCCCCTGGTTCTGGACCGTAGAGATCTCACGACCCGACACACACCATCTTATCACCTGGATCATGGCATATCGTCCAGAGTTCCTGATCCAATGGGAGCCGGATTTACCGCCTACGCCGACAGGTATCACCCGGGATCAGATCTTAACCCGTTACCGTACCCGCGCAGGAGCGATAGACTCCTCATCGCGTCTGTTTCAGGATATTACCTCTGTAACGCTCTCCTTGCCCCATGAAGAAGCCTCGCTTTTAATACATGAATTGACAGTCTACGGCTACAAGGCTACGGAATCAGAAGGACAAATAAAATACATCGGACCTGATATCGACCTGATTATTCAATATCGTGAGGAACTTCCTGCGGGTATTCGCGCATTTACTATGAAGACAGAACCGCTGATCGAACCCGCGACCTATCAATTCAGTGAGACATGCTGTCTTACGATATATAAACATGGTGAGGCAGAATGGTGTCTGTGGTAGTGAAAAATCTAGCCCACCCTCTCCACACAATCTCCCAATGCGCGCTTCGGTATCTGGCGGTATTCTATTATGATCCTTAATAGTCCCCCACTCATAATTGACGGCATAGATGCCATCCGTTATATTTCCGGTGCCCGGACCGAAACCGGCCCGGGCCAGGGAACGTAAAACTCACCAACTCACCAACTCACCAACTTATCATGTCCCTCATAAAATGTCTTCCCATCCTCTTCTTTCTTGGTATGGCCATCTTTCCGACGTTCTCATCTCAACAAGCCAGCGCCCCGATCGTCAATACGGTCGGAAAAACCATGCCGTCCGATGCGGCGCCGTTGGCTCAACAGGTTCTTCGTATGCTTCATGAAGAACCGACAACCCTCGATATCAGCATCGCCGTTTATAAGGCCAAGGGCGCGGTGTTTACTTTTGAAGGGTTGACCCGGCTGGATCATAATAACGAATTGACGCCGGCAGCGGCCGAACGGTGGGACGTATCGCCGGATGGCAAGAAATGGACGTTCTATCTTCGCAAAGGCGCCCTCTGGAGCGACGGCCGACCGGTGACAGCGCATGATTTCGAATATACATTTAAACGTCTGCTTGATCCGAACAGCGGTAATACCACCGCTGTGTTTTATTATGAGATCAAAGGAGCCAAAGCGTTCAATCAGGGAAAGTCGACTGATTCGAATACGGTAGGTGTTAAAGCCGTTGACGATTACACCTTTGTCGTCGAAACGGAATCACCCTGTCCATATTTTCCACTTATCGCTTCGTTCCCGACGTCCGGTCCGGTCCCTCGCTGGCAGGTGGAAAAATATGGCCCTAAATGGACGGAAGAAGGAAACTGCGTGAGTAATGCCACGTTCAAACTGACCGAATGGCGCCAAGGTTCTCATTATGAATTCGCCCTCGATCCGAATTACAATGGCCCCCATAAAGCTTTTATTGAACGGGTGGTCGGGAAATTTTCCAACCTTACAATGATGCCGGGTAATACCCTGGCTTATGAGAACAATGAAATCGATTTCCAGAATATCACGCCTGGCGACGTGGCTCGCATTAAAAAAGATCCGCAGCTCATGAAAGAGCTGGATATCAGTGCCGGTTTTCAAACCCATTACCTGTATTTCGATACCCGCACAGCACCCTTTAACAACCTCAAGGTACGCCAGGCTTTTGCCCATGCCATTGACCGAGATATTCTATGTCGTATACTTCTGCAAGGTATTGGGCAACCAGCCTACTCCATGTTGCCTCCCGGATTTCCCGGTCACGCCGGCGGAAAGTTCAAGGATACCCAACGCTTTGATCCGGCTATGGCAAAATCTCTACTCATGGAAGCAGGATACCCCAACGGCCGTGGCTTTCCACGGTACGAGTTATGGATCAACAGTGTCAACAACCGGAATGTCGCTTTATTTATTCAGCAGATGTTAAAGCAGAATCTCAATGTGGACATAACCATCAAGGTGGTCGAGTCTCGGGCTTACAGACAGGCGATGTTCCAATGGAAAATCCCTATGAGCTTGATTCAATATAATTACGATTATCCCGATCCGAACAACATGCTGTCGATGGTCTGGCATTTCCAACCGGTTGGTTATGGTCGTCATCCATGGAAAAATGAGACCTTCGATCAACTCGTTGACAAAGCAGCCGGCGAGATGAACCCGGCCAGACGGTCCGAACTATATGACCAGGCCCAACAAATTCTATCGGGAAATGTCGGCGCCGTTTTTCTTTATTATGCCAAACTGGCTTCCCTGAGAAAACCCTGGATCAAGGGCATCAAACAGAGTAAAATCGGCGACTATCCCTACTGGGGGAATAACACCAGTCATATGGATATGTATATCGGAAGACGATAGCAGGCAGTTAGAACCGTGCGGGGCACCGCTCGGTGGCGGCATAGATGGCATTATCTTCGATTGCGCACAGCAAAATCCATCAACAAATCTTCCTCTGGAACTTCAGCCTACGTTATGGCGTAAAATAAGATACCTGACAATACCACATCATATATCTCCGAGTAATTCAGGAGTTTTAAATTGCCCCGCTTTAAAATACCTCGACCGATAGTCATATTCATTCTTCTTGTTGCGGTAGTGACGATCTCATGTGGTGGAAATTCTCAGATGCATATTTTGCCGGGCTATCATAGCGCCTTGCTAAAGCGCATCTTAATTCTACCGGTGACCGGCGTGCCGGATGTGGAATCCAGGTTCATGACCTCAATCATATCCAAAACATTCGAGGCACAAGGGCACTATCAGGTAGTCGTTTATCAACCCGGCCAATCCGAACAATTTGACCGGATTATGTCCCTCTCCCGTCTGGTGAATGGCGCTATTCCTCTGGATGTGATCCCGGAGCTTGGCCGTCTGGCCAGAGCTGATGCCGTCATCGTGACGCATCAATCGACCATGGCGCCTGTTGGAGGCGTAATATATCGTTTTGAATCACGAACAGGCGCCATCATCAGAAACCAGTTGACCCCTCGGCATCCGCCCCGATCCGGCGAAACCAGCGGATTTACACCAGTAGATATTTTCTTCCCATCCGGAAAGATCCGTATGCAAATGCTGGAAGCCTCGTCCACACAACGCCTGTGGGAGACTCAGAAAGAGATCGAGTCGCCATCTGCGCTTAGACAGATGATTGAGGGGGTTCCTGCTCAGAGGGGAGAGGAGTGAGGGACGGAAGGGAGGAAGGGAAGATCGGAACCAAGAAAATTAACCCGTCGGCTGATATAGCCTCGGGCTTTTCTTTTCCTAGCTTCGTAGCTTCGTCTTGCCCCTCACGCCAATTGCGCCCAACGAGTCAGATCTACCCGACCCGGCACTGGCTTATTATAAAAATACTGCTCCAACGCATGGACCACCGTATTGCCGATTTCGCTGTAGCCATAGGCACCGGCACCGGAGGTATGCGGGGTGATGACCACATTGGGCAGTTTCCGAAGTGGATGTTCCGGCGGCAAAGGCTCCGGGTCGGTGACGTCGAGCTGCACCTGGAATCGGCCGCTTTTTGCCTCCTGATAAAGGGCATCATGATCCAACACCGAGCCACGTGAGGTATTGATAAAGACCGTATCGTCTTTTAACAACCGGAGTTGGTCGGCGCCGATCATATGATACGTTTCCGGGAGCTTCGGTACATGCAAGGATACGAAGTCTGCCTGTTTGAACACCTCATCGAGTGCCGTCTTTTCTATGCCCAGGCGTCCGGCATCGCAATCGCTCAAGTAAGGATCGTAGACCAGGATGTGCACGTTAAACGGCTGTAACAGGCCGATGACTTCCCGCGCGACCGTGCTGGCGCTGATCAGACCGACCATGGCACCCCGCAGTCCCTGCCTGGATTTGGGCATCGACCGATCATTCCAGAGTCCCCGCTCCCTGACATTCAACGCATGATGTATCCACTGGCGACTCATCATAATCATCGCCCCCACCGTATGTTCCGCAACGTTGAGCGCAATGGCGCCGTTGGCGCTGACCACACAGATATCTCGCGGAATCAGATAGCGGTCTATCAGGTCCTGAGTGAAAAAGCCTTTCACCGAACCAGCTGAATGAGCGACAATTTTGAGGCACTTAGCCCGCTGCAAAGCCGTTTTACTTATTGGCGGAGAACCCCAACCGGTGACCAGACCATCAAAGTCTGCAATGCCGTCTTCGATCACCTCGGTTGTATAATTATGATCCGTCATATTTTCGGTAACGTCAAAATTAGCCAGAAAACGTTGATACGTCTCCTCAGAAAATACGGTCCGTGTGTGTGAAACCGTAGGCAGATACCAGATTTTCAGTCGCGCCACAGAAGATCTCCCTTAATATCATCCCTATACCCGGAACTCGGAACTTTTCGCTTTTAAACTCTTACACGCTGCATTCTTAACTCTGCACTCTTAACTCGCCTTTATCACATACCGACAACGCGTATCCCCGGCATTTTTATGTTCATCACGTTGTACATCAGCCCTCAACGTCCGCGTAAATAACTCCTGCTCATAATGGCAGGCTTGAGGAAAACGCCGGGCAATTTCTATAGATAGGACAATGGTGCTCGATCAATATAAAGGCCTCTACCGAGTCAGTATCGGCTTCGGCCATATACCCCTCACGATCCCGAATGGATGAGAGGACTTCAACTTTCTCAGGCAATGAAAGATCGTCCATTCGGTCACTATATTCCTGGTGTAATGCATCCATCCGTTGAGCAAAAAGTTGATCAATCTTGTCCGGGCCATCCATTTCTACAATCTGATCAAGCAAATCTACCGCCATCTGATCGTATCGCGACGGGAAAAGTCGATCCGCTTCTTCCGTCAGCCGAAATCGGTGAGATGGGCGTCCGCGTTTCTGCCGGACCCACCTGGGTGGCGATCAAGCCGTCACGTTCCAGACTGTTGAGGTGCTGCCGTACGCCCATGGATGTAATACCTATGGCTTCGGATAATCGTCCGGCAGTCATCTCTCCCTGGCGTTTGATCAACTCCAGAATCTGACGGCGGGTGGATTCAACCTGATGTGGCATATCCTCTCCTGGGAGGGTGTAAAAAAAAACGAATTGGCTCCCGGTGATAAACCCATCGCTATATAGCAGCACAGGAGGAGTTTGTAAAGCATTTTTTAAGGATAAGTATTTTATATATTTTATAAATAATAAACTTGATATAATATTATAAAATGTTATATCACAAATAGATTCCACATGGTCACATTGGATGAGATGATCGGGTCGATAGGCCGATGCATCTCGGGGACCGACATCGACATTCCGGTATCGGTCATCTCGTCCAAAATAAACAATGCTAACGGACACATAAATCATCATATTATATATGTTAATCAATCATAAACCATAAATGTACTGATCCCTACAGGCCCCAGCGAGCACTACGCGGTGCATAAATCATAATGGATCCCCGCTTAAAGCCTGCGGGGATGACACTCTTTTCAACTTTTGTCGTGTCCTATAAAATTAACATCCACCGGAGGTGCTAATATGCCGAGTACCGAGTCCACCACATTACCAGACCTTATCCAGGTCGCTTCTTTAGATGAACTTAAGCAGAAAAAAGTCATCGTGGTCAGCGGAAACGATGGCCCCATCGCCGTATTTCATCACGACGATGGCCAGGTACACGCTGTCGATAATCGCTGTCCGCATATGGGATTCCCTTTGCATCGCGGCACTATAAAAGACGGCATCCTGACCTGTCACTGGCATCATGCTGATTTTGATCTGGAGAGTGGCTGCACCTTCGATTTATTCGCTGATGATGTCCCGACCTATGCGGTTGAAATGCGCAATGGCGATGTGTGGGTCGCCGGAAGCCGGGATCAATCCGGTGATGTAGATTACTGGAAGAAACGTCTGCAGGAAGGGCTGGAACAGAATATATCTCTGGTCATCGCCAAGGCGGTCATCGCCCTTCTAAAAGCCGGCATATCATATCGGGATATTTCGGAAGTCGGTGGTCGGTATGGCGTCAGGTATCGCCGTGCAGGTTGGGGACCGGGCTTAACCATTCTTTCTGCCATGACCAATGTGTGTAAATATCTGCCCGTAGATGAACAGATTTTACCGCTTTATCAGGGCCTTGGCCACGTTGCGCGGGACAGCAACGGCGAGCCACCGCGATTCGACCTTCAGCCGCTCGATACGGAAAACCTGACCTACGATACGTTGAAAAGATGGTTCCGCCGTTTTGTCGAGGTAAGAGATTCGGACGGCGCCACGCGGTGTCTGCTTACGGCCGCGCAGGGCAGTACACCGGCCATGCTGGTAAACATGATGATGTCGGCGGCCACGGACCATGTGTTCATAAACGGGGGCCATGTCCTGGACTTCATCAACAAAGCATCTGAACTGCTGGATCATATCGGATGGGAACAGAGCGAACTGGTCTTACCCAGCCTCGTCAGTCAACTTTGCAGCGCCCAGCGTAACGAAGAGCTGAACGCATGGCGGCATCCGGTGGACCTATCTGCCATATTGCGTGCGGCCAAAGAGGCCCTGCCTTCCGCTTTGAACACCTCACCCAACGGCTATGAATGGCATGGCCCCAAGGCTTTAGCGGATGTGATTTTAGGAGAAGATCCCCAGGCCACCGTAGATACCATGCTGGACCATCTGCGTCAGGGACTCACGCCATTACAACTCAGTCAGGCCGTCACCTATGCGGCCGCCATGCGCGTCGCCCGCTTTCATACACAGAACGAATTTGGTGACTGGATCACCGTTCTGCATACCTTTACCTATGCCAACGCCCTGCATCAGGCGCTCAAACGGACCAATGCTCCGGATCTGGTTCGCGGGGTCTTTCATGGGGCCATGGCCGTCTATCTCGACCGCTTCCTTAACATCCCCCCCGCCCGTCTACCCGGCGAACGTGAGGCCATCACAGGCCCCGAGGATGGCGACGAAATACTTAAGGCCTATCTGGTCACACTCGATACCCAGCAGCAGGTGGAACAGGCAGCCCAATTGATTGCCCGCTATCTGTCCCTTGGACATCCAACCGACCGCCTCTTTCGAACATTTGCCGAATCCCTGCTGCGTGAAGATGCTGAATTTCACAGCTTCCAGATGCTCGAAGCCGGCATTCAGCAGTATGAAGAACTCCAGGGCACGGAAGCGGCCAACCATATCTTAATGGCCACCACCCGCTATCTGGCGGCCCACGCGCCAACCCAACGGGCGCTTAATCAAACGGTGCAGATTGCCCTGCGTCTACATCGCGGTGAAGCGATTTACGAAGAGGAGTAGAGAGGAGGCAAATCATGGCCAATCAACTTGAACATGGGAATATACGGGTCAAGAACATTGGTGAAACCATAAAATTCCTGACGACGGCCTTTCCTGATTTCAGCGTGCGTGACGGCAGGCGGGATGGCGAAATAAACTGGGTTCACATCGGTACGGATGACACCTACCTGGCCTTAAACGAAGATGCCCGTACAGAGGTTCGGCAGGGGCCCGGCCTGAATCATATCGGTTTTATGATTGATGATGCCGATGCTCTTCGTAAACGGTTAGAGGAGGCCGGCTATAAAGAAAGCTATATCCCGCCCGAATCACATCCTCATTACAAACGAACCTACTTCCACGACGGCAACGGTATGGAGTGGGAGTTTGTCCAGTATTTCTCCGATGACCCTGTTGAACGGAATGATTATTCGTATTGATGGGAGGCCCCGATTGATCCACCTTAAACCGGTGGCAGGCGATAAAATATCGACCCTCACGGTGGTGCAGAACTGGTTCAAAGAATTCGAGAAGATGCCATCACGGGACAGAGATATAGATCTGCTGGTTATCATGAAGAAGATCGTCCTCCCGAACGAAATCTGCGTATCGCCCAGGTATGCAGACCTCGGCGGATAATGTGTGTTTCTGTACGTAACAGTGTTTGGAGGCGGACCTCCAAGCCTTCCTGGTTCTTCATAAACTCCATTCCCCCAAAACCCCATAGTCTTCACGCCCTTCTGGATTTCGTGTCGAATCTTAATCCTGAATGGATGTGTAGTGAGAATATTCGGTAATCACATAAATTCCGTTGACCTTGATAAAATATTATAATTAATTGAAAGCACCATATTTCAAATCAAATAAAATGTGATCGGAAATTCTACCCGTGAATTTCGATGTATGTTAAGATTACATGTCGTCAATCACCGGAATATCATTTGGGAGGGCTATAGATCATATATATGCACCGAATACATAAGTGTCTATCGTCGATTCTCACCACCGTACTTTTTATCTTAATCATAACAACAGGGCAAGCCATTCAGGCCCAGACAGGAGTTATCTCCACCATCGCTGGTGGGGGATCCGGTGGGGACAATGGTGCTGCGACCAGCGCCCACCTGTTTGCTCCTGTGAGTGAGGCCGTGGACAAAAACGGACATCTATATATCTCCGACCATCTGGATCGACGTGTTCGCAAGGTGGACGGGGCAACGGGTGTAATTACCACGATCGCGGGAACGGGCTTGCTTGGATTTTCAGGTGATACCGGTCCGGGCGCGCGCGCCGATTTGTCTGAATTAATCGCTGTGGCGACGGACTCATCCGGGCATGTATTCATCGGAGACACTAACAATCACCGTATACGCCGGGTAGATGCCTTGAGCGGCATCATCACCACCTTTCCGTCCGTTTCCGTCTTCCCGACCGGCACCACGGTGTTCCATCCGGACAAGACCTGGAGCGGCTATACCGTCTTTGACACCCCGGGCGAAGGGGGCACCGCGCTCATCGACATGAACGGTAACCTCGTTAAGCGCTGGACGGAAGTGGCCGGTGTTCCTGGTCCTTTTCGTATTCTGCCGGGCGGCTATGTCCTGGGCGGCACCAACCGGCGGCGACCACATCAGGAGGTCCCCGAACTCATCCAGGTTAACTGGGACGGAGAGATTGTCTGGAAATTTGATCACACCGAGTTGGTAAAGGAGGAAGGCAAAGAACCCAGGTGGATGGCCCGGCAGCATCACGACTGGCAGCGTG
>Ga0066376_10002595_pt1 | contig 16757 bp, 17 predicted proteins | sample Knorr_S15_td_Bot_FD_77009 | JGI IMG/M metagenome (GOLD analysis project Ga0066376, IMG submission 77009) | Marine microbial communities from Southern Atlantic Ocean transect - Knorr_S15_td_Bottom_ad_5009_LV_A | ecosystem: Environmental > Aquatic > Marine > Oceanic | place: Southern Atlantic... | reverse complement strand
GCTTTTTTAGGTGCTGCCTTTTTCTTAGCGACCTTCTTAGGTGCAGCCTTTTTGGCGGCTTTTTTAGGTGCTGCCTTTTTCTTAGCGACCTTCTTAGGTGCAGCCTTTTTGGCGGCTTTTTTTGGCGCCGTCTTTTTCTTTGCTACTTTTTTAGGAGCTGCCTTTTTTGCCGCTGCTTTTGCTGCTTTTTTCTTAACTGGTTTTTTCTTTGTTTTAGTTGCCATCGTTTTCTTCTCCTCTGTTTTTTTCTCAGCAGCCGCTTTTTTTAACAAAGCTTGACTGGCTGCAACCAATTTTTTAACCGCTCGAACCGATGCCTTAAACTCTTTCTTTTCACCAGCATCAAGTTTGACTTCGACAATTTTCTCAACGCCTTTGGCACCAATAACAACAGGCACGCCAACGTAGAGACCTTTCACACCATATTCACCGCGCAAATACGCAGCACATGGTAAAACACGTTTTTTATCTTTGAGATAAGAATCTGCCATTTGGATCGCGGCACTCGCAGGCGCGTAATAGGCCGATCCGGTTTTTAACAAGCCAACGATTTCAGCACCGCCGTCTCGGGTGCGTTGAACAATCTCGTCTAGCCTTTTTTGGGAAATCCATTTCATTTTAACCAAATCGGTTAGCGGAATACCCGCGACTGTCGAATACCGCACCGAGGGCACCATACTGTCACCGTGACCACCTAATACAAAGGCTGTTACGTCTTCGACAGAGACATTCATTTCGTCTGCTAGGAAATAGCGGAAACGGGCTGAATCCAGCACACCGGCCATGCCAACAACTCTATTGTGTGGCAATCCGGATGCATCGCGCAACACACCAACCATGACATCAAGAGGATTGGTGATGCAGATGATAAACGCCTCCGGGCAATTTTGTTTGATGCCCTCGCCGACAGATTGCATGACACTGGTATTAATTCCGATAAGGTCATCACGGCTCATTTCAGGTTTGCGCGCGATACCGGCAGTCACGATAACAACGTCGGAACCTCTAATGGCCGAATAGCGATTAGCACCGACCATTTTTGCATCGAAACCTTCGACGGGGGAGCTTTCTGCCAAATCCAAAGCCTTGCCTTGGGGAATACCGTTTACAATATCGAACATAACGACATCGCCGAGCTCTTTTAATCCAGCCAAATGAGCTAAAGTTCCGCCAATATTACCAGCACCGACAAGCGCAATCTTGTTTCTTGCCATAAATAATTTTCCTCTCTTCGTTTTCTTCAGGCGATCTTTCGGGCGATCTTTTTACCGCTTCGTCTCGACCGCGTTATATGCGTCGACGTCATTCATAAATGAGCGTCATAATATGATCGCCGTACGTAGCGCAATAAAGGTTTGAGAGCAAGCATTTGAACCCCTGATTGTGTATTCGAATTGGCCTCTAACTCCCTTTAGACATTGAGAAAAATTAGGTGCCATGCGGCACGTCCCTCGCTGTCCATCACCTCCCACTCGGTCACCTAACCATATACTCGCACAGAATGCCATCACAGCTGCACTTAATAGTGCAAATGCTCATAAAAGAGTGGAATTTCAATAGCTAAGTACTGCTTTGTCAAAAATTGCAAAAAAGTGGAAATTTAGATTTTCTACCTGCCGCAATGCGCCGCATTTTTATAAGCCGCCATGCGTATCTTTTTTATAAGCCGCCATGCGGCAAGGCGAGATATTCTTCAGACTGCATTTCCATCAACCGCGAGACCAGACGTTCAAACTCAAACGCGCCCTCTCCTAAAACATAAAGCTCGCTCGGCGGCGCATCCGCGGAGCAGATGAGATTGACTTTGCATTCATAGAGCGCATCAATCAGCGAAATAAAACGGCGGACTTCACTTTTAAGTTCTTCTCCCATGCGCGGAATATCATCCAAAATAAGCGTGTGGTAGCGCTCGGCAATTTCCAGATAATCCGCCGGCCCAAGCGCCGTTGCGCATAGATTATCAAAACTCGTGCGGCCGACCCCTGCTGCGGCCACAGGAATTTCAACAATCCGGCCCTTAACTTCGAATTTATCCGGTGCCGGCGTATAACCTTCTGTCAATTCATCAAAATATTTATCGAGATCAGTTTTTGCATTTTTGCCTGAGGGTTGATGATAGACCTGCATCCCGAGCATGCGTTCCAAACGATAATCGCGAGCCGCACCCAATTGCAAGATATCCAGTCGTTGGTTGATCAGATCAATAAAAGGCAGAAATTTTTCGCGCTGTAGACCGTCTTTATAAAGATCGCTTGGCGGGCGGTTTGACGTTGCAACAATCACCACGTCTCGCTCCAACAAGCCTTCGAATAATCGTCCCAAAATCATTGCATCAACAATATTGACGACCTGCAATTCATCAAAACATAAAAGCCATGATTCATCGGCGATCGCCGCCGCCACGCTCGGGACCGGATCGCCGCCTTCGCTGTTTTCGGCTCTAAATTTATTAAAGCGATTATGCACATCCTGCAAAAAAGCATGAAAATGAACGCGGCGTTTGCGCTCGATTTGGGCGGTTTCATAAAACAAATCCATCAACATAGACTTGCCCTGGCCGACACCACCAAAAATATAAAGGCCCTGTTGTGGTTCTGCCCGGCGGCGCGTCAAACCAAACCGGTCTTTCCACCCGGCATGACCGGAAGATGGCTGATAGCCAGTGAGCGCGCGATGCAATATCTGTAACTTTTCGACGAGCAATGCCTGAGCTGGATCGGCATTTAAATCACCGGCTGCGACGCGCGAACGATAAGTGAATAGAGGCCCCCGCTGTGTCTCACTAACTGATTTTTCGCCAGAATTTTCGGAAGTTTCATTGCTCATAAAACGCTACTTAAGACTGCGAACCCGCGATGTAAAGCGATTTAAAGTGGCGTTACACCATTATGTGACAATGATCCTACCGTATTAAATTCAAACAGATATTACTTTTATTCCAGCCGCTCACAAATCACTCACAGAAACCTTACTCCCCAATACCCAGACTATGTTTATATTGGATTGAGGACAAACTGGACCAATTATGCATAAAACCACCGCCAAACGTATCTTGCTCGCCGCGCTAATCGCAGCTGTTGTTGTATGGGGAGTGCTCAATCACAAAAAGTTTGAAGTTGATGCGATGGTTGCTTGGATCGCTGGCTACGGCATGTTGGCGCCTCTCATATTTCTTGTTACACGGTCTCTTGGCGCGGTGTTTTTTGTTCCAGGAAGCTTGATGTCCATTACCGCAGGTGTCGCCTTCGGCCCGGTTTGGGGGGCGGTGTACAATCTAATTGCCTCCACCATTGGGGCGGTTCTCGCTTTCCTGGTCGCCCGCTATCTCGCATCCGACTATGTGAGGGGAAAACTTGGCGGCACGGGCTGGATCCAAAAATCGATTGAAGGCGTTGAAGCAGAAGGCTGGCGTTTTGTTGCTTTTGTCAGATTGGTGCCGCTATTCCCCTATAACGCCTTAAATTATGTTCTCGGACTTACCCGCATCAAAATTTCACATTTTGCCGCAGCTTCTTTTGTCTGCATGATCCCCGGCGATATCGCCTATGTTTATATTGGCTATGCGGGACGAGAAACCATGGCAGGCAATAGTGCTTCGATAGAAATTGCACTGATCGCGCTCGGGCTTTTAGCAGCGATTGTTTTTCTGCCGCGGCTTGTCCGGTATTTCAGGGGGGAAAAACCAGATCAAAATATAGCGCAAGATTCAACTGGGTAATTGGTCAACGAGATCCGTGCGGTACAATCCAAAATGCGCTGGGTCTATTTCCAAAATGCTGCACAACGTGACAATCTCGATCTGATCAACGAGACTTGTTTTGCCATTCGCCTCGCCGATTGCGAGGCAAATCCGAATGAGCAAAGACGCCGTTTCCGGGTTGTCTTTAACCACATCCAACTGACTAAGAACTTTAGGATGACCTTCGCTCGGCAATTTTAGAATTGCCTCACAGTAGTCAACAAATAGATTAACCGCCTCATGCGGATCGTAGACCTGCAGATATTCCAATGTCTCAATGATTTGGTCGACCCGGACGCGTTCCGAAAAGCTCACCTCACCATCAGCCGTCGCGACCAAGGCACAGGCAGCCATTGTCGCTTTGAGAAACGGCAAATTGTGATGCCGCCTCCATAACCGTGTGATATTGATCTTTGAGGGCTCCCAGAAACCCAGCCACGCACACCTCCCTAACCAGCCTCCAAATGATAAGCCCAAACGATCCCCAAAAGCGAGTCGGAATCTATTTTTCCAGCATATCCGCGATAATGAGATCATCGCCTTCGCTGCGCGCTCTCAAGCCATCGATGATTCCTGGGATATCATCTTCATGACGGTTTTGACTCATCTTAAATTTACCTTCGAGGCGTGAAATCGGAATTTCAAAAGAAACAATTCCGGTCAACATGCCTCGAATGTATTTATCCGGTTGATCCTCCAGTTTCCAGCCGTCGACACCTTCATAGGTCTCAACCAATTGTTTTTGCGCTGCCATCTTCGCCGTTTCGTCTTCGATAATTTTTGGCGTGCCATAGGCATGAACCGTGACATAGTTCCAAGTCGGCACCGAGGGATGCTTCTCGTACCAGCTTGGCGAAATATAAGCATGTGGACCCCAAAAGACGACCAACACTTCTTTGTCTTTCTCAAAGGATTGCCAATGAAGATTATTCTTTGCCATGTGAGAAACCAACGTGCCATTTTCACCACGGTTTTCATCCAGCATAAACGGTAGATGCGTGACACAGGGTGCGCCTTCAACTTCGCCAACCAAAAGCGCCCAGCCATGATCGCGCATCACAGTTTGCAGAATATCTAATCGTTCTTCTGCATGAATTTCAGGAACGTACATTTTTCTTCTCCACAAATGTTCTCATTAAAGGTATCAGGCACCATTGATAAAAAAATGGCCGCGGGATGAACCAGCGACCATTTTATAAAAATCAAAAATATTCGCTAATTTACATGCGCTCTACCATCAACTTTTTAGTCTCAGCAATTGCCAAGGCCGGGTTGAGCGATTTCGGGCAGGTGTTGGTGCAGTTCATGATCGTATGACAGCGATAGAGCTTGAACGGATCTTCGAGATCATCCAATCGCTCGCCCGTTCTTTCATCGCGGCTGTCAACAATCCAGCGATAGGCCTGCAACAAAATAGCCGGGCCTAAATAGCGATCCCCGTTCCACCAATAGCTCGGACACGATGTTTGGCAGCAGAAGCACAACACACATTCCCACAAGCCATCGAGCTTTTCGCGATCTTCCGGTGTTTGCAGACGCTCAGAACCAGGCGCCGGCGTGTCAGTCTTAATCCAAGGCTCTATTGCGGTGTATTGCGCATACGGTATCGCTAAATCCGGCACCAAATCTTTGATCACCGGCATATGCGGCAATGGATAGATCGCCGCATCGCCTTTGATCTCAGCAATATCCTTGGTGCAGGCCAGCGTATTCGTGCCGTCGACGTTCATCGCGCAAGAGCCGCACACACCTTCCCGGCAGGAGCGCCGGAAGGTCAGCGTCGGATCCATCTCATTTTTTATTTTGATCAGCGCATCGAGCACCATCGGCCCGCAGTTATCCATATCAACTTCATAGGTATCAAGCTGAGGATTTTTTTCCTGATCAGGGTCGTAACGATAGACCTTGAATTTTTTGATGTTCTTCGCGCCATCAAGTGCCTTATGAGTCTGACCTTTGACGACTTTGGAATTTTTGGGAAGGTTGAATTCAACCATTTTTTTCTCCTTGTCCTTCGCCGTCTTAATAAACGCGCGCGCGCGGCGTAATATACTCAACCTCATCGGTTAGCGTATATTCATGTACCGGGCGGTAATCGAGTTTAACGTTCATATTCTCATCGACCGAAGCCAATGTGTGTTTCATCCAGGTTTCGTCATCGCGGTCCGGGTAATCTTCATGGGCATGTGCACCCCGCGATTCATGGCGTGCTTCGGCACCATAAATAGTCGCTTTCGAACATGCCATCAGGTTTTCGAGTTCCAATGTCTCGACCAGATCTGAATTCCAAATCATCGATTGATCGCTGACATGCAGGTCTTTTAGATTTTCAGCTGCTTTGTCGATCAGATCAACGCCTTCGCTAAGAACTGCGGAAGTCCGGAACACGGCCGCATTGTTCTGCATGATGCGCTGCATGCCCAATCGAACGTCGGCTGTTTTTTGACTGCCTTTGGCATGACGCAGGCGATCTAAGCGGGCAATTGCTGCATCGCCGGTATTCGCGTCAGCGGCCTTAACAGTCTTACTTTGATCAATAATTTCTGCTGCTCTAATGGCAGCAGCACGGCCGAACACCACAATATCCAGCAAGGAGTTCGTGCCCAGACGATTGGCACCATGAACCGACACGCAAGCCGCCTCGCCTATCGCCATAAGGCCAGGACAAACCGCTTCGCTGTCATCCGCTGTCGGGCGCAAGGCTTCGCCATGATAATTTGTTGGAATGCCGCCCATATTGTAATGAACCGTCGGCAGGACAGGGATTGGCTCCTTGGTCGCATCAACACCGGCAAAAATTTGCGCGGTTTCAGTAATGCCTGGCAACCTTTGATGCAACAGATCAGCGCCTAAATGTTCGAGATGCAGAAAAATATGATCTTTTTCTTCACCAATGCCTCTGTTCTCTCTGATCTCAACTGTCATTGAGCGGCTCACGACATCTCGGGAGGCCAAATCTTTAGCCGTTGGGGCGTAGCGTTCCATAAAAGCCTCGCCTTCGGAATTGGTCAGGTATCCACCTTCTCCGCGCGCGCCTTCAGTGATCAAACAGCCGGACCCATAAATGCCGGTTGGATGGAATTGAACAAACTCCATATCCTGCATCGGCAGACCGGCACGCAGCACCATGGCATTACCATCACCCGTACAGGTATGCGCCGAGGTGCACGAAAAATAGCTTCGACCGTAACCGCCGGTCGCCATTACGGTTTGGTGGGCCAGGAAACGGTGGATGGTGCCATCGGCCAAATCCCAGGCCATCACGCCGCGGCAGGCGCCATCATCATCCATGATCAAATCGATGGCAAAATATTCAATGTAGAATTCGGCGTTATGCTTCAAGCATTGCTGATAAAGCGTGTGGAGAATCGCATGGCCTGTGCGATCTGCAGCGGCACAGGCGCGCTCGACCGGCGCTTCGCCAAAGTCCCGCATGTGACCACCGAAGGGGCGCTGATAAATTTTACCATCTTCAGTCCTCGAAAACGGCACACCAAAATGCTCCAGCTCATAGACAGCAGGCACTGCTTCCCGGCACATATATTCAATGGCGTCTTGATCACCCAGCCAATCAGCGCCTTTGACCGTGTCAAACATATGCCATTGCCAACTGTCCGGCTGCATATTTCCAAGAGAAGCACCAACGCCGCCTTGGGCGGCAACCGTATGGCTGCGGGTGGGAAATACTTTGGTGATGCAAGCGGTGTTCAATCCGGCTGCGGTCATTCCGAGTGTCGCCCTTAGGCCAGCGCCGCCTGCGCCAACAACAATCACATCATGTACGTGATCGATGATTTCATATGATTCAGTCATTTTGACTTTTAGCCTCCGAAGGCAACTTTAATGAGGGCGATGATGCTCGATACAGCCAAGAAAACCGCCGTTAATTTATTTAGGACCAATAGGACAATTTTGTTTCTCTCGGTGTGAACATAGTCTTCAACAACGACCTGTAGACCCAATTGCATGTGGTGGAACAACGCGATGACAAAAAGTGACATCAGCAAAATACTGCCGGGTGCATTCAGCCATTCTTTAAATCCAGCGCGATCAATCCCAACCAACGTGACGGCGGAATAAATAAACCAAATACTGAGAGGGATGAGAGCAACAGCTGTTACACGCTGGGCCCACCAATGGGCGGTGCCATCTTTGGCACTTCCAAGACCCCGGACGCGTCCTAAATCTGAACGTAAACTCATCCTATGATCCCCCCAACATGCCGTATCCGGCGGCCCAGGCGAGGAACGTCAATACGATCGAAGCGATATAGACAAACCAGCCCGTCGCGCGAACTTGCGGAAGTTCGAGGCCGAGGCCTGCATCCCAAAACATATGACGGATGCCATTGCAGAGATGAAAAAAAAGAGCCCAGGTCCAGCCAAACAACAGCAACCGGCCAAACCAGTGAGCCAGAAACGATTGGGCACGCTCAAATGCCTCGGGGCCATAAGCCGCAGCATTTAACCAATAGACCAACATCAGAGCGCCGACCGCAAGGCCAACACCTGTCATCCTATGTAAGATCGACAAAACCGACGTTATTTGCAGTTTGTAAATCTGTAAATGTGGAGAAAGCGGACGGTTTCCCGTACTCATCGACAAAGCCTCGCTTAAAATTGAAAACCCTCTAGGTCGGAAGTTCATCCCCGACAAACAAAAAGTGACATTTAATAAATAAAATTAATGTCTTATGACAATAACATCATTTGGTTTAGCCCCTCCTAGATGCCAAGTCAACGCAACCACATCGTAAATCCCAACAACAAATAACGTGGTAATTTCAGAGCTTAATCTCAAGGTATTTAGCATCTTTCAGTATAATAAGTATAATTACTTCAATTTTGTCATCCATTTTTCAAGTATAGATTAAGATAATACTGATTATTTACTTAACTGTTGATAGAATTGTGGATAAGTTGTGCGTCAATTGTGAAAATATAACTAATTTATACACAGTTTTTTTCAATTCTATACTATTTTTTTATTGAATAATTATTTCAACTTACTCAGAATGTCTCTTGTACGTGAAAGCGTCTTTATTGTTTTTTCTTTCTGAGTTGGCACCAAATTTACAGATTTTTCGCGAGATTGATCGGTAAGCTTGGAACAGGAGGGAAGAAAAACAACTTCAAGACGGCAGGTATATCACTGGTAAATCTTCGGATTTACTTAGCGGTCGATTTGTTGGATTGAAGGCGTAGCTGGAGATCTTTCGGAACAACTTGATCGATTGATCCTTTTGGTGGTGGGCTTCCTTTGGAGGCGTGCGCTAGAGGATCAAACGAGAAAGAAGTTTTAAAAGACTTCGGGTGCCGGCGGTTTGCCACGTCTCCCTGGCGTGACGGACGGACGGAAGTCCAACGGCTCGGGCGAAGATTTGATGAAGGGATTTCGGTCCCGGAAACGCCAATCTTCAGACTGGGCCGAAGGATCGGTAGAATAGTTAAGCTTTGGTGGCCTGACCAACGGATTACTGTTTTACCTCTCCGTAGGTGCGTTGCGTTATGAAATAAGGCAGCGCCGCCGATCGGTACGATGGCAGATTTGACCGGCAACGGTTGAGTTGAAAATCGGACACATCAGTGGAATTGCAACTGTCTCTCTCCCAAGGGTGCGTTGCAAGGAAGCGGGTGGAGCAGGAGACACTGGAATGTACTCGGAGCCTGGCCGGCTCTATGAGGCGCCAGGAGTATCGCCGCCGCGATACGTCACGACAAGGATCCCAGGCCTTGCGTGCCTGGTGCTTCTTACTTGTTCTCCCCGAGATTTTTATTTTTGATATGTTTTTTGGTGTTTTTGATCAAAAGATCCTCGTCCTTGAAAACCACCTTTAATGCCATAAATCAAATTTTTTTTGCTTTATTTGTTGTCTCCTATCATAGCTAATACCTATATAACCACTACGATGATTTATTGATTATTTAAATCATGTTTCAATATTTATGACAGGTCCCTTCCGCTTGGCAAAATTAGATATCAGCAACGTGAAATTTTTGATTGTCGAAGATAATCCCTTCATGCGGATTATCTTGAAGCAATTATTGCGTGCACTTGGTGTGCTGGAAATGGCGGAAGCCGCCGATGGTGCGCTGGCCTTTTCGGCGATGAAAACCTTCGAGCCGGATATCATTCTTGTCGATTGGGAAATGCAGCCTTTGGATGGTATCGACTTCGTCAAGCTGGTGCGAACGGGAGACGACAGCCCCAACCAATATGTACCGATCATTATGGTCACCGGCCATTCAGAACAAAGTCACAATGGCACGGGACGCCGGCATTAACGAGATGATGATTAAACCATTGTCAGTGCGAACACTTTTTGCCCGTATCCGTGCCGTTTTCGAACGCCCGCGTCCTTATATCGAATGCAAAAGTTATTTCGGTCCTGACCGCCGTCGCAAACAAGACCACCTTTATTCAGGTGACGAGCGACGCAAAGACCCGGACGCACAATCCCAGGGTGACATCGACGCGATGTTCGATTAACCGGCACCGCAATTAAGTGACAGTCACCGAATTCACACAAATTCACAACTTCCTTAATTAAGTGACAGTCACTTAATTATTGGCACTTAATTACAGATAGTCCCTAATTAATGTCTCGGCGATTTGCACCGTGTTGAGGGCTGCGCCTTTGCGCAAATTATCAGCCACGATCCAAAGGCTCAGACCATTCTCAACCGTCATATCATCACGAATACGGCTGACATAAACCGGATCTTCACCCGCGCATTCGGCCTGAGTGACGTAGCCCTCCTCGACCCGATGATCCACCACCACGACACCTTCGGCCGCGCGCAATGCTTTGCGCGCTTCCTTCGTCGATATAGAATTTTCAAATTCAATATTTACTGCTTCAGCATGGCCGACAAAAACCGGCACACGGACACAGGTCGCCGTTAGGCGAATTTCCGGATCAAGAATTTTTTTGGTCTCAACCATCATTTTCCATTCTTCTTTGGTAAATCCATCTTCCATAAAACTATCGATATGCGGAATGGTATTAAACGCAATCTGTTTTGGAAAATTTTCCTGGAATTTGGATTCCGGCTGGTTCATGTAAATGCCTTTGGTCTGATTAAACAGCTCATCCATGGCACTTTTACCGGCACCCGAAACCGATTGATAGGTGGAAACAACAACCCGGCGAATACCGGCCAGATCGTGTAAGGGCTTGAGAGCCACAACCAATTGAATGGTTGAGCAATTGGGGTTGGCAATAATATTTTTGTTGCGAAACTCGCCAATGGCTTCTGGGTTTACTTCCGGCACGACCAACGGCACATCCGGATCCATCCGGAAATGAGATGTATTGTCGATGATCACCGCACCCGCAGCCGCTGCCCGCGGCGCAAATTCAGCAGAAACCTTGGCGCCCGGACTCGACAGCACAATATCAGTCCCTTCAAAATCAAACGCTGTTAATTCCTCAACTTTAAGCACGTCGTCTTCGCCGTACGAAACTTCGGCGCCGACCGATCTCGATGACGCAATCGCCGTCACATCCTCGGCAGGCACTTCCCGCTCAGCCAATATTTGTAAAATTTCGCGTCCCACATTGCCGGTCGCGCCGACAACTGCATATTTAAAACCCATTTTAATTCTCCAATTGCCCCCTCCCATAAAATGAGAGGGAGCGTTATTCACGCCCCCCTCTTGAATTTTCCCAATCTCAGGGGGCATATATTTAAGCTGCTAGTTTGTCGAGTTCCTTAACGATCGCATCACCCATTTCCGAGGTCGTTACCTTGGTTGAGCCGTCACCCATGATGTCGCCTGTACGCAAGCCCTTCTCCAGCACGTTTTGAACGGCTTGATCAATAAAGTCAGCATCTTCAAACATATCGAACGAGTAACGCAACAGCATTGAGTAGCTGAGGATTTGTGCCAACGGATTGGCAATGCCTTGACCCGCAATATCTGGCGCCGTGCCATGTACAGGCTCGTACAAAGCGGCTTGGCGGCCATTTTCATCTGGCGCACCAAGCGAAGCTGATGGCAGCATACCGAGCGAGCCGGTCAACATCGCCGCGCAATCGGACAAGATGTCACCAAACATATTGGTCGTCACGATAACGTCGAACTGCTTAGGATTACGCACCAATTGCATAGCAGCGTTATCGACATACATGTGGCTAAGCTCAATGTCTGGATATTCCTCACCGATTTTGATCATTTCTTCACGCCACATCACCGTAGTTTCCAAAACATTCGCTTTGTCAATCGAGCAAACGCGCTTGTCACGCTTGGCAGCGAGTTCCATAGCGACGCGGGCAATGCGATGAATTTCGGGCGTTGTGTAAGTCAGCGTATTGACGCCCTTACGAATTCCGTTGCCAAGATCCTCAATACCGCGAGGCTCACCGAAATAGATGCCGCCGGTCAATTCCCGGACGATCATAATGTCGAGCCCCTTAACAACGTCGAGCTTCAAAGTCGACGCATCAGCCAAGGCATCAAATACCAACGCCGGGCGCAAATTGGCGAACAATCCCAATTCTTTGCGAATGCCCAAAAGGCCGCGTTCTGGCTGCACTTCAAAAGGTAGCGTTTCCCATTTTGGGCCACCGGCCGCACCCATAAGAACGGCATCAGCAGCGCGCGCCGCTACCAAAGTTTCTTCTGGCAACGGTCCACCGGTCTCATCAATGGCCGCGCCACCGATCAAGCCTTCAGAAATATCGAAAGTGACAGAGCGATTTTCAGCCATCCAGTCAATAATTTTGCGAACTTCGTCCACAATTTCAGGGCCAATGCCGTCACCCGGCAACAATAGTAATTTTTTATTTTCAGACACTTAATTTCTCTCTTTTAACGTATAAAATCTTACCAGGGTTGAGCGGCATTTTGACGTCCCTCAAAATCATCAATTTTGTCATTCTTCTTCATCGTCAGTTCGATGTCATCAAGGCCGTTCAACAAACAATGCTTTTTGAACTGATCAACTTCGAACTTAATGGTACCGCCGTCCGGACCTTTGATCTCCTGCGCTTCCAGATCAATCGATACCGTTGCATTGGCACCGCGCTTCGCATCTTCCATCAGTTTATCAACATCTTCCTGAGGCAATTTGATCAACAGAATGCCATTTTTAAAACTGTTGTTGTGAAAGATGTCTGCAAAGCTCGGCGCGATGACACATTTGATGCCAAAATCAAACAACGCCCAGGGGGCATGCTCACGCGACGATCCGCAGCCAAAGTTTTCACCAGTGACCAGAATTTCTGCATCCTTATAAGCCGGCTTGTTGAACACAAAATCTTCACGCTCGCTACCATCTTCATTAAACCGCAGCGTCGAGAATAAATCCGCGCCAAGGCCGGTCCGCTTGATCGTTTTCAAAAACCGCGCCGGAATGATCATGTCGGTGTCAACATTGATCAACGGCAGAGGAGCTGCAACAGATGTCAGCTTATCAAATTTATCCATAATGCCTTGTCCTCTTTCTTAATCTAAATCGCGAACGTCGGTCAGATGACCGGCAATCGCAGCAGCGGCAGCCATAGCCGGGTTCACTAAATGAGTGCGACCACCGGGGCCCTGACGACCTTCAAAGTTGCGGTTCGAAGTTGACGCCGCACGCTCACCCGGTGCCAATTTATCAGCGTTCATCGCCAAGCACATCGAGCAACCGGCTTCCCGCCATTCAAAACCAGCTTCAATGAAAATTTTATCCAAACCTTCTTTTTCAGCGAGTTCTTTGATTAGACCTGAGCCCGGCACGACCAATGCACGGACGCCGTCGGCGACTTTGCGGCCTTCAGCTACCGCAGCAGCAGCACGCAGGTCTTCGATACGGCTATTGGTGCAGGATCCAATGAAAGTCGTATTGATTTTGATGTCTTTCATCGGTGTACCCGCTTCAAGACCCATATATTCAAGCGACCGCTCCATTTTGTTGCGACGATTTACATCTGGCTCATCAGCTGGATTAGGCACCTGGCCATCAATCGACGTCACATCTTCAGGGCTGGTCCCCCAAGTTACTTGAGGCTTAATTTCGGACGCTTCCATGACGACTTCTTCATCAAACACTGCGCCATCATCGGTTTTCAGCGTCTTCCAATACTCAACAGCCATTTCCCAAGCGCCTGCTTTTGGCGACTTTGGACGGCCCTTCAAATATTCGAAGGTCTTTTCATCTGGTGCAAACAAACCAACCCGGGCGCCTGCTTCGATGGTCATATTGCAGACCGTCATGCGGCCTTCCATCGTTAATGAATTAAAAGCGTCGCCGGCAAACTCAATTGCCGCACCGGTGCCACCGGCTGTGCCGATTTTACCAATGACTGCAAGGATCAAATCTTTTGCCGTTATACCAAGCGGTAGATCACCATTGACCGTCACTCGCATATTACGGCATTTCCTCAGCAGCAAGGTTTGAGTTGCCAGACAATGCTCGACCTCAGAGGTGCCTATACCAAATGACATGGAGCCAAAAGCGCCGTGCGTTGCGGTGTGAGAATCACCGCACACCAAAGTTGTCCCCGGCAGCGTAAAGCCTTGCTCGGGCCCAACAACGTGGCAGATGCCTTGGCGGATATCATCCATTGAGTAGAGTTCAATGCCAAAGTCGGCGCAGTTCTTTTCAAGCGCTTCAATCTGAATACGCGACTCTTCATCCTCAATGCCGAGACTGCGGTCCGTCGTCGGCACGTTGTGATCGGCAACGGCAAGAGTAAGGTCTGGTCGGCGCACTTTCCGACCTTCATTGCGCATACCTTCAAAAGCCTGCGGTGAGGTCACCTCATGCACCAAATGCCGATCAATGTAGATCAGGCACGTTCCATCGTCTTGTTCATCGACAATATGGGAGTCCCATAATTTGTCATAAAGGGTTTTTGCTTCGCTCATCAGAGTTCGCTCTCACACTTAGTGGTTTAATGGACTAATCAACCAAAAGAACAACAACCGAAAATTAATCTTCGGTCTTGTTTTCAACCTGCTCTTCAACAACTTCCTCAACAGGTGTTTCCGCTGGGGTTTCCGCAGGAGCCTCTGTTTTAGCCTTTTTAGCTTTCGACTTACCACCCGCAGCAGCCTTTGCAGCTTCTTTCTCGGCTTGCGCCGCTTCGCGATCTGAAGCTGAAAGCTTGGCAGCATAACCGTCAGTTCGCTCGGCAATACGCGCACGCTTACCTTGGCGGCCACGGAGATAGTACAATTTCGCACGGCGCACGTCACCACGTCGAATAACTTCAACACTATCGACATTTGGCGAGAACAGCGGGAACACCCGCTCCACGCCTTCACCGTAGGAAATTTTTCGAACCGTGAACGAAGAATGAAGACCATCATTCTTACGCGCAATGCAAACGCCTTCGTAAACCTGAATACGCTCGCGCGTACCTTCAACCACTTTCACGTTTACCTTGACGGTATCACCAGGAGCAAATTCCGGCACTGTTTTATCAGCGCGTAATTTTGCCATCTGCTCTTGCTCTAATTCTTGCAATATATTCATCATCTTATCCTCAACTAAAGTGTTCTAATTTTTTAAATTCAGTGTTTGCTAGAAGACGGATTGTCTTTGGTGGCATATTTCTGCCAAAGGTCAGGCCGTCTCTCAGCCGTAATTTTTTCTGCCTCGGCTTGTCGCCAAGCTCGTACATTCTCGTGATGCCCGGACAGCAGAACTTCCGGCACCTCCCGATCTTCCCATATGCGGGGTCGGGTAAAATGGGGATATTCTAACAATCCCCCTTCAAAACTTTCTTCTTCCGGCGAGCACTCGCTGCCCATAACGCCAGGCAACAAACGCACACAGGCATCAATCAACGTCAGGGCAGCAGGTTCGCCTCCCGACAGGACAAAATCGCCGAGGCTGATTTCCTCCATATGCCAAGCGTCAATGACACGATCATCAACGCCTTCGTAACGACCACAGAGAAGAACAACACCTTCTGCTGAAGCCAATTCTTTTACCCGCGCCTGATCCAAAGGCTGTCCACGCGGCGTTAAATAAATTACCGAGCGTCCTTCCAAATCCGACACCGATTGAAGTGCAGCATCAATAACGTCGGCCCGCATCACCATTCCGGCGCCACCACCAAACGGCGTGTCGTCTACGGTCTGATGTTTGTCTTCGGCAAATTCTCGGATATCTACCGTATCAATTTCCCAAATACCATCTTCAAGCGCCTTTCCAGCCAGCGATTGCCCAAGCGATCCCGGAAACATCTCCGGGAACAATGTCATCACAGTCGCCCGCCATGCAATTGCTGGCGCTTCCCTGGATGTCATATCTTGCGGCAACTCGTTTGCCATTACTTTTCTTCCTTGCTTTCCGGATCATCATCGTGGTTTTCATCGGCATAAATCTCAACCGGTGGATTAACCACGATACGTCCATTTTCTAGATCGATTTCCGGGACCACTTCCCGCGACATCGTGAACATTTCAGTTCCTCCGTCTTTTAAATCGACCTCCATTACGTCGCCGGCACCATAATTATCAACCAAACTTACAGTGCCAATTATGCCTCCATTTATGTGCTCCACCGGCAGACCAATTAAATCTGCGTAGTAAAACTCGTCTTCGTCCGGTTCCGGCAATTTATCCCGGGACACATAAAGTTCGGTCCCATTGATTGCCTCGGCTGCATTTCGATCTTTAATCCCACTTAGTTCAGCAACCAATCCTTTTTGGTTAGCGCTGACGATGTGGATTTCAAAACTGCGCTCGCCGCTCTGATCTGTGACAGGTCCGTAGGCTGCAACATCTTTAGGATTTTCCGTAAAGCTTCTTATCTTTACAGCTCCTTTGAGGCCATGAGCCCCTGCCACGATGCCAACACAAACCTGATTGTTATCAGAAGGCGTGTCCGAAGATTTGCTCATAAATGTTAGCCGTCTTTATTTTCCTCTTCACCAGCTTCCTCTGCTGGAGCTTCCTCTGCTGGAGCTTTCTCTGCTGGAGCTTTCTCTGCTGGAGCTTCCTCTGCTGGAGCTTCCTCTGCTGGAGCTTCCTCTGCTGGAGCTTCTTCTGCTGGAGCTTCTTCTGCTGGAGCTTCTTC
>Ga0066376_10002594_pt1 | contig 16758 bp, 11 predicted proteins | sample Knorr_S15_td_Bot_FD_77009 | JGI IMG/M metagenome (GOLD analysis project Ga0066376, IMG submission 77009) | Marine microbial communities from Southern Atlantic Ocean transect - Knorr_S15_td_Bottom_ad_5009_LV_A | ecosystem: Environmental > Aquatic > Marine > Oceanic | place: Southern Atlantic... | reverse complement strand
GGCCACCACGTGCTGCACCAGTTCCCAGACGTCCCGGGCTCCGCCGGCGTACTCGATCAGGCCCCGCTTGTTGGTGGCCTGAGCGTCGACGAGATAGGCCACCGCCTGCCCGTCTGACTCGCCCACCAGCACGGGGCACTTGGGGAGAGAGAACAGATGGGCGGACTCATGCAGTGTGCGACGCGAGTGGTGTGTGTGGGATTGATGCAGTTGATGGATGGCATCGAGGTGCCTGGGGGGGTCGAAGTCGACCACTTGCAGAAGGTGGTCGCGGTCGTTGGTGGTGTCTGACGGTGAGGCGATCCAGCCAGGGGTGTTGACGGTCTGCCAGCCGAGCGGTTGATAGAACTCGGGCACCCCGGTCCAGAGCAGTCCGAGCTGGCAGCCGAGCCCCGGCATGGCCGCCTGCAGGTCGCGCATCAGTTCGGCGGCGAGGCCTCGGCGGCGGGATTGGGCTTCTGTGGCCACGAGCACGATGATGCCGACGCCAATCGCCTGGCCCGAGAAATCCAGTGTGCGAGGCCAGACGGCTGCGTGGCTGACGATGCGGCCGTGCTGCTCGATCACCCGGCAATTCTCCAGGTTCTCTTCGGCAAACAGCAGCGGAAAATCGGTCAGCACGCTCTGGTCGGTCACTCCTTTTTCGCGACGGAAAATCGTGTCGAGCAGATCGATGATCCCGGTCAGGTCGTCGGCGGTGGCCGGTCGAGGTGCGGTCATGGGGAGCTGTCGATGCCGGGGCGTGGTGGTGCAGGATGACACGCGTGTGGCGGGCAGTCGACCTTGACCGTCGGGAATCGTCGCCGGTATTCTCCCGCCCGCTCCTATCCTCCTTCCCCCCCCTGTGGGACCCCCTGCGTGTCTGAGTCGTCTGCCGGAAAACTCTGTCGTCGAACGATCCTGCTGGTCGCAATCGGCCTGGTGGCTGGCGCGGCCGCGGTGGCAGAGGGTCCAGCGGACGAGCCCGGCACCGACGGGATCCTCGTGTTGCGTAATGGGCGGGTGCTGGAAGGTCGGATTCGGCTACTCAAGGAGGGTTACCAGGTCGCGACGTCGTCGCGGCGAGTGGTGATTCCACGCGACCTGGTCGAAGTCGAAGGCCACAACCTCATCGACGCCTACCGCAAGCTCAGGGCCAGGATGCCCGATCGCAGTGCCTCGCGGCACATCGCTCTGGCCCGATGGTGTCTTTCGAATGGACTCAATCAGCAGGCCCTGGTGGAATTCCGTGAGGTCCAGCGATTGGCTCCGAAGAACATCATGGCGAGATCGATGGTCGACCGACTCATTCCGACCATCCGTCCTGGCGGCACGGTGCCCACGGTTCGCGCGTCCACGGCGTTGATGTCGCGGGACGCCGAGCCGGTCGAAGCCTTGGGGGGACTGCCACGCGATGTGGCTGCAATGTTTGTGCAGCGGATCCAGCCGCTGCTGTCTCATGGGTGTGGGACGGGATCGTGTCATGGTGCAAGCAGCGGCCGGACTTTTCGGCTCGAGCCGATCGGCCGCGACCGCAGTGGCTTCGGAGTGCGGACCCGCAAGAATCTCGAGGCGACTCTCGGCCAGCTCGACCTGGATGGCGATTCCAGGCGACCGCTGCTCGAGTTCGCTCGCCGGCCGCATGGCAGTTCCCAGGGCGGCCGGTCCCGGCGGTGGATCAGGGGAGACCAACTGAGGCTGATCGAATCGTGGGTTCAGCAGGTGGCGACTTCGCGCGTGAGCCCGCTGAAAGCGGCCTCGGGCGCTCTGAAAGCGAATCCCACTTCGTCCCGGACCGATCGTGACCCAACTCGCGCAGCGAAACCCGGTGGTAAGTCGGTGGACGTTTTCGACCCCTCGGCCTTCAACCGGGAGACTCGGCGTCGCGAGGCGAACCGCAAGCGGGCGGCTAGCCGCACCACTCCTCGATCATCCGTGCGTACAGGTCGGTTCCGAGTTCCAGCTGCTCCAGGTCGATGAATTCATCCCAGGTGTGTGCCTGGGCGATATCGCCGGGTCCGATGACGACCATGTTGGACAACTCGGTCAGCATCCCACCGTCGGTTCCGTAGCAGACGGTGGTCGGAGTATCACGGCCGGCGAGGTCGAGCACCTCGCGGACGAACGGAGAGTCGGGGTCGATGTAGAGTGGTTCAGCGCGGCTCTTGACCACGAACTCGATCCCACACTCCTGTGCACTCGCCTGGGCCCGCTCGATCAGGCTGTCGATTTCCTGGCCGGGCATGGCCCGGAAGTAGACGGTGCAGACGCTTTTTGGCGGAGTGATGTTAACTGCGGCGGTGTGGTCGTTGATCCCGATGTTCCAACTGAGCGTCGGAGGGTCGAACGCGTCGTTTTGCCACTCGGACGACGATTCGGTCTCGTCGTGAATCGCCTTCATCTCGGCCAGGTAGGGGATCATGGCGAGGTTGGCGTTGAGACCGGCTGTGGTGCTTGAGTGTGATGCTGTGCCGTGGGAGGTGGCGACCAGGCCGGTGGTGCCCTTGTGAGCGTAGACCACCTCGAGCATCGTCGGTTCGCCGATGATCCCACGTGACCCACCGGCAACCATCTCACGAAACAACTCGCTCCGCTGGGCCACCGCCGTGGCTCCGCCGTAGCCGATCTCCTCATCGGAGGTACAGGTGACGTAGACGGGTTGCTTGAGCGGGAGATCTGCGAGCCGCTCGGCGGCGGCGAACATGCAGGCGATCGAGCCTTTCATGTCGCAGCTGCCGCGGCCATAGAGCCGGTCGCCGACGATGGTCGGTTCGAAGGCGCCAAAGTCCTCGGTGTGCCACGGATCGGCCGGCACCACGTCGGTGTGGCCGAAGTAGGCCATCCCCCCGGTTCCCTCACCCTTCTTCCCCAGCACGCTGACCTTGCGGACTCCGTGCGGATCGTCGTATTCGATCCGCTCGATGGCAAAACCCAGGCCGCTGAGGACCTCCTCGCAGTAGTCACTGACCGGTGCGTTGGTGAGATTGCTGGTGGATTCGAAGGAGACGAGTCGCTGGTTGTATTCGAGAGCGTCCATGGTGGGCGGGTCCGAGTTGTGTGGGGGCGGAGGGAAACGGGAGGCTCAGCTCCGGAGGTGACGGGCAAAGACCTGCTTGGTACGACGCCACATTTCCGGCGAGAGCACGTGGCCGGAACCCTTCTCGATGTAGTGTGTGAAGTTGTCCTGGGCGTGAGTCGACTCGTACGCATGGGTGATCACCTTGATCCCGCGTCGGACTTCGTCGATCGGGCTGCCGCCGTCCTTTTCGCCGAAGTTGAGGTGCAGGGCGCGAGGCACGATCAGCGCGGCGATGTCGGGTGTGTCCCCGTGGGCGTGAATCCCGGGTACGAAATTCGGGAAGCAGTGCAGCATGTGGCCGTCGTGGATCGCCTTGTAGGTTGGCAGGCAGCAGTTGCCGACCAGGCACTTCAGCCGAGGCTCCCACGGTCCGACCAGCCAGGTGTGGGTGGAACCCATCGAGTGGCCGTAGCAGCCCAGTTTCAAGGCGTTGACCTCGTCGAGACCAGCCAGCACGTCGACGGCTCGACGCATGTCGAGAATGTTCTTCCAGGCCATGCACTTTCCGTCGACCACATACCGCAGGAACTCGAACCGCTCGTACCAGTGCGTCTTCAGCTTCCCGGTCGGGTCCTGGCGTTCTTCGAAACACAGAGCGTCGGGGCAGAGCACGACGTAGCCTTCGCGGGCCAGAGCTGCACCGGTGTGGTGCATCGGGTTGCCGCCCAGGCCTGCCGGTTCGCTTTTGCCGAGATGATACTGCCCGGCGTGCTGGTGCCAGACGGCGATGCCCGGGGCCGGCTTGGCAGGTGTGGCCGAATCGGGGATCAGCAGCAGGGCCGGCACGCGATCGTCGGGTTCGACTTCGTAGCTGAGCGTCAGCAGGCGGTAGCCGTCCTTCTGCTCGGTCTTGGTGATCCGGGTCTTCAGCGGAGAAGGATCGGGCCAGTCTCCGCCCAGCCCCGACAACAGGCGGTCACGGAAGTCGACGGCGGCCATGGCGTGTCCTGCTGGATCTGTTAAGAGGGCGGAGGCAACTGACGTCCTGCGGCCAAGACTATCGCAATGAGACATCGATTGCGAACAGCGTCCAGCACCCCTTTCGAGGTGCAGGCGGGGTGCGGGCGGGGTGCGTGGCGGTCTGTACGGGGTGGTTTCGTGTGGGCTTGGGCGTGAGATCCACCGCGGCGTTGCTGTTGCCCTGATCCCCTGAAATGTGCGATCCGACGTCCGATGGTGTGTTTCAGGCAAGTTATGCGGGTGGTACCGCCGATACCAACGTCATAAGCCGTACAACCGGTACGAGTCGACCGTGTGTTGCGTGGGCGATTCGGGCGGGGGTCTCAGGAAAGCGTTGCATGATCGGCCGTCTGACCATTCTCCAAGCCGTGTCGTTTGCGCTGTTGGTGATCGTGCCGGCACGTGCCCAGTACCTCACGCAGCCACCCCGGCAACAGTCTCTGCCGCCGGGCGTCTCACCTGCGTCGTACGCGGCTGGTGCCTGGGACGAGCCGGCAAACGCAGGACCGGCGATCACCGAGCAGATGCTCTCGCAGGATCGTGGCTGGGGTTACGAGGACACGAACCTGGACCGTGTGCTGCGGGGTCTGCGGCGCAACACCTGGATCCGGCTCGACTACATGAATTTCGATGCCACACGACCCGGTTCGCACTTGCTGGGTGCTGACAACCCGATGGTCGCCAACGAGCGGTTGCCGTTTACGGTTTCAAGCGGGAGCACCGACATCGGGGTGGCCACGGTTCCGGCCCTTGATGGTTTGCAGTTGCGGAACAGCAACGGAATGCGAGGCACGCTGGGGCTGATGTTCAACGACGGCGGCGTGGAGTTCGACGTCTGGGGCCTGAAGGAAAACGAGGCCTCTTTCATTCTGAGGGGCCTGGGTGCCCAGGAGTTCGGTCCGACTACCGGAGGCAACCTGCCGCCTGATCCGATCTTCGCGGCCACCAGCACACTGGTGAACGGAGAACCCGGAAACAACAACTTCCTGTACGACCACAGTTTTGGAGCCCGCTATGTCCAAGACGTGTGGGGGGCCGGCATCAACTACATCGCCAACGATTCGAACATCGGCGAGGGATTGATGATGATGCCGATCCTGGGTATGCGTTACCTCGAGGTGAACGAGGGGCTGTTCCAGGTCGGCGTATTCAACGGAGGCTTCGACGGCATCGTCGACTTCGGCGAAGACCTCAACAGCAACGGCATACTGGACGCCGGTGAAGACATCAACAACGACGGCCTGCTGGACCTCGGCCTGGTCAGCACGATCACATCAAGAGTCAACAACGAGATCTATGCCCCGCAGATTGGAATGAGAATGCAGCTGCAGCACCGCTGGTTCACACTCGGCTTCGAGCCGAAGTTCGCCCTGGGTGTGAACCGCTACAGGATGAAAGTCGAGACGAATCGGTTGAGGAGTTTCGGGGATGGCCCGACCCGCGAGACACGGCGGGGTGTCCGGTTTGCCCAGGTGGCGGATTTCCGGTTCTTCATGAAGCTGTTCCCCAGCGAGAACATCGAGTTCTTTCTGGCCTACGACATTACGGTGGCCGGCGGAGTCTCGCGGGCTCACGACAACATTCTTTACAACGACAACGGTCAGTCGGAGCCCCCGGCAATTGGTGTCGATCCTGGGTTCGAAACGCTCTGGTGGCAGGGTTTGACGGTGGGAGGTCAAATCTGGTTGCGTTAGCAACCGGCCACCGGGTGAGTCCAGGCCCGGCATCAATCTGATCCGTGCGAGCGAGGGATCCGTTGCTGCGGATCCCTCGCTTTGTTTAACCCCGGAGGTCTATGCTGCGCCGCAGCAGCGACTGAGAGTTGGAGTCAGGCCGTCGGCGCGGGGCCTGAGCGCGGATTGACACGCGTGTTGAAGGTGGTCTATCGTCCACTGATGCGAGCTGTGGTGCGAGAACTTGTGTACGCGGCCCTTTACGCAGCGGCCTGTGCGGGGCTGGTGTACTGTTGTGCCTCGAGCCTGTGGCGAATCGGAGACGTACCCGGCGGCAGCAAGGTCCTGTTTGCCGTGCTGGTCTTTTTCGGAGCCTACGGTGCGTATCTCTGCGGCCAGACGTCCGTCGAGATCGTCCAGTCTTTGAGCAAGCTGGGCGAAGCGGCTGAGTCGGATCCCCAGGAGGACTCGTCGTCGGAGCCTGGGGGCGCGGAGTCGACTACCGAGTCTGCGGCCGTTGTTGTGAAGGCGGTTGTGGACTAGCGCGATGTCCGGACCCTGAGTCCCAGCCAGCTCGGCAGGGTGCCCCCCATCACTCCGGCGACTCCCAGCAGCAGTCTCCAACGGCGAGACACTCGCCGGGGTCCGGTCTCCACGGCGGCCGCCTCGTCGGAGTGGGCCTCGTGGAGAGGGTCCACGATCAGGCGAGCCAGTCGGTGACGACCTCGCCGCCCACGTCGGTCAGGCGGAAGTCGCGTCCCTGGAATCTGTGGGTCAACTTGAGGTGATCGAGTCCGAAGCAGTGCAGCATCGTGGCGTGCAGGTCGTTGACGTGCACCGGTTTCTCGGCCACGCCCCAACCGATCTCGTCGCTGGCTCCGTGCACGAGCCCGCCCTTGAGACCTCCGCCGGCCAGGAACATGCTGAAGCAGAACGGGTGGTGGTCTCGGCCGGTGACACTCGGCCGTGCACCGCGGTTTTCACCCAGCGGGGTTCTGCCGAACTCGGCTCCCCAGACGACCATCGTCTCTTCGAGCAGGCCGCGTTGCTTGAGGTCCTTGATCAGTGCGGCGATGGGCTGGTCGACGACGTCGGTGTTGTAGGCGAGTTCGTTGTCGAGGTTGCTGTGGTGGTCCCAGGAGGCGTAGACGAGGTTGACGAAGCGGACGCCTCGTTCGACCAGCCGCCGGGCGAGCAGGCAGTTGCGAGCGAAAGTCTGATAGGTATTTCCCGCCTTTCCACGCCCTCCCTTGCGGATCTCCTTGCGGTCGACGCCGTACAGGTCGCGTGTCGCGCGGGTTTCGCTCGAGAGGTCGATCAACTCCGGTGCAGCCGTCTGCATGCGGTAGGCGAGTTCGTAGCTGGCGATGCGACTGGCGATCTCGGGGTCGCGGGTCTGTTCGAGCCGGCCGGCGTTGATCTGCCGCAGCACGTCGAGGCCCTTGCGTTGCAGCTGAGGCGGCAGGCCGCTGGGGTTCGAGAGGTTGAGGACCGGCTCACCGGAGGTGCGGAAGCGGACACCGGAGTAGAGGCTGGGCAGAAAACCGCTCTGCCACAGAGTCGCCCCGCCGCTGGATCCTCGTCCGCTGGTGAGCACGACGTATCCGGGCAGGTCGCGGGTCTCGTTGCCCAGGCCATAGTTGATCCAGGAACCCATCGTCGGCAGGCCGAAAGTGCCGCGGCCGCACTGCATCATCAGCTGGCCGGGATGGTGGTTGAATTGTTCGGAATACATCGAGCGGACCATCAGCAGGTCGTCGGCGCAGCTGCCGATGTGGGGCAGGAAGTCGGAGAACTCGGTGCCGCACTCGCCGTAGGGTCGAAATGTCCGCTTGGTGCCCATCAGGCGGACCGAGTCCTTCTTGATGAAGGCGAAGCGAACATCCTTGAGCTGTTCGTCGGGCATCGGTTGCCCGTGCAACTGGTTGAGCTTCGGCTTGGGGTCGAAGAGGTCCAGGTGAGACGGGGCACCGGCATTGAAAATGAAGATGCACGACTTGGCGCGTGGCTCGAAGTGAGTCGGCTTGGCTGCCAGCGGGTTGGGGTCGGCCCCGAGCAGTCCGTCCTCGGCCAACAGCGACGCCAATCCGGCGGCACCCAGGCCACAGGCCGAGCTGGTCAGGAAGTCGCGGCGTGTACGGGCCAGCACATCGAGCATCTCAGCGTCTCCTCTCGTGGTTATTCACGAGTGATGAATTCATCCATGTTGAGCATGATTCGGCAGGTGGCCACCCACGCGGCCGATTCGGCGGCCGATGTCCCCTTGGTGGCGTACTTGCCAACCAGTTTCTTGGCGTCATCGGCATGGTCGGTGTACCAACTGCGGGCGTCTCGAAGCAGCCCGGCGAAGCTGTCGAGTTCTTCCGCCGCGGGGCGACGGGCCACGCAGAACCGAAAGGCTCGGGCCAGCCGGGCCTGGTCATCGGCGTGCTGTTCGCCGATGACGCGACGGGCCATCGCCTGCGAGGCCTCGACAAAAACCTCGTTGTTCAGCGTGGTCAATGCCTGCAGCGGGGTGTTTGAGGCTCGGCGTTCGACGCAGGTGGTGTTGGAATCAGGGCAATCGAAGGTGGTCAGGTTGGGGTGCGGGGCGGTTCGCTTGAAGAACGTGTACAGGCCACGTCGAAAGCGGTCGGCACCTTTGCTGGCGGTCCACTTGAAGTTGTTGGCGTAGCTGAGTGCCGCCACGTCGGCCGGCATGGGTGGAAAGACGCTGGGTCCGCCGATCTTGCGAGAGAGCAGGCCCGAAGCGGTCAGGCTGTTGTCGCGGATGATCTCGGCCTGTAGACGGACGCGATTCTGGCGGGTCAGCAACAGGTTCTGCGGGTCGGCCGCGGCCAACGCCAGCGATGTGACCGACGTCTGGCGGTAGGTGTGCGAGAGCACGATCGTGAGAATCAGATCCTTGCGGCTCCACTTCAAACGCCGGTACTCGGTGGCCAGCCAGTCGAGCAGTGCCGGGTGAGTCGGCTTCTCGCCTCGGACGCCGAAGTCGTTGACGGTCCGCACCAGCCCCTTGCCAAACAGGTGGGTCCAGGCGTGGTTGACGGCGACCCGAGGGGGCAGAGGATTGTTGTCGGCGACCAGCCAACTGGCGAGATCGAGCCGATCGGCCAATTGCTTGGGATCCTTGTGACGGGGCTTGACCGGGGGCAGCGTGCCGAGTCCGGCGGGGATGGCCGGAGTGGTCTTCTGCGGTCTCAGGAAGTCGCCCCGGTGAAATAGTATGGTGGTTCGAGGACTCTGGGTCCGCTGAGTGATGACCCGGACACTCATCTGGGGCCGTTTCGGAGCCGCTTTCTTGAGATCGGCCAGTTTCCGGACCAGGCTGGCGGTGGTCTTGTCGACGCTGGCGTAGTGGGCTAAGAGCACGGCGGTCGCCTTGGCGTCCTTGGGCTTTTTCTTGACCGCCAGTAGCGCGGCGAGGACCGGCTTGGGGAGACCGAGCCCGGTTTGGGTTCCGGTGAGCGGAACCAGGCGGAAGTGGCCCAGGGTGTGACGGCCTCCGTAGGCCTGCGTGAGGGTCACCCGGAGGTGGGGGGTTTCTTTCAGAGGTTGCGGTCTGGCGAGCAGGAAGGTGGCCTGGTGGGGCTTGCCCGTTTGCGGGGCGATGGCCCAGCCGGTCTTGGGTGCGTTGTCCAGGGCGTTGGCCGGTGGAAACTTCGGCTGGTGGAACGACGCGGAGGCGGAGGCGAGCTTCAACTCGGTCGGTTTGGCAAAGGAGTCTTCGGCCGCGACTTCCACCTTCCAACCGGTGACGACCACGTTTCCGTTGTCGGCACGGCCGGGGCCGTTTCCCGGCAGTGACTTGTGAGGGATCAGCTCGAGCCGGAATCCCGAAAGCGTCGCAGCGTCGATCCGACCCCGCAGCGTGTAGGTCACCGTGTCGGGATTGGGTCCCGAGGCCAATAGCGACGAGTTCTTCTGCACGGCCAGCTTGACACCGCCGGAACTGCTGGCGATGAGACCCTCAAGCGGGAGATCGCGGATCGGGTCGGATTCGGACCCGGCCAGTGCCTCGAGTTGTCCGGAAATCCAGGTCTTGAGTCCTGGTCCGAGCTTGGCTCGGGCTGCTGCCAGTGCTGTCTCGGTGGCCGCCAGCTTCTTGCTGTGGGCTGCGGTGTCGGTGGTGAACTTGGCAAGAGCTTCCGGGGAGGTAACGACGTTCGAGCTGGTCTCGTCGCCGTTGTTGTAGAACGCGAACAGCTGAAAGTATTCGCGCTGGGTGATCTGGTCGTACTTGTGCGAATGGCACCGCGCACATCCGACGGTCAGTCCCAGCCAGACGGCACCGGTGGTTTCGACGCGGTCAAAGACGGCCTCGACCCGCCACTGTTCCTTGTCGGTCCCACCCTCGGTGTTGGTCAGCGTTTGCCGATGGAAGGCGGTGGCCAGGACCTGGCTCTCGGTGGCATCGGGCAGCAGGTCTCCGGCAATCTGTTCGATCGTGAACTGGTCAAAGGGCATGTCATCGTTGATGGCGTTGATCACCCAGTCTCGCCATCGCCAGGCGTTGGGCCGGGGCCGATCCTTTTCGTAGCCGTCGCTGTCGGCGTAGCGGGCCTTGTCGAGCCAGTGTCGTCCCCAGCGCTCACCGAAGTGAGGTGAGTCGAGCATCTGCTGGACCAGTCGCCGGTAGGCGTCGGGCCGCTTGTCGGCGACGAAGCGATCGACCTGTTCGGGGCTGGGGGGCAGTCCGATCAGGTCGAGGCTGAGACGTCGGGCGAGGGTGTAGCGGTCGGCGGCCGGCGAGGGCGCCAGTCCCTCTTTGGCCAGCCGTGCAAAGACGAACGCATCGATGGGTGAGAGGACCAGGGCGGTGGGGCCCTTGGGCAGCTTGGGGGTGGGGGGGCGTTTCAGCGGGGCATAGGCCCAGTGTGCCAGTTCGGGACCGCCGATCGTGATCCCCTTGGGCCACTTGGCACCCTGGTCGATCCAGGCCCTGAGCAGTCCCACCTGGTCCTTGGACAGCAGGTCGCCTTCGGGCGGCATGGTGATGTCGGGATCGAGTCCGCCGACGTATCGGATCAGCAGGCTGCCGGCGCTGTTGCCGATCTCGAAGGCGACTCCCCGTTCGCCTCCGGTGAGTGTCCGGTCGTGAGAGTCAACACGGAGTCCCGATTCCTGTTTCTTGGGCCCATGGCAGCCGACGCAGTGTTTGGCCAGGATCGGCTTGATGTCCTTGTTGAAGTCGATCTTTCGCTTGGCTGGCGGCGGAAGTTGGTTGGCCGGGGGATCGGGTTCCGCGGCGGCATTCGGCTTCAGCGACACCAGGGCCCCAACGATCAGGGCCAGCAGACACAGCAGGGCGGTTCGGGCGGTTTGTGTGGGTCGGGGGCCGCTCATCGTAGGGGGACTCCGCGGTGGAGACTTCGGGAGGCCGGGTGGGGTCCGAGGATCTCGGAAGCGGCCATGGGCGAGGACTCGCCGGATAGTCAATCACGTGGCTGCAGACGTGTCAAGAACGTCCGGTACGAGGCGATCGCGGGGGTCCAATGACCAGAAACCCGTCCCCGAGCGGGACGGGTTTCGTGCCCGTGTGCGGCTTGTGCCGAGGTTGTTCAGCGAGAGGCGGAGGTGTTCTGGAAGGTACGGACCCCGCGGGCGGGCCGAGTGGGCTCGGTGTCCTGGGCCTTGTCCTTCTTATTCCGTTGTCGCTCGGCCCCTCGGGCCCTGGCGAATGTGACCACCTGGCGGGCACGGATCAGGTGCTGCAGGTGGAAGTAGGGGGGCTGGTATCCGCCACCGAGTCGGATACGGCGTTTGGCGGCCAGCAACTGCCAGGGCATCTTGCTGTTGATGTTCCAGGCCGCGGCCTGGGCCACCGGCGTGGGGAGCTGCCCTCGGGCGACCGCCCCCAGCAGTTCGTGTAGGCTGGGGTCCTTGGAGTACTGTTCGACGGGAATCACTGCGTAGTACATTCTCGAGGTGGGTTCACGTTTCCCGTGTTCCAGGCAGACGCCTCGATAGGGCAGCCGGATGACTCTTTGCGGCGGGATCGAGAACATTCCCATGCCTCCGCCACCAGCACCACCACCACCACCCTGCTGTCCGCCACCGCCGCCACCGGACCCACCGCCGGAGGACTGTCCGCCACCGCCCCCTCCGCCGCCTCCCTGACCACCTCCGCCTCCGCCTCCACCCATGCCCATGCCCATGCCGCCCTGCTTGAGCACCTGGACACCGACGAAGGCGTCGGGCAACTTGACCGTCAGGGGCTGATCGGTCTTGTTCTGGATCAGCAGGTTGCCTTCCCTGGAGTTCTTGAGGATCAGTCGAGCCGCCAGCGACCCGTCCTTCATGCCCTTGAACAACTCGACCTGCTTGGCGGCCGGATCGAATTTCGGCTTGCTGATCGGTCGGACTCTCCGCGTGCGTGCCGCGGCCGGCAGGACCGAGTTGACGCAGAAGATGGCCACGAGGGCCGGGACGGCGATCTTGAGGATACGCGTGGTGGTGAAGCGAGACACCATGGGTCGACTCCTGGGGCTTGGCCCGTGTGTTTTCACAATGGTATCCCACAATTTCGCAACGCGCCAATAAAAACTTGTCTTCTGCGGCCGAATGGTGCGTGGCCGGAGGTGGGGTTCAGGACCGATTACAGGGGTTTTGGGGCATATATCAGATACTCCGTCCCAGCGCCGTGGCCACGGCGCGGCAGCGATCCATGGTGTCGGCGAACTGATCGGGAGTCAGCGACTGGGCGCCATCGCTGAGTGCCTCGCTGGGGTTCGGGTGCACTTCGATGATCAAGCCGTCGCAATCGGCGGCGATTGCCGCGGCGGCCATCGGCGGCACCAGCGATGCGATGCCGGTGCCGTGGCTGGGATCGATCACGATCGGCAGGTGGGTACGTTCCCTGAGGTAGGGCACCGTGGCCAGCGGCAGCGTGAAGCGGGTGTGAGTTTCGAACGTGCGGATGCCTCGTTCGCACAGCACGACGTTGGGGTTGCCCTGGTCGAGGATGTACTCGGCGGCCAGCAGGAATTCGTCGATCTCGGCCGAGGGTCCTCGCTTGAGCAGCACCGGTTTGTCGACTTCACCCACGGCCTGCAGCAGGTGGTAGTTCTGCATGTTGCGGGCACCGATCTGGAGCACATCGGCGTAGCGGGCGACCAGTTCGACGTGTTCGGGCGTCATCACCTCGGTGACCACGGCCAAACCGGTTTCGTCCCGGGCGGTGGCGAGCAGCTTGAGTCCTTCTTCCTTGAGACCCTGGAACGAGTAGGGGCTGGTGCGGGGCTTGAAGGCTCCGCCCCGCAGCGCGGTCGCTCCGGCGGCCTTGACACATCGAGCGGATTCCAGGATCTGCTCCTCACTTTCCACCGAACAGGGACCGGCGATCACGCCGACGTGTCCGCCACCGAGCACCAGGTCGCGGCTGCGTACGATGGTCGGTTCGCCCTTGGTCTCGAGGCTGGCGACCTTGTAGGGGGCCAGGATCGGCACCACCTTGTCGACCTCATCGAGCCCTGAGAGCGTCTGCTGTTCGCCGTTGCGTTTTTCGCCGATCGCCGCGATCACCGTTCGCTCGGTGCCGACGATCACGTGAGCCTTCAGGCCCATCTGCTCGATCCGCGATGCAACCGACTGGATCATCGCCTCGGTCGCTCTCTTCTTCATGACCACGATCATGGCTTGTCCTCATTTGCCCGTGAGGGGCGCTGGTAGCTGGTGTGTCCTGACAAAAAAAACGCCCTGGAATCCTTGAGAGGATTCCAGGGCGTGAGGTCTCGCGTGTGCTTGTGTCCCGGCCTAGTTGGAACAATCGCTGGACCACCCTGGGAATCCCGGGCTGGTAAACCAGAACTGATACCACCGCCAGCCGGCGCTGCAGGAGTTGCGGTCGCGTCGGTTGAGTTGCGGTTGGCCGGACATGATGTCTTTCACTCTGTAATCAGCAACTCGAGCGTGTGGCGCTGGCCGTCTGCTCGACTTCATCGGCAATAGTAGGTGTCGGGCACGAGTCGGGTCAACAGCCGATGTGGTGGAATGCGGTGATGTGGGATCGGTGCTGCTTGAAGCGGGCGAGGAGGCGAGTCGGAATTCTCACCAAGTCCGCTACTTTCGGGGCGCGGCTTTTTCCTTGGCAGTGAGCGGCCGGATCCTGAGGTTTCGGACGGCGGCGGTGGTTTGCCAGGTCGAGAGACCGAAGGGTTTCGAGAGGTCGACTTCGCCGCGGATGCCGATCTTATGGCCCTTGAGTTTCTGAACGAGGATTTCCTTGCCGTCGATCCACGCGGTGACCTGCGATCGGGTAACTCGCAGTCGCACCCGGTACCAGCGACCGTTCTGAAACTCCTTGTAGCCGGTGGTCTCGTTTTCGCTGGCGTCGAATCCATCGATGCTCGAGAGTCCGCAGACCCCTCCGCCCCATCCGCCCAGGATCAGGCTGCAGGGGTCCTTGCCGATCCGGAAGGTCAGCCCGCAGAAGAAGTCGTGGCCCTCGACTCTCATGGCATCGAGGCTGACCTCGTAGTCGAAGTCCGGTGGCGGCTGGGCTCGATTCCAGGTGACCCCGGTCATGTCGGCACCGGTTTCGAGGATCAGTTGCCCGTTGCGGACCACCACTTCGGCCTCGCCGCCGAACCTGGTTTTCTTCCATCCCGCCAGGCTCTTGCCGTCGAAGACGAGTTGGCCGGGCAGTTTGTACGGTAAAGCGGCCTGCCGGCGGTTGTCGACGGTCAGTTCGGTCACGGTGTCGACAATCTTCTTCTCGAGCCCGGCCCGCCACTTGGAGGGTTGCTGGTAGTAGATCATCGAGCGGTCGCCCTCGTAACCGCCCTCCTTGAGCACACGTTCCGATGCGATGTAGGCCATGACGTCGTTAGCGTATCCGGTGACCCAGACCGAGCGGTCGTCGCCGGAGTGGCCCAGCTCTTTCTTCAGCCGGACGGCGTAGTCGACGACCACCTCGCCCCCCAGTGCGACCCAGGTCAGTTTCGAGCCGATCTGCCACGACTGGATCGGATAGCGGTAGGTCGGCAGAAGTCGACCGTAGACCTCGTACTGCTTCAGCAGGTTGCCGGCCCAGGCCTGGTTGTATCGGCTGCCGGTTTTCTGGACCTCCAGCAGAGCCTCCTTCTTGGGCAGGTTGTCGAAGGCGAGTTCGATGTGTTCGAACCGCGTGGCGATGCGTCCGGAGACCTTGGTGGTGTTGCCGTGGAGGACCTGATCGACGGCGACACCGAGCATGCGGCCGTACTTCGCGGCGAGTTCTTCTCGACGCCTGGGCAGCGGGTTCTGATCGGCTCCGCATCCGGTAAAGAACAGCGCGGTGGTGCCGGGGTGTCGACCTTCGAGATAGAGTTGAGCGAATCCGGCATAGTCGCCGCTCCACTTGTAGTAGCTCATCACCGTGTTGTGGCAGGCGTAGCCGAAGATGACGGCCCGCAGGGTCTGACCATCGGCGGATCCGATCCTCAGCACCGGGACATCGTGGTCGTAGGGTCCGATGCCCTTGGGGGCACGCCGGTTGGCGGCGAAGTGGCAGCGGCCGTTGCCGAACGAGACGGCTGCGGGCCGCAGGTCCTTGACGGCCGCAGAGATCAAGTCGACGAGCTTGGCGTCGAGGGTCTTCTGGTACGAGCGGACCTGTTTCCAGTCGGGTTCCTTCATGTCGAGCATGTAGCTGAGCATTTCGTCGAGAGCGGGTCCGCAGTGCGTGTGCGAGCAGGTGAACATCACCTCGGATCGCCCGAGTCCGTGCTTGCGAGTGATCTCTTCCATCACCGCTGCGACCATCTTGATCGGGACGGTGATCAGGTCGGTGGAGACAAAGACGGCGGTCTTGCCGGTGGGGTCTCTGAGTGCAACGGCCTTGGCCCACAGGTCATGGACCTTGCCCTCGGCCGGTTTCGAGCGACCTCCGTAGCCGGACATCCACATGTACTTCTCGGGCGTGATCACCGTGCGTGCGACACCGGCCTGCCAGGTGGCCGTGGCTGCCGTGTCGGCCGCCGGCGGGGCGACTGCTTCGGCGGCGTGCAGAGCAGGACCGAGGCTCAGCAGCAGTGCCAGCGTGGTGAGTACGATGGGGAGACGGGCTGTGAATGGCATCGGAGGGTATCCTGGGTGGGTCCCGCTGTGACCGGCGCGACCATTGTAACCGGCGCGGCGGACGATGTCGCAGGCGGGTTCACCCAGGCAGGGGGTTGTCCCTCCGCGCGGGCCTGAACCAGAATGGCGGGATGGATGCTCAGCAACACAGTGACAGCGTGACGCTCGAAGAGCCAGCTGTGCCCGAGTCGGTGCGGACGGTGGTCGTGATGCCCGCCTACAACGCGGCCAGCACGCTCGAGCGGACCGTCGCCGACCTTCCGCGTGAGAGCATCGAGGAGGTGATCCTGGTCGACGATCACAGCACCGACGACACCGTCGAGATCGCCACCCGGCTGGGCCTGACCGTGATCACCCACGAGACCAACCGCGGCTACGGGGCCAACCAGAAGACCTGCTACCGGCGGGCGCTGGAATCGGAGGCCGAGGTGATTGTGATGATCCACCCCGACTACCAGTACGATGCTCGCCTGCTGAGCGTGGCCACCGAAGTGCTGAGGCTGGGCGTCTGTGACTGCGTGCTGGGGTCTCGGATTCGGACCCGCCGCGAGGCTCTGGCCGGAGGGATGCCGCGGTGGAAGTACCTTGCCAACCGGGTGCTGACGACGATCGAAAACGTCGCACTGGGACAGAACCTCGGCGATTTCCACAGCGGGTTCCGGGCCTACCGACGCGAGGTGTTGGAGACGATCCCGTTTGAGGTGAACTCGGACGACTTCGTTTTCGACAGCCAGTTCCTGGCCCAGGCGGTTCACTTCGGGTTCAAGCTGGGCGACATCCCGGTGCCGGTGCGGTATTTCGACGAAGCCTCGAGCATCAACCTGTGGCGGAGCATTCGCTACGGGACCGCTACGCTTTGCGTGTTGGCCCAGTTCTGGCTGCACCGGATGGGGATTCGCGCGAAGCTGTTCGGTGCCTAGCCCGCCTGCGGCGGGTTGAAAAACACAAGTTCGGGGATGGGACGGGGTCAGACGCCGCCCACAGAAAGTCCCGCTCCACCCAGGACGG
>Ga0066376_10002592_pt1 | contig 16763 bp, 15 predicted proteins | sample Knorr_S15_td_Bot_FD_77009 | JGI IMG/M metagenome (GOLD analysis project Ga0066376, IMG submission 77009) | Marine microbial communities from Southern Atlantic Ocean transect - Knorr_S15_td_Bottom_ad_5009_LV_A | ecosystem: Environmental > Aquatic > Marine > Oceanic | place: Southern Atlantic... | reverse complement strand
TCACATCTTCCGTATCGCCTCGATGAGCAAGGCGATCACCAGTGTGGCCGTGATGATGCTATATGAAGAAGGGCATTTTTTGCTGAGCGATCCCATCTCGAAGTATATCCCCGAGTTCAAGGATATGCAGGTGCTGGTAACGAATGATAAGGGCGCTTCCGAGCCGTATACGCTCGTGCCTGCCACGCGAGAGATCACGATCCGCCTTCCAATAAAGAAGGAAGAGTCCAAATCATGAACGAAGGTCAAACACCCCTTACATAGCCTCTAAAATGCGATAACTGTGAATCACGGAGAACAGCTCCGAAATCGGAATAACATGTGGAACTGAACCACGCAAGCCTTCATCATTTTGCCATGCGGCATATCGTTGATGCGGGTTATGCACCAAGCATCTCAGAGATCGCAGCAGCGTTTACTGTTTCAGATGATGAAGTCATCAGGCGCTTGCGGGCACTTGAGGAATATCACGGCGTGGTGTTGCACGCGGCATCTTCTGAAATCTGGGTCATGCATCCTTTTTCAAACGCACCGACTAACTTCTGGATCACGTCTAAAAATGGGGGTTGGTGGGGAAATTGTGCGTGGTGTTCCCTGGGGGTAGCGGCTCTGCTGGATGAAGATGTATCGATCACAACGACATTGGGCGCTGAATCGAAGCAGATCGTGATTGAGATCAAAGAAGGGAAGCTGCTGAACGAAAATTTGTATATTCACTTCCCGATTCCTATGGCTAAGGCGTGGGATAACGTCCCCTTCACGTGCAGCACCATGCTCCTCTTCGACTCTGAGAAAGCGATTGACGACTGGTGTCATCGCCATAATATGAAAAGGGGCGATGTACAGGCGATTCAAAATATATGGGCATTTTCTAAGGTCTGGTATGGCAATCATTTGAAACCCAATTGGGTAAAATGGACAGCCGCAGAGGCCAAAGCAATTTTTGAACGTTTTGGCTTGACCCATCCCATCTGGGATATTCCTGCCACTCAGTCAAGGTTCTAGCGTTAGGTTTCAGCATATATTGCGGAACTGGGAAAGGATGCATAGATTGAACGACAAAAAAACATACAAAGGAGATAACAAAACCATTGGCAAATCTTGCGTGTACGTTTTGGTTTGCCATGGTTCTTCTTTGGGCTTGTGTCGTTGTAAGGCCATCGGCGATCCTCAAAATGGAGACTTGAGAGGTGTGGGAGACAACCATCCTATGTATCTGGTTTCGTGGAATGAAGTCCAGGAATTCTTGTCCAGCTTCAATGCCAGTGATAAGACCTACCATTATCGCTTACCCACGGAAGCAGAATGGGAATATGCAGCGCGAGCCGGTACAAAGACTCTGTATTCGTTCGGTGATGGTGAAAGCCTGCTTTCGAAACACGGGTTACCTGTCCACATCACTTCGGCATCTCAAGTCCGAACCGGTCGGCGACCTCGCGCAGCTTATCGATGGTGCCCGGCGGCAGGGGGATGCCATGCTTAATACGCTCCTGGTAGACGCGGTCCTCCGGTTCACCGGGTACGAAGAGTTCTTCAACACCGTCTGCTTTCGGTAATCCTTTCATGGCAATCACCAGTTGATCAATGTTTTCACGATAGGCGTCCGGATCAGTGAATGCACTGATGTCGATCGCACCGATAAAACTGTTCTGGACGCCTCCTCTGGCACCAGGCCCAAGTATGGCGGTCGTCAGTAAGGGGTTGCCGACCATCAAACTTGACATGCATTCGAACAGCAGCGCCAGGCCGTAGCCCTTGTACCCGCCTGCCGGCTGCAGGAATCTGACCTGGTCCGGGTCCGTGGTCGGTTGCCCATTTTCATCCAACGCCCAGGTGTCTGGAATCGATACGCCTTTGTCTTTTGCCACATCTATCTTGCCGAAGGCGGCCACGCTGGTGGCCATATCCAGGGTGATAAACGGCTGGGTGTTGCCGGGGACTACAATGGCAATCGGGCTGTTATGTACACCGGCGGCGCGAGCGCCCGGCGGCGCCATGTTCGGCGGGTTACAGACGGATGCGATGCCGACCATGTTCTCTTTCGCCGCCATCTGCGCGTAATACGCCATGGCGCCCTGATGCGTCGTATTACGGATAATGGCCCAGCCGATACCCGCCTCCCTGGCTTTACCGATGACCTGTTTCATGGCAAAGGTCGTCACCACCGGTCCGAAGGCATTGTCTCCCTCGATGAGCAGCGTCGCGGCTGTTTCTCTCTCAATCCGAATGTTCGGTCGCGGATTAAAATGTCCCGCATCCACCGACCGGACATAACCGGCCACACGCTGTACGCCGTGAGAATCCACCCCGCGCAAATTAGCCCATACCAGCACTTCGGCCTCGATCGCCGCATCTTCCACAGGCAAACCAACCTTTTCAAAAACCGTAGCCGTAAACGCCTGTAATGCTTTGCCGTCGACATATATATTCGTCATAATGTTCCTTCCATAATCGGTAAATTACTCTGCCAAATATTGGTATTATCGAAATGATATGGATACACAAAGCCTGCCCATAATAACCATTCCCTTCTGCCCTGTCCAATACTCTCGCAAGATATCTTCCTGTTGACAAAAAGCCCTGATAATAATAAGGTGTGACACACATCCTGTTAACAGATAGAATGCACCGGGCTTACCTTGTTTTGCCCACTTGCCCACTTGCCATGATCTTACTGCAACTACTCCGTGTCTACCTGATCCTGATTATAATCAGAGCCCTGATGTCCTGGTTCAAACCCGATCCTACAGCGCCGCTTGTACGTATACTGGCCTGGATCACGGAACCTGCTCTATCGCCGATTCGGCGTATCATACCGCCGTTTTCCATACCTAAAACCAGCATACGCATCGACCTGGCCCCGTTCTTTGTTCTCCTGATCGGCACCTGGATCTTGACGAAACTGAAGTTTTGAACCTGCCTCCTATGTCTTATATTCTATACGCCGCACTCACAGGACTTTTTCTTGTCCTCTGCATCGCTGCATCCGTATCTGCCCAACCCATATTTCTGCCGCTTGATGTCAAGCGGCATGAACTGCGTAACGGCCTTCAGATTCTGACTCTGGAAAATCATACCCTGCCGATCATCAGCTATTATACCTTCTTAATAGTCGGATCACGCCATGAATCCATTGGCCAGACCGGCATCTCCCATCTGTTCGTGCATATGATGTTTAACGGGGCCAGGCGGTATCGTCCCAAAGAGTTCGACCAGATGCTGGAGTCGGGCGGTGGGTTTGCCAATGCGTATACAACGGAAGATATGACGGTTTACGATGAACATTTTCCCGATGATCAGCTTGAACTGATCGTCGATATGGAGTCGGACAGAATGGCGCATCTGGCGTTGACAGAACAAAGCCTGACCTCGGAACGGGCGATTGTTAAAGAGGAACGTCGGATTCAAATCGATAATTCCGTATCCGGGCAGGTATTCGAACTGTTGCACGCTCTGGCATACACTGCCCATCCCTACCGCTGGCCGGTGCTTGGATGGATGTCGAACCTGGATGCTATTACGCTTGGGGATTGTAAGGCGTATTTCCGTACGCACTATTCGCCCAACCAGGCGATGATTGTCCTCGTTGGTGACTTTGATACAGGATCGTGCAGCTCATACGCCGGTTTTACGAACGCATACTCGCGCGAGGAAGGGGTTAAAGGCTCTGAGATACGTTCAGCCAAACAATATCTCTCAGGTATATTTCCTCTCAGTATAGAGGGTCCCAGGGCGTTGGCAAACCTGTGGGCGGGCATAGAACTATTCGGTCCGCCCAAAAATTATATCGAGATCTACAGAGATCAGGTTAAAGGCGTATCCGAGGATGAGATCTCACGGGTTATTCAAGACCATATACCGGGAGAGATATGGCTGGCTGTCGTCCTGGGCAAGGCGGATGACATTATTCCCCGGATAGAGCGCCTGGGCCCGATAGAACGGCATGACTTTAGAACATTAGATAGAAAGGCTTCCCCATGATCGTAATCGGCCTGGAAACCTCATCGTCTGCGGCCAGTATAGCTGTAGCGCAGGATCATCAGATTCTGGCGGAAACCTTTCTCCGGGTTGATACCCTGTATGCGGAACAGCTACCCGGCCTATTGAAAAGGACGCTGGCAGAGGCCAACGTAACGATACAGGGTGTAGATGGATTTGCCGTGTCGATCGGACCAGGATCATATACTGGACTGCGCGTAGGGTTGAGCCTGGTAAAAGGACTGGCCTTTGCTACCGGAAAACCGTTTGCCGCTGTGCCTACCCTGGACGCTGTAGCCTATAATCTGCCGTATTGCAGATATCCAGTCCACGTCATGCTGGATGCCCGTAGAGGTCAGGTCTATGCCGCTCGATATGATATGACCGAGGGTCGACCGGAACGCACCTCGGCCTTTCAAGCCGCAGCCGTAGAAGATATCATTTCAGATGTGCATGAAACGGCGGTGTTCGCCGGTAGTGGCGCAGAGGTTTATCGGACGCAGATCTATGAATCGCTTGGCGATAAGGCCCACTTTCTTCCCCCGGGCGTGGCTTGTTTACACGCTTCATCTATTGTATGTATGGGCGCACATGCGCTTCAACAAGGTGAACACGCGTCATTATATGATCTGGAACCCTTATACCTGAGACGACCGATATTCACCAAGCAACCTGAGACGCACTCAAAACGTGTTCGGAATCTATCCGGTAAATAAATCTGTTAAAAACACATTCAAAATGTCACCTTGAGATATCCTGAACTGATGATACAAATTCAAGACGTGGTCATTGGCCCTATGACACCGCTCCACCTTCCTCAAGTTTTGGAGATCGAGCGAGCGTCTTACCCCGACCCCTGGACGCAAGCGACATTCATGCGGGAGCTGAATGCTTCCAAAATAGCAGCAACTATTGTTGCACACCAGGACGATACCGTGTGCGGGTACATTATTTCCTGGATGATCCTGGAAGAAGTCCACATCGGTAATGTCGCAGTGGCCTCCGAATACCGACGTCAGGGTATAGGGCGTATGATGATGGAATGGTTGCTTGAAGAAGGTATACAACGTGGATGTACTTTTTCAACACTCGAAGTGAAAAGATCCAATCAGGCCGCACAATTGATGTACCAGAATCTCGGCTTTCGAGCTGTAGCATGCCGAAAAACCTATTATTCAGAACCGGTAGAAGACGCTATTGTGATGCTGAAGTCATTGTGAGTTTGGTTCTCAGAACATTTTTTGTATGACATAATTAAGTAAGCCATTGACAGGTCTATGTATCATCTATTATCATTAGCGTGTAAAGCCTCGTTGTTCTACACTATTTGCAATGGAAGGCATCCAAAGGACACCTTCGAGCCCTTAGGGGTTTACTATTTGCAATTTTAAATTATCTGAACCACCCTGGGATGGGAGGAGGTTTCGTGATGGATTTATCTTTTCCGGAATGTTACAAATGTCATGTAGGAATTCTGCTTCCACTCTCCGACTACGGACGTGACGGCGCCACAATCATGTATAAGGCCTGGACCTGTTCCCATCCGGACTGCGGATTTAATATCCGCATCGACAACGGCGATATCAGCTTTGGTAAACTGACGACGCAATCCAATAAATAAATTGTCTGATTTGTTGATTGTCTGATTGATGTTTTTCGAGCTACTTCGTCATTATTTTAAATAAATCTGTATGGTTATATAATCAACAAATCAGACAATCCCTCCTATGCTTGTGCTCGGTATCGATACCTCTTGTGACGAAACAGCAGCGGCCGTGGTCAAAGATGAAACTGTGATCATGTCCAACGTCATATCATCGCAAGGTATTCATCTGGAGTATGGCGGTGTGGTGCCTGAGTTGGCCTCCCGTGCACATTTGACGTTGCTCCTGCCGGCGATTGAATCGGCTCTACAAAAATCGGCGTGTACGCTGGAAGACCTGGATGTCATAGCCGTGACGTCCGGTCCAGGTTTGGTCGGCTGCCTGTTGATCGGGCTGTCCATGGCAAAATCATTCGCCCTGTCTCTGGACAAACCGTTGATTGGCGTAAATCATATGGAGGGCCATCTGTTCGCCGGACGTCTGGCCGACCCGAATTTAAAACCGCCGTTTGTCGCGTTGATTGTATCAGGCGGCCATACCCAGCTTGTTCATGTTCATCATTGGGGGACGTACGATATCCTGGGCGCTACACGAGATGATGCGGCAGGTGAGGCGTTTGACAAGGTCGCTAAATTACTTCAGGTCGGCTATCCGGGAGGCCCTATCATTGATCAACTGGCGCGGGAAGGAGATCCGACCTATATAGCCTTCCCACGCACCTACCTTGAGCGTGATCAATTTGAATTCAGTTTTAGCGGTATTAAAACATCGGTCCGCACCTATCTTACAAAACAATCAGCCGAACGTATAGACCGAGACCTGCCACACATCGCAGCCAGCTTTCAGGAAGCGGTGGTAGATGTGCTCGTGGATAAAACAATTGCCGCCGCTAAATCGCGGCATACCTCCAGCATACTGATAACCGGCGGTGTGGCCTGTAACAGCCGACTACGTGACCGGATGACCGCTCAGGGCGCCGAACACAACGTACGTGTGACTATTCCACCACCCATTTTATGTACCGACAACGGTGCCATGATTGCAGCGGTCGGATCATTTTATTTCATCCAGGGACGTAAGGACGAGCTGGATCTGACCGTCAATCCCCGTGCGACATTGAAAACCGCTTCTTGAAAATTGGTGATTTGGTGATGCCAAAACGCGGCATCACCAAATCACCAATTTTCTTCTTACCGCCTTTCACCATGTCACCCTGAATCCAACCATCACAGCCGGTTTATTCCAACGACGGTGTCCGAAGACGTCTGGTGTATCGAAATCGACCAGATGTGCGTCTACATAGGCATCCGTTATACCATAAATATGGACCCCGATCAGGCCAAACAGCAGTCTGCTACCTGCCGGGGTCAAACCGGTCAACGGGGATTGTTCGCGTTTGAGTAAAACACCTGTAAAGAGGCCAACCTCTAATAGCATGAGAATAACCCCTTTGACCGGCTTTTTGTTGTAGAACTGTCCCCAACCTGGAAAGGTCATGGATCGTAATAGAGCGCCGGTAGGGGAAGGGCCTGTCGGTGGTATAGAAGATATTGCCGCAGGTTGATCCGTACTATCTACTATTTGCAGAGAATCTGATTGGCCCAGGATAACCTCGATATCCCACGAAATCCATAGACACAATGTAAAGCTGATACGCCAGAGCGGGTTTGCCATCCATTTTCCAGATTTATTCTTTCACCATAAAAGCACAAACACTAGGGTGTGTTTGCAATATAGGCCGGCGGCCAAAGAACGTGCGAAAACGTTGCTATCAAGTTCGACGCCAGAAGCTATTTTACAAACACACCCTAAAGTATTTTCAGGGCATATATACAGATTAGACGTAATATATAGTAGGATCGGGATAGATGGCAACATCTGTAGTACAAATTCTTCGGAACAAACAGATGGCCTGATGTGTTTATTATATGTAGTGTATCTCAATATCAGGACATGCATTGATGAATATTTGACAGGTAATGGCTGATTCTTCACAATGCATCACATGCTGCAAGGGCCAGCCATTGCTGGGGCGTTCGGAAACGATTGCTAATAAAAAGCTTGACGGGAGGGAACCACGCTGTTTAAGATGATCGCAGTCCAATGATGGTGTAATCTTCACCTCTCCTTGATTCATACACCTATTCAGATTTCATCATATTTTAGCCATGAACACACGACCGGATATAACATCCCAGGCAAATTATATTTTATTGGACGATGCCTTGCCCACCGTATTGGGGGTTGAACAGATCGTCTTCCATCCGGTATCTTTGTGTATTAATGATGAAAGAAGGAGGACGTAGATGATACGCCTGATTCCATATGTCCTGACCGTGCTTTGCTTTTTGAGCATGCAACCGGTTGTATCTGCACAATTAGATTATTTCGGTCAAAATAAAGTACAGTATCGTGACTTTAAGTGGGAAGTTCTAACAACGCCCCATTTCGAGATCTATTATTATCAGGGCGAGGAAGAAACAGCTTACGATGCAGCGCGGATGGCCGAACGATCTTACACTCGGCTGAGCCGTATTCTTCGTCATCGATTCAGTAATAAGATTCCTGTTATTCTCTACGCGTCTCATACCGATTTTCAACAGACCAATGTGTTGGGCGGCTTCATTAGTGAAGGCACCGGCGGTGTTACAGAATTTAATAAAAGCCGATTACTGCTGCCCTTTACCGGATCTTATGCGGAACTGGAGCATGTATTGACTCATGAGTTGGTTCATGAATTCCAGGGCGATTTGCTATATGGCGCGGGTCCGGGCGCTTCCGTAATCAATCCGCTGGCCTTTGTCGCCCCGCTGTGGTTTATGGAAGGAATGGCGGAGTATCTGTCGTTAGGACGGATTGATGAATACACGCATATGTGGCTTCGAGATGCGGCCCTTCAGGGCTACCTGCCTCCCTCTATTCCGGCGATGGATTACAGCTTTGGCGTCTATCGGTTCGGTCAGGCCCTGTTCGCCTATATCGGTGAAAAATATGGAGACGCCAAAGTAGGCGAAATTCTTCGTAAAACAGGCCGACTGCGTAATGTAGAAGAAGCCTTCCGGTCCACCATCGGCAAGGATCTTCAGCAACTGTCGGAAGAGTGGACTGAACATGTCCGGAAAACCTATCTACCGCAGATCAAAGATTACGACAAACCGCAAAGTTTTTCGCGTCAATTGACCGATATTCGGAAGGCGCGTGCCAGTTTTCATCTGGCGCCGGCTATTTCGCCACGCGGCGATAAGATGGTTTATATTTCCAATCAAAGTCTATATAACGACATATACCTGGCCTCCGCTATTGACGGGCGCGTCATTTCCAAGCTCCTCGAGGGAGAACGTACAGCTGATTTTGAATCGTTGCGATTTTATACTACCTCGCTATCCTGGTCGCCCGATGAACGTTTCATCGCCTTTCCGGCGAAAATCGGCGCCCGGGATGCGTTGTATATCATGGATGTCCGAAAGAGAAAGATCGTCCGGCGTATCAAAGTAGGTCTGGACGGCGCTTTGTCGCCAAACTTTTCTCCGGATGGAAAGAAATTGATCTTTGTGGGACTTCAGGGTGGGCAATCAGACTTGTATGTCGTGGATGTCAACGGTAAAAATTTAACAGCCCTGACAAAGGATAGATATGCAGATCGTGATCCGGTCTGGTCACCCGATGGAACTAAAATCGCCTTTTCTACGGACCGGGGTGAAGTGACCGACTTCCGTACGTTGACCTTCAGCCATCAGCATATTGCCCTGTACGATGTAGCTACCGGAGACATAGAAGTACTGCCCGACCAGTATGGCAAGGGCATATCGCCCCAATGGTCCGGGGATAGTAAGAAAATCGCTTTTATTTCCGACCGAACCGGCATCTCTAATATTTTTATTATAGATCTGGAGACCGAAGAGACGTATCAGATCACCAACATATTGACCGGAGTAACCAATGTGACGGCCGCCGGACCGGCCATCAGTTGGGCGACGAAAGGCAACCGGCTGATTTTTACGGCTTTATCCTGGGGCGGATTCGATATTTTCGCGATCAATGACCCTATCCGTTTGATGGATAAACCGTATGTGCATGGACCTGTCAGCCCAGCCCAGTTACAGCTTTCACCTCCCTTAAGTACAGCCCCTGTCGTCGATTCTTTTTCTGATAGTATAAGTATGATCCTCACACCGCAAGTCGACAGCACACAGACGACTGTAATCGTGCAGGAGGATGAGGATACGCAGGATATGGGCGCCACACCGGATACCACGTCATTGCCCGGTCTTTCGGTCTTGGACCTGGGACCTGCTGCGCCTGTTGCTGCTGCGCCTTTTCGCGGCATCGGACCGGCAGGGGAACTGCCCGACACCACCGTCTGGGACGATGGAACGTTCACAAAAAAGACCTATTCACCAAAATTCAGTCTCGACTTTATCGGCGGGAATGCCGGATACGCGACTAACGTCGGCCTTGTAGGCAGCTCGATTCTGTCTTTCAGCGATATTCTGAACAACCACAATATTCTGATCGGCGCCAATATTTTCGGATCGATCTCCGATGCTGATTTGCTGTTCCAATATACCAACCTGACCAGTAGAACCAATTGGGGGCTGGCAGCGTTTCAATACCGCTTTGATCAGTTGTCTACCTTTCTGAGCCCGGTTTTGACACAAACCCAAACTCAGATTAATAGGGGCCTTCAAATTTTCATAAGCCGTCCGTTCAGCAGATTCAATCGATTCGAACTCGGTATTCAGGGGGTCAACCGATCTCGCGAACTGGTTGACATTGAGTTCAATTTTTTCGGTGTCCGAAGAACCCGGCGCGGCAGCCTGGGCAGTGTTAACTTTATCCAGCCTAATATCGGCCTTGTAACCGATAATGTTCTGTACGGCAATACCGGACCCATTGCCGGCGCCCGAGGCCGTATTGATTTAGTACCCACATTCGGCGGGCTTCAATTCACGCGATTTGTCGTAGACTATCGTAAATACTATAATGTACTTCAGCAATATGCCTTTGCTTTCCGATTCTCCGGTTTGTTCAGCGAGGGACGGGATCAGGAACTCTTTCCATTTGGAGGCCCATACGACTTTCGCGGTGCCGACTTCTGGGCGGTGTGGGGGAGTAAGCAAGCGCTATTCAACGCCGAATTTCGCTTCCCGATGGTGCAGATACTTGCTTTAGGCTGGCCGTTGCCGTTGGCCTTCCAACAGATCAGGGGTTCCCTGTTCTTCGATGTCGGAAGTTCCTGGGATCAGGAGACCAGCGCCGAACAGGCCACGCAATATAGCGGCTATCCCAATGTGGGGACACTGGTCGGTGATCAGCTTGTAAGAGGCAACGGCTTCGGTCCCTCCACGATCGAAGAAATCGCCGGCGGTCCAGTTGCTGTCGCCTACGGCCTTGGTATTCGAGCCCGGGCGGGATTTCTGGTCCTCAAATTCGATATCGCTCATCAGATCGACACCGGCGAACGGCCCAGCTGGTACAATAACGAAGGACTGCCCAATATACCTGCCGGTATTGAGTCCGAATTTCCCGGAACCCGTTCATATCGGTTGAGAGAAGCCCTGAATGATACCAAATTCTTCTTTACCATAGGAGCGGACTTTTAACATAAGTATGCCGTCTGCCATCTCATAGCAATGTGTTTTATTAAGGAGCAGGTCTTGCTCAGACATCAAATCCTTGACGTCCGCGTTGCTTGCTCCTTTTTTATTATAGCCTGATGCTTTACATCAGGGTACTTTGTGCTTGATGAAAATCTTTCAAACGTCGGATAAATTGTTTTCCGGATACGAAGTACAGAATATCAACCCACCACCTGCTACCTGCTCTGATGCCCAGGCATCAGTCGCATTCACATCGAAGAAATGGTAGGCATCTATGCACCCGTCTGATGAAATTAAGACTCTGAGGGAAAAACACTATAATGCTACAATGATTGATATTGAAGAATTGAATCCTGAACTCTGGATATTGCGCGTCCGACCGGATGATGAGCTGCCTTCTTACAAACCTGGTCAATACACCACACTTGGACTCGGCGATTGGGAACCCACGAATGATCCGGCCAACAACGAAGACGTAGGAGAGAATCTTAAATCCAAGTTAGTCCGGCGTGCCTACTCGATGTCTTTTCCCATGTACCATGATGATCCCGGTCAGCTTCTGGCCCCTGAAGACCTGGATCACTTTGAATTCTATATCACCGTAGTCGTCCGTAATGGAGAACCGGGACAGGATCCGACGCTTACACCGCGTCTCTGGGCCTTGAAAAAAGGAGACCGCTTATGGATGGGACCAAAAATCACGGGGCATTATAATCTGGATTATATAGATCCGGATGACCAGGTTATCTTTGCGGCAACGGGCACCGGCGAAGCGCCTCACAACTGTATGATTGCAGACATGCTGCGGCATGGTCATACAGCGGCGATTGTGTCTATCGTTTGCGTACGCTATGCGCGTGATCTGGGGTATCAGAAGACCAACCAGCAGCTGGCGGACCTGTATCCAAACTACCACTACATCACACTCACTACCCGTGAAGAACATAATCTGAGCCGTAAGGTGTATGTTCAGGACCTGATTAAATCCGGCGAGCTGGAAGCGCAAACCGGCATCACGCTCGATCCGACGCGAACGCATGTATATATCTGTGGGAACCCCGATATGATCGGCGTACCGAATTATACCAGAGAAGGTGAGAAATCTTACCCTGAAACATTAGGTCTGGTGGAACTGCTCGAATCAAGGGGATTTAAAGCGGACCATCGAAGAGATAAAGGGAATATACATTTCGAGGAGTATTGGTAATATCAAACCCGAGTTCGCAACACATCACAGACCTGCCAGGTGGCCTGTTCCATCCTGGGCAATAAAGAAGCGGCTTCCTGAAATTTCTTTTCCCGTCCAAACCGTTCCATTTGTCCTGAAAGGACGACCAGGGATTTGGCGCCGAAATGCTTGCCGGCCCCTTTTAAAGTATGGGCAGCCCTCTCCAGATGTTCTTCGTCATGCTGCTTAATCGCCTGCTTGATCTGTCCTAAAAACCGTGGTGACTCGTTTAAAAATATCGTGACCAGTTCGGATAGCAGTTCCGGAGATTGGTCGAAGTGATCCGGCCAGGCTATGGTCGCTTCGGAGTCATCTGTTTCCTCATCTAAGGACAGCGTATTTTTAATCGCTTTCAGAAGACCGGGCGTATGTATCGGTTTGGCGAGGTATTCGTCCATACCGGCTTCTATGCACCGTTCACGATCACCAGCCATAGCGTGCGCCGTCATGGCAATAATCGGAATGTGAAGACCGGAATCCGTCTCCCGTTCCCGAATAGCACGGGTTGTTTCCAAGCCATTCAAGACCGGCATCTCCACGTCCATAAATACCAGATCATAGGCCTTTTGAGTAATCGCATCAAGGGCTTGTTGACCGTTATGGACGAGTTCTACAGAACAGCCATATCGTTTCAACAGCGCCGCAGTAAAATATTGATTTACCGGATTATCCTCGGCGATAAGAATATGCAGATCCGGAATCAACACATTGATCGCAGGTTCCAGAAACGCCAACGGCTCTTCTGTATTTTCCGGAAGCCGTGCCTGGATCGTACATGAAAATGTGCTGCCCCGTTCTTCTTCGCTTTCCAACCAGATATCTCCACCCATTAAATGGATCAACTGCGAAACGATGGACAAGCCGAGACCTGTACCGCCAAAACGCCGTGTAGTAGAAGTATCCACCTGAGAAAAGGCCTCGGAAATCATGTCCTGGCGGTTTGATGGGATGCCGATACCTGTATCCTGTACAGAAAAATTTAACATACAGGAACGATGCAGCTCAGGATCCTCTTCTTTTATAAAATGCCTATCATTTGCCAACGCCACGGTGACTTCTACCTTACCGGCCTCTGTGAACTTAATTGCATTCCCGATCAGGTTGATTAATATCTGGCGAATACGTCCCGGATCACTGACCACCACCTCCGGTACATCAGAGACCACTGTATGGTTAAGCTGCAATCCCTTTTGATTGGCAGTGACGACGAAACCGGAGAGAATATCCGTCATTAGACCCCGAATATCAAAAGGGATCCATTCGATATCTAATTTGCCGACTTCAATCTTGGAGAAATCCAGTATATCGTTCAGCACGGTTAATAGAGATAAAGCAGAACTTCTAACCATGCTTAAATTACGGTGCTGTTCATCCGTCAGTCGAGTATCCAACGTCAGGTCGATCATACCCAGCATACCGTTCATCGGCGTCCGGATTTCATGGCTCATTTTAGCCAGAAACCGGCTTTTAGTCTGGCTGGCCACCTCGGCATGTTCTTTGGCCTCTTTCAAGTCTTTCTCAACCTGCCTGCGCTCCGCCATCTCAGACAAAAGTGCAATCGTCGTGCCCAACTCATATAGAAACGGCTGCATCCGTTCAAGTTCCGTCAGCACAATATCTTTATTGTATATCATCGATCCAGTCGCAGCGACACCGATGACCTTGTTCCGGGCAAATATAGGGATAAAAAGGCGGTATGACCTTTATTATAATCTTAGGGGCGCCGGCGTATCATCAGATGACCATGTTTATCAATGGTTTGCTCATAGTACCTTGGATCCCATCCATCGATTACCTCTGCTTTCCCTGTTCGAATCACATCACAAAAAATGTCCGGACTATCCAGGGGATAACGCCAGGCCTCGCTGCGATTCGGATCATGCCAAGACGAAGGCGGCACCTCTATATAGCTCTCTTTATGATTGACCAGGGCAAAGTTGAGGTTGCGCAGATGGAAAGTATCCAGCATACCGCGTTCCAGCGTAGCATACATTTCAGTAGGGTCATATATATCAAGCAGATCATGCTTAATATGGCTCAACATATGTAATTCACGATGGGTCCGCCCAAGTTCGATCAGCGTTTCCCAACACGGCAGCTGGTTATCGGCATCTATTCCTCGTTTTATAAGAAAGTCGATCGCGCACCCTATCATGCCGTCTACGGCATCGCCCGCGATTCTCAGACCGGAATGGACCTGCTCAGGGGGCAAGTCTCTTCGGAGACGACGGTGGCCAAGGGTCCATAGTTCGATCAGCCCCTGGATGAAAAACTTACCATCTTTTCGTGGTAACCGCGTTTTAAGCTGATGCTGAACGAACCTGGTCACCCATGCCGGATCAGGCGATTCCAATTCCGTTAAAGCTGCAGTACTTAGTGCTTCATATAACGGCCCCAGTTCCAACTTGCCCGATGCCTCAAGGTATTTAGCCAGATCCCTACAGATCTGCCCACGCTGAGCGTGGAAAAGACCGACGGTCAACAGACGAATATAGTTGGATGAGGTTTTGATATCAAGATTCATGGCCAGCCAGTACGACGCAATTGCGTCCGGATCGTTTAGCGTGATAAAGGGCTTTATCGGCAGCATCATTCAGCGCGTGCGAGGAATCATAGTTTGTAATTTCCGCTAATCCGCAACTGAGGGTGACATGGAATTCTTCCTTACCCGATTGCTTATGTAGTTGACTGAATTGTTCCCTGATCTCATTCATCAGCTTCATGGCGTTCATGGTGTCCGCCCCAATTAAGATAACGGCGAATTCCTCCCCTCCGTATCGTCCTATCACATCGGTTTTCCGCAGACGTTGATGGAGTAACCTGGCCAGGTTTTTTAACACCCGGTCACCGGTAGAATGGCCGTATGTATCGTTAACCGATTTAAAATGGTCCAGGTCAAGCATCGCAAAAGTCAGCGGTGTCTGATGTCGTTTCGCCCGGGCGAATTCACGGTTTAAATACTCAAATGTAGTGGTGTGATTATAGAGGCCAGTCAGACTGTCACGGACCATAAACGAACGGAGAATACGCGCTCTCTGGACCCGTGCTGTAATGGAGGTGACCAGTTGTTTTGTGGCAATCGGTTTGGTCAGAAAATCATCGCCGCCTATTTGAAGCGCATGAAGATGTTGATTGATGTTGGTTTCTGTAGATAGAAAGACCAGTGGAATGCTTACATAAGCGTGCTGTTGCCTGATAACAGCAGCCAGTTCCAGGCCGGAGCACTGAGGCATATACAGGTCCAACAGTACCAGATCCGGACGAAAATCCTCGAAGCCGGTCAATACCTCAAGCGGATTATGTATAACCCAGGTCGACATACCGGCATGGCGTAAAGCGCCTGCATAATAATTGGCCAGACGGTCGTCATCGTCGATAATTAAGATACGATACGGTTCGGAAGGCAGCCTGTGCGTCAGTTGATCCAGTGTATCGACTACCTGGCTGGCTTCGACCGGCTTGAGAAAATAGGCATCGCTCCCCGCCCGGACCGCCTGCAGTCGGGTACTCATATCATTTCGGGAAGAAATAGCGATCATCGGCATCGTTGAATCATTGGCGGACCGCGCCATCGATATAGCCTCGAACGCCAATGGAGTGTCACCCAAATCATCCAGATCAACAATCAGCACCGCAGGCTGAGAATTAGCCTTTCGTATATCATCAATACGAGAAACCGATCGAACCGTATACCCGGAAAATTGCATCTGCTGTTTTAAATCAGAGGTTTCTTCTTTAGCATTCGTTTCAAAAATAAAAATCCCCGCCAGCGTGCTTTCCTCTTCCTGGACATCCTCAGAAACATATCCTGAAGAGTCCGTATTCTTTTCCTGCGATTTAAACAGGCGATTCATCGTCTCATTCATCTGTTGTAAGCCGGCTTCTATTTGCTTTTCCTGATCCGGTGATGGCGTTCCCTCGTTATTCACGATCTCCTGAATCGCCTCTTCAACCATACTGGCGGTGTGGCTGATGTCCGGAAAACCGAACGTCGTGCCGGAGCCGTTTAACCGGTGCATTAACCGATATAACGATTCAAGCGATTCAGTATCCGAACCATCAAGCCGTACAGCGGACCATAAGGCCTGCGCATCATGTAACTCATTCGGCAACCGTTTCAGATATTCGTCCTGTAATTCCTTGAGTTTATCCTGTATTTCTTCACGCTGATCGGGCATGCTGCATTCCCCATATACGCACCGCAATTACATACGGTGCTCCCTGGTCCAGATTGATTTGATCGTATCGGCCAGCGTCATGGGATCGAAAGGCTTGGCGATCACGTCTATCGCCCCTAAGGCCTTATAGGATTCTATTTCTTTGGGCTGTACTTTAGCCGTCATAAAAATAACC
>Ga0066376_10002591_pt1 | contig 16768 bp, 18 predicted proteins | sample Knorr_S15_td_Bot_FD_77009 | JGI IMG/M metagenome (GOLD analysis project Ga0066376, IMG submission 77009) | Marine microbial communities from Southern Atlantic Ocean transect - Knorr_S15_td_Bottom_ad_5009_LV_A | ecosystem: Environmental > Aquatic > Marine > Oceanic | place: Southern Atlantic... | reverse complement strand
TTCAGCGAGGGCAACAGGGATGACGATCAGCGAGGGCAACAGGGATGACGAAAAGTTCGCCGGTCATTGTAACATGGCGGATTCAGACTGATTCGTGCTAAAGTTAGCGAAATCAATGCGGGCACGGCATCGTGCACCAGTACGGGAGAAAATACTTTGACCCAATCTACAGTCGTTTACGATCGCAGCAAGAGCTTTGAGTTCAAGGAGTTCGATGTCGAATACCTGGAGTCCGGTGGAACCAAGTGGATGGCACGAATTTACCAGCCTCAAGGCTCTGGCCCGTTCCCTGCGCTTCTGGACGTGCATGGCGGTGCATGGCAGGGCGGCGCTCGCACCGACGGCGAGGTAATAGACAGGGTTCTGGCCAAGAGCGGCATTCTGGTCGCGGCCATCGATTTTCGGACAGCCCCAGATCACCAGTATCCCTCCCAGGTTGCCGACGTTAACTACGGCATTCGCTGGCTGAAGTCAGTGGCCAAGGACTACAACGGCGATGCCAGCCGACTGGGAGCCATAGGTAGGTCCAGTGGCGGCCACACCACCATGCTGTCGGCCATGCGACCCAATGATCCTCGCTACAAGTCGATTCCCCTACCCTCCGGCGAAGACATCAGCGCGGAGCTAACGTACTTCATCGGCGCATCGCCAGTTCTGGACTCTTATGGCCGCTACCTTTACGCCAAGGAGGCAGGCGAAGAACGCCTGATGGCAGGCAGCCTGGCTTATTTTGGTGACGAGGACACGATGAAGGAGGGCAGCCCTCAGGTGATCCTGGACCGCAATGAGAAGGTCACTATGCCGCCGACCCTAGTCATCCACGGAACCTCTGACGGCAACGTACCCAACTACATCCCAGAGAACTTTACAAAGTCCTACCGAGAGGCAGGCGGAGACATTAAGCTTGAGCTGTTCGAGAATATGTACCACAGCTTCGTAAAGGACGCCTCGCCTGAGACTGACCGGGCCACAGTGATGATGCAGGAATTCATGGCCAAGCACCTCTCCGGTTAATTTTGTATATCAGGCTCCGTAAATATTGATTGGCTGAGGTTAATTTCATGGCTATGGTCTCCAAAGAGGGGTTCGTGGAAGTCCCGGGCGGCAAGGTCTGGTATGAGGTAGTGGGCGAAGGGCCAGGTCTGCCACTGATTACCCTGCACGGCGGGCCGGGGTCTACTCACTACGGCCTGGAGCCGTTAAAGGCACTGGCTGACGAACGGCCTGTGATCTTCTATGACCAGCTAGGCTGTGGCAGTTCCGATCGCCCTGACGACCTGAGCCTCTGGACCACGGAGCGCTTCGTGGAGGAGTTGCACTTGCTGAGGAAGGATCTGGGCCTGGATCGGACGCACATCCTGGGCCACTCCTGGGGCACCATGCTGGGCGCCGACTACTACCTGACTCATCCAGAGGGCGTGCAGAGCCTCATCATGTCCAGTCCGTGCATTAGCATCGAGAAGTGGATCCAAGACTGCAATCGATATCGCAGCCAGCTACCCCTCGACGTGCAAGAAATCCTGTACAGAAACGAGGCTGCAGGCACAACTGATTCCAACGAGTACCGAAAGGCCGAAAACGTTTTCACCCGGCGGCACGTTCGGCTCATTGACCCCATGCCGCCCGCCATGCTCAAGGGTCGCGCAACCCGCGGCGCCATCGTCTACGAGACCATGTGGGGGCCCAGCGAGTTCTATATGACAGGCAACCTGAAGGGCTACGACCGCTCCGGTGATCTGCACAAGATCAGTGTGCCGACTCTGTACTCCTGCGGTCGTGTGGATGAGGCAGCGCCGGACACCGTGGAGTGGTATGCCAGCCTGACTCCCAACGCCGAGTTCGTCGTATACGAGAACAGCGCGCACATGGCCTATTGGGATGAGACGGACCGCTACCTCAGCGTCGTCCGCGACTTCCTGGCCAGAGCGGAGGGCTAGAACTTAGGATCGCCACCGCAGTTCGCAGCACAAAAACTGTGTACACAGCTAGGAAAAAGCAGTCTCGCAATATTGCGAGACTGCTTTTTAATGCTCTAGATTCAATTTAAAGAACTCGGCTGTGAATTCGAAGCCAAGAGTCAGGTAGAAAGAGCGAGCCCGGCGCGTGGGTACCGTTATTTCCACCGCCCCACGATCTCGTGCTCTACTGCATGCCTGCCGCACCAATGCCTGACCAATCCCACTACCGCGCCGCTCTTCCTCCACATATAACTCTATTAGCTCCGTTACGACACCATTAGCGAATAGCGTCAACGAGTCGGATGCGAGAGCGTAGCCCGCAACCGCTCCATCCTCATCAGCTACCAGAAGGTCAGATCCTTCGTTCTCAAGAAGTTTCGCGTAATTGCTGTCGAAGGTAGCGTGCGACGGCTTATAGCTGGTTGCAAATTTACAGAGGAGACGAAAAACTTCGTTGGCATCCGACAACATTGCGGCTCGAATCGTGACCTTATGCAACGAATGAACCTCCTCGGAAACTGTCGGATTTAAACCAATTCCCCTCTCCTCTGCTTGGAAATTAGCTGTCTATTGCCTCGCGAACGGCCTGCGGGTTCATGGGCAGGCTATACATGCGCTTACCAATGGCCCTGCTGACTGCGTTGGACAGCGTAGCTAGCGGAGGCACAATATTTGCCTCGCCAACACCCTTCACGCCGAAGGGGTGGCTGGGGTTCGGCACCTCAACTATCACCGACTCGATCATGGGCAGGTCCAGCGCGGTGGGCATACGATAGTCCAACAGGCTGACGTTCTGCATCTTGCCGTCGTTCATGTAGTACTCTTCGTTTAGCGCCCAGCCAATGCCCTGGACTGCTCCACCCTGAATCTGTCCCTCGACAACCACGGGGTAGATGGCCGTACCGACGTCCTGTATCGCTGTATAGCGCAGGATTTCTACCTTGCCGGTCTCGGGATCCACGGCCACATCCACAATGTTGGAGGCGTAGGAGCCAGCTGAACCGCCTGGGTTCATGTTAGCTCGCCCGACCACTGGCCCCCCGGTCTGAGGCATCATTGTCGCCATCTCCTTGAAGGTCATCTTCAGATCGCTGTCCGTCTTGTGCTGCAGACCGCCATCGATGTACTCCACCTGGCTCTCGTCCGTCTCCCAGACCATGGCCGCACGCTTGATCATCTGCCGCTTAATGTCGTTGGCAGTCTCAAACGCTACCCAGCCCGTCTTGAAAGCGACTCCGCTTCCTCCAGTATTGGAGGTGAATCCTACCGAGTCGGTGTCTCCCACACTGGGGATGACATCTTCGATTTTAAGTCCTAGCGTCTCTGCAAACATCTGGGCAATTGCCGTGCGTGAGCCTCCGATGTCCACAGAGCCCTCTATCAGGCTGACTCTGCCATTAGACATCACGTTAGCGATTGCGCTGGACATGCCGGAGTTGTTTCTGCAGAAGCCCATTCCGACGCCCCGGGCAACCAGCTTGCCCTCTACCTGAGGCAGCGGTGACTGGTAATGGTCGTGGGCCTGTGTCGTCTCCATGACTTCTTTGGCACCGAGCGGACCGTTGATTGCGCCATCGGCGCGACGCGTGCCCTCGGTGGCTACGTTGTTCAGCCGGAACTCCATGGGCTCCATGCCGATTGCCTCAGCCAGCTCGTCCATAATGCTCTCAGCGCCGTAGCAGACGAGAGGGGCACCGGGCGCGCGATAAGCCTCAGTCTTCGGCTTGTTGGTCATTACGTCGAAGGCGTCAATTCGCACGTTGTCGATAACGTATGGTGAGAATATGGCTGCTGCTGCACCAGAAATCGGTGCGCCAGGGTAGGCCCCACCTTCGAAGGCGTAGTAGGCCTGGGCTGCAGTGATCTTACCTGCACTAGTAACGCCAACCTTGAGTTTGATGTGTCCGCCTGACGTGGGTCCGGATGCCTCCAAGACTTCCGCCCGTGTCATCGTCATCTTTACAGGATGTCCAGTCTTCTTGGACAGCACAGAGGCTGCGGGCTCCAGGTAAATAGGGTTCTTCCCGCCAAAGCCGCCGCCAATCTCCATGGGAACAACTTTGATCTCTGATACAGGTATTCCCAGGACTCTTGAAGTCCTATCGCGAACTCCGAAGTGACCCTGGCTGCTGCACCAGATGGTAAGCCTGTCGTTGGGGGACCACCAGCAGGTTGCAGTGTGTGGCTCGAGGTAACCCTGGTGGATAGATGAGGTCCTGTACTCGCGCTCCAGAACGGTATCCGCTTCTGCGAATCCTTTGTCCAGATCGCCGGAGGTGTGCTGCTCGTGAACGGCGATATTCTTGCTCAGAGCCGCTCCGCCTGATCCGCCCTTCTCAACCCAGTTCTCGTGCAAGATCGGTGCGCCCAAGGCCAGGGCTTCCTCTACTGTGGAAACGCTGGGCAGCACTTCGTACTGAACGTCAATAAGGGCTAGAGCATCCTCAGCGGCGTGTACATTGGTTGCCGCCACGGCAATGATCGCGTGACCCTTGTAATAGACTTTGTCGTTGGCCAACAGGTTTTCCGCGAGAGAAACTCCCATGACGTTTTCCTGTTTTGTAGGCCCAGGGTTCGCAAAATCACTGAAAGTCGCAATGGCGCGAACGTCTGGATGGGCCTCGGCCTTGCTGGTGTCGATGGATAGGATGCGGGCATGTGCGTGCGGACTACGAAGAATCTTTCCATGAAGCATTCCCGGCAGATTCATATCCGCGCCGTACAGCGCACGTCCTGTGACCTTTTCTATGCCATCGTGCCTGATGGGGTTTGTGCCAACTACCTTGTAATCCGGTTTAGGCGAAGCAGTGCTCGTCATTTACTCTACCTCTGCAGAAGATAGTCTCGGTGTCCGAGACGCCCGTATGGTACCACAAAGGCAGGCTTGGGCATTCTTCGGAGAACCAACTTGGCGCTGTAGGGAGAGGAAAGTTTGTTGGCTTTGTTGACTTCCTTGAGAAATCAATTAATAGGCCGGTCAAACATAAACAGCGACCATGGTTCGGGAATCAACGAGGTTTGCAACCGAGACGATTTCAAGTCATCCCGCCTAGACAATACTTGGACAATGCAGGCTGAGTTGAGAAGTAACGCTCGACCCTATTCGCTTACGGTGAAGCCGGTGTAGCTACCCCGTTCGTAATGAGAAATAAGGTCAGGATTGTCGGGAACGACATTGCAAACCAGGACGTAGCTTCCCGCCACCAGGTTGAGATTAAGCGTATTCTCTTCGCCCGAATTCATGGCCGGCACCGCAGCCCAGACATCCACATCGGAAACATCAATTCCTAGTCCGTCACCTTTTAGCGGGAGCTCGCCTGGAGGCAGGTCGGTCTTGATCACCCACAAAGTGTGGGCAATGTCAGGTTTGTCCTCCTGCGTGATAGCAGTATTGATGTTGGCTACGTTAAAGGGCACTCTGCCCTTTCCGACAGTGGAAGGGAGGGCCGTAACAGCCCAGCCGACCTCCGGAAAATTAGTGAAGCCACTCATTTCCACTTCGATAACTGGAAGTTGCGCCTCTACCTGAGCAGCCTCCTGACCGCAAGCGGTGGAAATGACTCCGATAACCATAACGAGCGCTAAAGTTTTTATGCCAACGGCTAGTCTTGTTGATCCATACACGCTAATTAAATGCATGTAATTCCCGAAAGCTACACTTTGGCTGGGACCAGTTCCCTGCCTAGTTCTGCTGTTCACTCCCTTTCCGGTGGCTGCCGAAGTAGAAGACCATCTTTTCGACGAACCCTTCACGATCCTCACTCTTTCGCTGGTCCCGTCTTCACTTTCGTAGTTGCCGTAATGATTTACGGCGTGTTGAAGTTTCCTGTTTAAAGGGAGTCAACAGAGGAAGGCCCTCCCTAACGCGGACGGTAGTCCTTGATTATCACGCGGTTCGCGGGCTCAACGGTACTCACCACCGTGCTGATCATCTGCCCCGGCCTGACGGGAATTTAGGAGCTAAAGCATGTTCTTCGTAGGAATTCAGGTTATGAACCGCAGGGTTGCCGACTACCCGGAAGTGATAGCTGGAGGCAACATGATAGAGCCTTGCTTCTTTCGCCCTAGGCGGATATTACATCGTGGGAGTCCAACGACCGGACGATCTAAACCAGGCTCCGGGTCCCCTTAATAGTGCTGTGTAGTTAATCAGCAGCATGATGGCGTACATGTCGGAGAATGCTGCGGAAAACGGAGACCCGTAGGGCTTCCCCAGGACCATGATTCTGACGATAGTCTTGGGGCTGCTGTTTATGTTCGGCGTAGGATACGAGTGGTACGAAGCCTATCAGCACTTCCCGCCGCATACGATCTTCGGAACGGTGTTCTTTAAAACGACAGGAGTGCACGCTACCTATGTGTTCAGCGGAGTCATTCTCCTGGTCATCGTCTACTTCAAAGGACGGAAGGCAGGGGCGTTCGGTTCTTCGAATTACTGGGGAGTAGAAGGCGCTGTGAAGTACTGGCACTTCGTCGATGCTGCCTGGATCTTCATATATTCGACCCCGTATCTCGTAAAGTAATAACCAGAATACCTGGTCAGAAGCTACTAGCGGGCAGCCGTTGGTTGCTCTCTACGGTTTTCAGAGGCCTTGGCATCTGCTATTATTCCCGCGCTGATACGGATTTCAACTTGAGGGGTAAGCGGTCATGAGCAAGTACTACGACGAGTCATTAATTCCTGACGAGATGCGCCGGACCTTCGATGTATACGACCGTATTGGCGAGATGAGCCTGTCGCTCGGCACCTTCGATGAGAACGTAGTCTCACTGGCTAAGGCTGGCATTGCAGCGGTGGTATTGCAGGAGAGCGGACTCGTATTCCTATCCGGCACGTCAGCCGGAAAGTACCCGATGAACGACGATAAAGATCGCATCGAGCACGGCTTCCAGGGGGCACAGGATGCAGCGGACGTTCTCATCCGCAGGCTCCACTGGGCCCTAAGCTGCGGTGGCGAGGGCGACCTGAACGACGTTCTTTACACGGTGAAGGCGCTGGGCATGGTGGTTACTCCGGGCGGAGGAGCTTCCAGTGCAGCACCTGCGGTAACGAACGGTTTCTCCTTCAGGTGGCAGTCAGTCTTTGGTGGTCCCCGAAGCACCTATGCAGAAGATGGCGTAGACGCCGGCGGCTTTGCAGGGATTCACGCCCGTAGCGCCATGGGAGGATTCGACGGTCGGTTCTCCATTGAGCCCGAGATCATCGTCGCTATTCCTCCGGCACTAGCCCAGGACATCATCAGAAGTCGGGGATGGCTATTCCCACTACCGCCCGCGATGCTGGACAAGGTCAAGAAGTCTCAGGGATAGTCACGCAAGGTCATCTAGCCTCACTGAGCGAGTTGAACTCAAACGCTTGACCGCCCATAAACAGGCTCCGTACACTTGGCGTTGGAAATGCCCCGAGGAGAGACGGCAATAAGTATGGGCGGCAAATCGTTCTCGAACGCGATCTTCACAGACCTCTATGAGCTGACTATGGCTCAGGCTTACTGGCAGAACGGCATGATTGCCAGGGCCAGGTTCAGCCTGTTCTTTCGCCAGTATCCTCCCAATCGCGCCTACTTCGTAGCCGGCGGTCTGGAAGACGTTCTCGACTACTTGCAAGACTTTCGCTTCGCCGATGACGACCTGACATACCTCCGCTCAACGGGCCAGTTCCAGGATGAGTTCCTCGACTCACTAAAGAAACTTAGGTTCACAGGCAACGTGCGGGCAATGCAAGAGGGTACGATCTTCTTCGCCAGCGAACCGGTGCTGGAAGTAGAAGGCCCAATGATCGAGGTCCAGCTAATCGAGACCTTCCTCATTAACCAGGTCAACCTGCAGACCATTCTGGCCACCAAGGCGTCCCGCGTGTTGCACGCCGCAAAAGGCAAGACCGTTGTCGACTTCGCAGCACGCCGCACCCACGGCACAGAGGCCGCAAACAGGATGGCCCGTAGCTCTTACATCGCCGGCTTTGCAGGAACCAGCAACGTCATGGCGGGCGGACTATACGACATCCCGACCGTCGGCACCATGGCCCACTCTTTCATAACAGCTTTCGAAAATGAGACCGAGGCCTTTCGAGCCTATGCCAGGTCGTTTCCAGATACCAGCACTTTCCTGGTCGACACATACGACACGCTGGAGGGCACCAGAAACGCGGCCAGAGTTGGTCTGGAGATGCGTGAGCAGGGCCACGAACTTCGGGCGATTCGCCTGGATAGCGGCGATATGCTAGATCTGTCCCAAAAGGCCAGGGGAATCCTGGACGAAGCAGGGCTGAGCAATGTCCAGATCTTTGCCAGCGGCGGTCTGGACGAGTTCGAGGTTGAACAGCTTTTATCAGCAAAGGCAGCGATCGACGGGTTCGGCGTGGGCACGAAGGCAGGTGTTTCCGCAGACGCGCCATGGACGGACTGCGCCTATAAGCTGGTGGAATACGACGGCAGGCCCACCCTTAAGCTGAGCACCAACAAACAGACTCTTCCTGGTGTAAAGCAGGTCTTCAGGTATCGAGACCCAGATGCGATTTTTTCCCATGACGTTATTGCCTCAGAGGGAGAGCTGCAGCCACCGAATAGTGAATCTCTCCTACAGACTGTCATGACGAGCGGTGCAAAGACTGCGGAACACCCTACACTACCTGAACTTCGGCAGTCCTTCGCCGGAGAGTTTGCGCTGCTTCCATATAAGCATAAGGCAATCGAAGCGCCTGCCAATTTCGACGTCAGAATCAGTAACATGCTAGCGAAACTGCAAGCCGATGTGGCCGCAGATATTCGCAGACACACCTCATAACCACACCACAAAATCGAAAAAAGAGAGGTTCCCAATGGCTCGATTACCTTACGTTTCCAGAGAACAACTGCCAGCTGACAAACAAGCGCTCTACGACCACGTCGCAGAAACCAGAGGCGGCATCGAAGGCGGAGGCATACCGCTCTCATTCCAACTTCTGATGAATAGTCCTGACGCTGCGGCCAGCGTTGCCCAACTGGGTGAACACGTACGCCTGCAATCATCGTTAGACCCGGTTATCAGGGAGACGGCCATTCTAGGAACGGCAAGGGCGCTGAATAGCCAGTACGAGTGGGCACATCATGAGCCGGTGGCCAGGCAAGTCGGCGTTCGCGAAGAGGTCATAGAAGCAATACGCTCCGGGAAGGCCCCAATGGGCTTGCCGCCCAAGGAAGGCGTCTATGTTGGGGCAGCCAAGGAACTAGTCCTTAAAGGCGCGCTCAGCGAGAGGACTGTTCAGGCTATAGACCATCTATTAGGGCCACAGGGCACCGTGGACGTTGTGGTGGTCATTAGCTACTACGCCATGCTGCACCGGGCGCTGGCATCACTGGGCATAGAGCTTGAGCCGGAACTTACGGCGAACCTGCCAGACCTCTAAGGCTGGAACACTCAAGTCTTCCATCCTAAATTTGCTAACGCAGATGAAAATTCCGCCAAGCGAGTGGGTCGCGGGTTACCAGCGATGAAAAACTGTCTACGGGGCTTTCGCGACGGCACTGCAGCTGCGTTACGAGTTCCGTCGGCACGCTAGTTTACTACAAGCACACCAGATTGGAATGTGACATCAATTGGAGTGCCGTTATCGTCGTCCTGAATTCCACGGTCGCCGTTTGATAGCGTAAGCAAGGTCTGCTTCGAAGAGACACCTTCAGGTAACGGCTCAGCTAGCAACTCGATAACGGCAAATGGCACGTCTTCCATTCCATCGGTGACCAGTTGAGCCAGGTCCACCGCAATCAAATGTACTTCTTGAGCCTCAATGAGTTCTTGACTAGTAAGACCAAACTCCGGTGCAAAAGTCACGCCAACGATTTGGGCGACCGTCGGGTCATCTATTACAACGATGATGTCAAAACCCGATACGCCAACACGGGCGAAATCCAATATTATTTCATGGAAAGAGGTCTCACCTTCCAGTGCTTGGCCATCCGAAATCGCCAAGATAGGGAGTGGTGTGGGAGTCGAAGTCGGGGGCGGGTTATTACTCCCGCTGCCTCCGCTGCTTCCGCCTCCAGCCCGGGAAGCCTTTCGCGTCTCTGCTTGAAGCAAGATTCGGTCAGAAGACTCGCCTCTAGCGTCCACGGCAACCGCATAGAACTCCATCAGACGCCCGCTAAACTCCGGTGCGGTCAGCCTCAATATGACCGTACATTGACTGCCCCGCTGGGGGCCGCAGTCCTCCCTGGCCATGACAGTACCGTCTTCGTCTTCAAGCACGATGTAGGACATGTTGCCATCGTCATCCCTGCCTCTTACTCGCGTTTCGAACTCTTCTTCAGGTTTGACGCTAGTCGAAAAGTCGATATCAGAGAGCACAGTTTTGCGGTCGAATTCGATTACCTCAATTTGAGGTGCGACATTAGGCGTCAAAGTCGCCGTCGGCGTTGCTGAAGGTATGGGCGTCACAGTTGGTGTTGGCGTGGCGGAAGGTAAGGGCGTCGAAGATGGCGCCACAGTTACAACTGGTGAAGGTGTCTGCGTAAAGGTTGGTTCTGGAGTGAAAGTAGGCGTAGGCGTATTGATTGGGTCAGGTGTATCCACAGGCGTCGGAAGGCTAATTGGCAATGATGTAGCGGTCGCCGTTGGAGTGAAGGTTGGCGTGACTGTGGCAACGGGCGTTACCGGAGCCTCTGCCGAAATTCTAACCAGTTCAGGTGTAGCTATTTCTGTTGAATCAGAACTTGGGTTGAATGCGCACCCGGCGGCTAGCACTCCCACGGTCAAGGAAAATAATGTAGCTCAGCTTAGCACAGCCCTGATCAAACCCGACACTCGCTGCCCCTTTAACTACCATTTAAACGAAATATATGATTCGTCAATTATTTCTATTTTAGGGGTGTCAGTTCAATTTCACAAGGTAGTAAGTTCTCCCTTTGTTCCTCCATGATTTGTGCTATTCAGACTTCCAGCCAGGGCAGCCTGACTGGAACCTTATATCCAAGGCAACAAAAAGCCACCCTACCTGCATTTAGCAGGTAGGGTGGCTTAGAAAATACCGATACCTGGTCCGGTTCTAGCCGAACTCGGATACCAGGATCATAAATAGCTGCACTATGTCATCCATATCCATGAACCCGTTATCATTGAAATCGAAGTCTTTATATTTGTCTGTTACGACCTGTGAGCTCACGTTCTTAAACAGCTTGACTACATCGTCAAAGTCTAGGCGGCCATTACCATTAATATCCTCTGCCAGACCATCACCATTTAGGTCCTGGGCAGGTTCAACAAGGCCTGGAAGCACAGGATACACCTTGGAGACTTGCACCTGAAGTGTGTCGGTCCCTAAAGCTGAGTCATTATCGAAAATGTCTACGGTCACAACGTACAGACCCAAGGCCTGATAATCGTGATTCAACGAAAATGATGTTCCAGATATGGTCGTCAAGGGTTCAGACGTTCCGTCGCCGTAGTCGACAGTGCCAGTCCACGCGCTGTCACCGGGGTTATTAATCAGACCACTCGCTGTGAAATTATCGCCCAGTTTCACCACGACATCTGGGCCTGCATTAACAAGTGGAGGCGAATTAAGAACCCCGACAGAACCAGATACTAGAGCCGGCGTTATTACATTACCTTCATCGTCATCCATCTTGTTCAATGTCACATTAATAGACGTGACGCCTTCAACTAGGCCTTTCACTCTGAGAGTGGCAAGTTCAACGCCTGTGTCACCAGGCCCTATAAGACCTGGGGAACCTAAGTCCACCCCAATGACACGGGCACCAGAGCCATCGCTCGCGATGCTATCGCTTGAAAGGGGGAAGTCAGAGCTAAAGATAACTCCCGTTATAATTGCAGTGGCCGGGTTAGCCACTTCAATATCGATATCATACCTGGTGAGACCAGTGGGCAGACTGTCGATTGTCACGGGGATAGATACCGTGTCGCCAGACGCTACCTGAGTCGTACCCACGATCAGCGTTGAATTGGGAGCAGCGATCGACACCGACGCTGTGCCTAGTCCGAAAACCGCAGCAAATATGACCAATAACCCCAGTACCCTGGCTGCTCTCTTTGTCATTAAAGACACCTCTACCTTGCAATGGACCGAATCCAGCCAATATGGCTCCGGATTCGCAATCCTGCCAATTCATCCTCATCATCCACCAAGAGGACTGCCGTTTCGTCGTTAAGGCTGTTGTGTGTATATTTGATAGGTTCCGGTGCGCATGCTGATCGACAGCAGCTGATAGCCAAACTTCATGGTTAGCCACCTGTCTCGCTAGCCTACACTTCAAATATATATCACGAAGGATGTGTAACCGGTGTTGAGGTTGTGTGTTTTGACAGGGAATTAAGGCGGCGGGTGTTGGAAAATAGCCTCACATATTGCGCCATAGAAGCCAGATCACTTGTCATAAATTCGCGATCTGTGAACAGGCACTTGCCTGCACAGGCTCATCTTGAAACGGCCATTTCTACGCTCGCCATGGGCCAAACAGCAATCGATAAGAGTCATATAATTAGATTGGCCTTCCCTCAATTCACCTACCTTTCACAACTGTTCACTCTACTTTCCCGTCAACAGCACTTCACGTACCCCGACCTGTTCACAGGACTATCGTAGACTGAATGGAACCCCATAAATGTGGCGTGCTTGCCAACGATTTGCATCGCGTTTGAAGGGTAATTGGCAAATCGATATTTCACATGCGAAAGGCCGCTTTCTGATTCGCTAGACTCCGTCGGGGCAATGCTTAGGGCTGCATCGACAACTGATAGAAGCTTGGCAGCCTGTTTCGATTTTGGGTGCCTTCCTTCAGTTCATTACCTGAGAAACACTCCTTAATGTGGTGGGATTGGCAAACTGGACCATGTCAGGGCCTTTGCAGCTCCCGTTGGCCCCTCAGAACCGAACACCGACCGGGAGCATGACAAGAAGGTCATTGGTGCTGATTGCGGGTGCATCGTGGTAATAAAGGCAGACAAAGGTGGCCAATATTTACTCACCTTTTTGCCCGCAGACGGCTTCGTTATCAGGTACACTGTAGCCAGCAAAATAAGAATTGAATTACCAATTAGGAATGTCAGTTCAGGTGACGACATTCTCGCAGTTGGCATGCCTTATGCAGGAGTAATTACGAAATACAGCTAATAGTTAACCTTTGGAAATAACAATTTCGCAGCCCTAAGTATGAATGGGCGCAATTCACGCTTTAGAACCTTTGAATCAGCAGGTCGAAATTGATGATGCATGTTACAAGAAGCAGGCCTACGGAGCTTTTCAGGAACATTACCACGTGTCGCAGTTGTGGTCGCCATAACATAATAGAATGCGTGAGATTCGAGCCTCAGTACCTGTCCACTACATTTGTGCAGTCTAATGAGGGCCACCCTCTGGCCGACGCCAAGGTCCCGATAACCCTGGTGCTCTGCGAGAACTGCCACATGCTTCAGATCAAGGAATCCGTCGACCGCGATTCCCTTTATGACGACTACTCATACCGAATTTCAGCAAACCCAACCAAGACCTCCGTTTTGAAGGAACTTGTAACAGACGTCACAGGCAGGATGGAGCTGAATAGAGGTAATATTGTTCTGGATATCGGTGCCAACGATGGCACATTGCTCTCGTACTATCCAGACAACCTCCGAAGGATAGGCGTAGAAGCCGCCGAAAACATTAGCTGGGGCCATCTACACAGGTCTATCGCCATCATCAACGGTGCATTTTCGGCCGCTAACGTTAGGCCCGTCTTGGGCGAGAACCAGTGCAAAATCATCACGACCGTGGCCACGTTGTCCGGAGTGCACGACATCCACGACTTCGCCCAGAACGTTAAGACTCTGTTGGCGAAAGACGGCGTCTGGTGCATACAGGTCAACTACCTTCCACAGGTGCTGAAAACCTTGGCGTTCCACGAGATATGCCATGAGCACCTCTACTACTTCACTCTGATGACGCTAAACAGCGTATTGGAGGATAGCGGCCTCAGCATATTTGACGTATCGCAGAACAAGGCCAGCGGAGGCAGCATTAGAGTCTTCGCCACGCACAGCGAACAGTCGCCTGAGAAGACCGAGGCCTTCCACAGCCTTTGGGAAGCAGAAGCCGCGCAGGGCCTTGATGACCCGAAGACTTATGCCGCTTTTTATAAGAGGCTTTTGAAGCTAAAGACTAAGATAAAGAGTTTCATTCGCCAGGAGCATGAGGCGGCCTACACCATCGGCGGGCTAGGGGCGTCCTCCAAGGCCAACGTAATGCTCCAGTTCTTTGACATAGACAACCACGTGCTGCCCTACATTAGCGAACGCGACCCGGACAAGGTCTCAATGAGGACGCTGGGCACGGATATCGAGCTTGTTTCCGAAAAGCGGGCCCGACAGTTGAAGCCGGATGTGATGATGGCGCTACCGTGGCACCTGAAGTCCGAGTTGGTAAGACGGGAAAAGCGGTATCTGGAAAACGGTGGCAAGCTGCTGTTCCCCATGCCCTACCCGCACATCGTCACCAAATACGGCGAATCGCCACTTTAGAGCTAGGGACTGCCGGATAAGAATTGGCAGTCAGAAATAACAGCTAGCCATAGCAGAGATTCTCTGCTTCGTGACACAACCCATCGAATATGCGAAAAGGCCTCGACAATAATAGTCGAGGCCTTTTTCTTTGTCCTGTTACTAGTGCCCTATTCGGGGAGTCGGTTTCGAGCACCCGCTCTACACTTGTCCTTATTATTATCTTAAGTAGCTACGTCGAGGAACACTTCTTTGGCAAATTTGTTATTTGTTAGGGGATAACGCCCTGAACTTTCTCGGCCTAGGCATCTGGCCATTCATCGTCCCTTTTCCGGGCCGCCCGTATTGAGATGCGGGTGGCAATCTGAACGACAACCGCAACTACTAATACAACTATGATGCTGTCTGTGGTTACCAATGCGATTACGCCAGCGATCACGCTGAACAAAGTAGGCTTCCAAAGCATTTCGTTGGTCATTTACGCCCTCGCGTCAATCGTTCTTCGTAACTCATCATATTCTAGTGGCTCAGTCTCACTGGTGGAATAGGGACTCACCCCATTTAAGTATAGCCATTCCAAAGTGCAGATGGCAGCTTCCCACAATTTTAACAAATGGCTATGCTATGCCTTATTTAAGAAATACCGCAAATAATCCCTGAACAACCGCCATCTCGTGAATAACAGATGCTCAGCACGTCGTGTGAAGAAGTAATGGGCTCACACTATCGGAAGAGGTTGATTGCCATTTGAGCAAGAACGGGAGACCAATACAGAACCAGTGAGATTGAATAGTAGATCACTGAACTAGCTGCATTTATCAGGCAGTCTGGCTAGCATCCTTCTTTTCGGTGCCATAGTAGTCCGAGAATCCATGGTTGGTCAGCACCGTGTGGCAGTTCACGGCCCATTCATGGCGCACTAGATCATGGTCAGTGCCGTTCCCGAGACTCTGTTGGACCTTGGCCACAGCATCATGCAATTCCGCAACTGCCGCATCCGCAGACTGCTGAATTTCTGGATTTCTTATCCGTGACTTATCGCTGAGGAACCTGAGCACCCAGAGGAGGTTGAGGTTGAGTTCGATGGATAACCCGTATTGCTGTAGATAGGCGGTCCTCTCTTCAATGGTGTCGACTTGACCCGTTAGCTGCTTCAGAGTCTCGCCAAGGTGAAGGTTAGTTTGCTCTATGGCTTCTAACCTTCGCTCAAGTACATTTTCCCGAAGAGCATATTGCTCGCCGCCTGCGATAGCCTGTGACGCCACTGGTGAAGCATTGGGCACTATGTTACCGGGTTGCTCAGACATGATCGCGTCTGGCTGAGCAGGAGTTCCCGGATCCACAACATGACTAGACTGAAGATGCGCCTCGGTTTGGGCAACCACACCGGGCTGGGCTGGCATTTCAGTTGGCTGCGGAGGAACGGGCACCTCAGCATCTGCTACGGGCGCTGCCGCAGGGCTAGTTTCAGCTTGCTCCTGGCCATACTCTTAATTCAATGCGGTGATGGCGGCAATTTCCAGTTCGGACGCATAGTGAGCATCGTTGCAAGTGGAAGTCTCGACGATAGATGTTTCGCCATGGTCATCTATCGTGAATATAACATGGCATTTATGCTCTGAGAATTCACTGTGTTCCCACGCGCGAATCTTGACTTGCGACTCAGTTGCAGATTCTAGTTCAGCGACCTTCCACGGAACACCACGGGGATTCTTGAACTCCCCTGCGATCCGCTTTACCGCCTCTGCGGCCTCTAGGTGTGTGGTGTTTAGCAATGGCATATTGCCGCCCTCTTTAGACCTCAACTCAAGAACGAATCACCAATAAATTAGTCATGGATATTCAATGTGCCTGCCGGATCAAGCGCAAACATTCAACCAATCTCGTCGAACTGTCCCTTATCAGGTAAACGCTTTTGCCCAGTCATATGCCTACAGCAAATAGAATTCGCCATCTCGGCACTTTTAAACCAAGAGCATAGAGAGTTTAGGAGGTGATAGAACGACAGGCGTAGCGAAAAGTCGATAGGAGCTGACGATTAATTAGTCAACGACGAGCATCATTCCAATGTCGGAAAACGACGTAGAGCTGTGGTGCCCCCGCCGGGACTCGAACCCGGGCACCCGGTTTAGGAAACTGTTAAGGCCCATATCGTGGCTTATTACCGAATACCGCTTCACCAGTCTATACAGGTGTTTTAGGGGCTTCTGCTGACCTGCTCTTACCGCTCCATATCACGCGGTGGTGAACGGTTGATTAGCAAATCCATTAGCAGATTCAATCTACCTAGCTCCCGCTCTCTTTCCTGCTTTCCTGGACCTCTCTTATCCGCCACCATCCTA
>Ga0066376_10002590_pt1 | contig 16769 bp, 9 predicted proteins | sample Knorr_S15_td_Bot_FD_77009 | JGI IMG/M metagenome (GOLD analysis project Ga0066376, IMG submission 77009) | Marine microbial communities from Southern Atlantic Ocean transect - Knorr_S15_td_Bottom_ad_5009_LV_A | ecosystem: Environmental > Aquatic > Marine > Oceanic | place: Southern Atlantic... | reverse complement strand
GCACAAATCAGGCAGCCCGTCGTTGTTGAAGTCCCCGGGTGCAATGGAGGTGACCTCCCTCAATTCATCCAGTCCGGATGTTTCGACGAGTGTCCGTCCCCCCCTGTACAGGCGAACCTGGCGGCGGGTCCAGCCCAGTAGATCCGGGTTTCCGTCACCATCGGCATCCAGCACCAGCAAACGGGGATCCTCTCCTTCCAGTGTCTCCTCGAGCAGGACATCCTGAAACTCGAGTGCCAATGGAGTCGTGCTGGTGGGTTCTAGAGGATCCAGGAGGCCATAGATTTCCGCATAGACACTCCACTCCAAATTCTCCTGGACAGCTGTGTCCACCTGCCGCAATTTAAGCTGGCGAAATGTTTCCAGGGCTCGGGCGGCCTCTTCGCTGCGACCCTGCAGGCGGTACATGGTGTAGAGTTGGTAGTGAGGCCCGGCCAGATTGGAGTTGAGCCCGGCCGCCGTTTCAAAATATTGAAGAGCTCGATCCGCGTCTCCCGCCAACCGGGAAAGGATGCCCAGATTGTAATGGGTAACCGGCTCCTCGGGCACCAACTGAACCATCTGCTCAAACTGCTCGCGAGAACGCTGGTATTGGCCCTGCCTCTTGTAAGCAATGCCCAGATTGAACCAGGTGTGAGGAATCTCAGGGGCCTGCTGCTGTACCTTTTCCAGCTCGGCGATCCCTTCTTCGGTTTGACCAAATTCGAGCAAGGCCAGTCCGTAGTTGAGGCGTTCGCGGGGTGAGTCGGGAGCCAGCTCCAATGCTTTTTGAAACCACTCGACTGCCTCACGAGGGGTCATGGGATTCTCGTAAAAGGCCTTCCCCAGGTTCCGATAGTGCCAAAGCGCCTCGGAGGAGTCCAGGGAATCCTGCCCGTAAACCAGGAACGCTGCCAAGAAAATCGTGCAAGCCATGATCACTTGCCCTGGCCTGACCATCTTGATCTCCTTTCCTTCCGGCTCAAACCAGCTTATCCTATGGACTTGAGTTGTCCTAATAAGCTTTCCTTCTACCTGGCCTTCCTGGTTTTTTCGGGCACCTTTGCTGCAGGACAGGTTCTATTTGTCGATGTGACCAGGCGAGCGGGCATCGATTGGAGTCATGAAAACGGCGCCACTCCTGAGAAATACCTGATCGAGACCATGGGCGGAGGAGGGGCCTTTCTGGATTACGACAACGACGGCTGGCTGGATGTTTATCTGGTGGACAGTGGATCCCATCTCCATTCCCGGACTCGCGCTACAGCCCGCAATGCGCTGTACCGCAACAACGGAGACGGCACCTTCGTGGAGGTAACGGCCAAGGCGGGTGTGGGGGATCCAGGCTACGGAATGGGAGTTGCCGTGGGTGATTTTGATAACGACGGATGGTCCGACATCTACGTCACCCGCTTTGGCCGAAACACCCTTTACCGCAACCGGGGAGATGGCACCTTCGCCGATGTCACGGAGTCTTCCGGTGTGGCGGTCAACGCCTGGTCCACCAGTGCCGCCTTCTTTGATATGGACAATGACGGAGATCTGGACCTTTTTGTGTGTCTTTACCTGGACTGGGACTATGACAAGGAGATGTATTGCGGGCAACCCAAGGAGGGATACCGGAGCTATTGCCATCCCCATCGTTACCAGCCTATCTCGAGTATCTTGTTTCGCAACAACGGAGACGGTACCTTCGATGATGTCACGACCAGGGCCGGGGTTGATCTCCCCGGCAAAGCCCTGGGAGTGGTAACCGGCGATATCAACGGCGATGGTTTTGCCGATATTTACGTGGCCAACGATGCCGTTGCTAATTTTCTCTTCAAGAATCAGGGTGACGGTACCTTTGAAGAGATAGGTTTGATTGCCGGGGTGGCTTTGGGAATCTACAGTAAGCCGGAATCGGGAATGGGCGTGGACTTTGGGGACTACAACGAAGATGGGCGAATGGATCTCATCGTCACCAATATCGATCAAGAGATGAATAATCTCTTTTCCAACCAGGGGGACGATTGGTTTATGGATCTCACCCTGGATGCGGGACTGGGACAGGTAGCGATGCCCTACAGCGGATTTGGGGTCCGGTTTTTGGATTATGACAACGATGGCGATCTAGACCTGGTGGTGCTCAATGGGCACGTCATGGATAATATTCAGCTTTTTAGGTCGGATGTTACCTTCGCCGAGCCCCCTCTTCTGCTGCAAAACGATGGCGGCAAATTTTCCGAGGTGGGGAAAGAGAGCGGAGAAATCTGGCAAAGACCGATGGTGGGTCGGGCTCTGGCAGCAGGCGACTATGACAACGATGGAGACCCTGACCTGTTGTTTGTCAACAACGGCCAGCCAGCGGTCCTGCTTCAAAACGAAGGCGGCAACCGCAATGCCTGGCTGGGGCTGGAGCTGGTGGGGAAACAAAGCAATCGTGACGCGGTGGGGGCAGTCCTGACATTGAGGACCAATCGAGGCCAGAGGGTACGAGAACGAAACGGAGGAACCAGCTATCAGGCCGCCCAGGATCCCCGCATCGTCTTTGGCTTGGCCGAAGGGGAAAAAATGATCTCCCTGGAGATTCGCTGGCCCAGTGGAGTGGTGCAGTCGCTGGAGCCGCTGGAGCTGCGCCGCTACCACGTCATTACGGAAGCGGCGAATGAAGAATAGATTCGGCACCCTCAGGTGCCGAATCCGTCTTGGATCTCTGCCCTACGGCCGATTCTTGAGGAGGGATTCGTAGTTACTCCTAAAATCTGAGCGCTCGGGATTGAGCCTAACGGCAGCCGTATATTCCTGGATGGCCTTGTCGGGTTGGCCGAGCTCCAAATAGATATTCCCCAGCAGGTTGCGCAGGGCTCCGCTTCCCGGATAGTGGGCTTTCGTCTTTTCTGCATAGCGCCGTGCCTGTTGGAAATCTCCCCGTCGGTACCAATGGCTGGCCAACAAATAATTTCCTTCAACGGTTTCCGGGTCCAGCTGTTCCATTCGTGAGAGGTGGCGATAGGCGAACTGCGGGAATCCCGAGGAAAGATAGATCTTGGCCAGGTAACTGTGGGCCAGCCAGTGGTCGGGGTCCTTCTGGAGGGCCTGCTCAAATAACCTTTTGGCCTCATCGACGGCATTCTCCTGAAGCTTTTCTTCACCCCGGGCGATCAGGGATAGGGCCACCTGATTCCGAGTTTCCTCCTCCTGTAGGGCCTGGCTCATGCCTTGATACTTGTTGAGATACTCCCGGCTCTTTTCGGGGTCGCCCAGCCTGCGATAGGACTCTCCAAACAGACGGTAGATTTCGGGAGGCGTGGAATCCAAGTCTTCAATACGCGTTAAGTACTGGAGTGCTTCTTCAGGTTCATTTAAGGCCAGGTAGACCTCGGCTAACTGCCAGAGGTATTCAGGATTGCTCGGTTCCAGCTGCAGGGCTTGAAGCAGGGCTTCTTTGGCGGCATCGGGCTTGTTCTGCAAGCGCAATACCACTCCTGCGCCGAAATGGGGGGGTGCAGCAGCGGGCATGCCTTGGGCCGCCTTTTGAAAAAAACGCAGGGCATCCTCCAAGTTGGAAGTATTCATATGAATCTGGGCGCGGCGAAAATCGACCCGGGGATCCTCAGCAGAATTTGCTTCCATCCAGTCCAGGAGCTTTAAGGCCCGATCGAATTGTTCGGTTCGAAAGTAAATGTCGGACAGGAGCCAAAGCTGTTCTCCTTCCAGTTGATCCGCCTTGGCCTGCTCGTCAAAGACACTGAGAACTTCCACTGCAGCGGTCTGCTGTCCCACGCTGGAAAGGGTATCGGCGAAAGCCAGGGCGTATTCTGCTTCTTCCGGGTCCAGCTCGACGGCCTGCTCTAGCTCGAGCAGAGCTTCTAGCGGATGTCCTCCTGCCGCCAAAGCGATTCCGGAGTAAAAATAGGCCTCCTCCTCCTCCCCATGGGCCTGTTTGCAACGGTCGAAGGTCGCTAAAGCTTCGGTAAGGCGCCCTTCTTTTAGATGTTCCTTTCCGTCTGCCAGACAATCCTGGGCCTGGAGGTGAGGTGAAACGCCGAGCGTGGAGAGAGAGAGAAGAAGGATTCGGTAGAGAGTAAGGAGGGAAAGGAAACAGCGGATTCTGTCCATGGTCTCATCTTCCTTCGCCCAAAAAAAAGGCGCCTTGCCAAAAGCTAGACGCCCTTTTTTTTCTTTACAACGGTGAGCCTGTCCGCTTAGAAGACGAACCTCATGGCTAATTGGATCTGCCGGCTGGTGGTGCCGGTCTCCGTGATTCGGCCGGCTGAAGGGTTGTAAGTCACGCTGTCCGGTATGCCACTGGCATCCAGGGTCGAGGACACACCGCTAAAGACGTTTAAATTCATTCCCCGGGTCCCAAAATTTGATCGGTTGAAGAGGTTGAAGATCTCAACACGAAACTCCATGTTCAACCGCTCGCTTAGGGCTGAATTCTTCAAGAAGGACAAATCAGTGGTGGCCACACCCGGTCCTATGAGGGGGTTGCGCGCCCCGTTCCCGTAGGTGCCTGCAGCATGGATGACGTAATTGGTGGGATCAAAATACTGGTTGGGATCCCGGCCGTTGGCTCTTCCCGCATTGGGATCTGCTCCAGGTGCCAGGCTGGCCCTTTCCTGGCCGCGTGCTCTATCTCTGTTGTAATCGGTCAGGTTTTTTCCACTGCCCAGGTTGATCTGCAGCGGGCCGCCCGTGTTTAGACTCACAATCCCCTGCAGCTGCCATCCCTCCAGTAGCACCTTAGCCGCTCCGGATAAGCCGCTGATGGGTAGGGCATAAGCCCAATTGAAGCGGAAGGCGTGTTCCACATGGTGATCGCTCGCACCTCTGTTCAGGCTTAGATTGTAAGTGTCCTGCGGCTCGGAAGCCGGGCCACTGGCGTCGCCCGAGTTGCCGCGCGTGTTGGTGTCGAGGCTCTTACCCCAGGTGTAGGAACCCTGAAACTGAAGACCTTGTGCAAACCTCTTACGCAGCTGGAAACTCAAACCATGGTAGTTGGAGTCATAGCCGTAATCCCAATAGGTGATGTTGGAAAAGTTGGGATTTCTCCGTGGCTGATTTGGAGTGCCAGGGGCGCCGAAGAATTTGGCCCCATTCAGCGTCCCGATCGGTTCTGCGGTGTTGATGTCCCGGTGGCCAAGCAAGTGTGTTCCCTTCGATCCCACGTAGGCCGCGGTGATGCTGGTACCGACGAACAGTTCTCTTTGGATGGAAAAATTCCACTGCTGCATGTAAGGCTGAGGAACATTAAATTCGAATGCCTGAAAGCCGACGCGACCCGTCGGGCAGGTTTTCATGTTCGTAGGGGGAAGGCCTGGCTTGGGGCTGGGGAAGGTAATCCCACACCGAAGGACTAGGGTGGAATTGATGGGACAATTACGGCGCATGGAGTTGGCAAATTGGTAAAAGAGAATCGTATCGTGGAAGATTCCATACCCGGCACGGATGGAAGTCGTGCCGTCGCCTAAGGGATCCCAGGCTATACCGATCCGGGGAGCAAAATTCGTTTTGGAAGGGTTCTTAAAAAAGGGCGGTTCATTGGTGGGCTGGGCCGCATTGAGGGGATCGGGTCCCAGGGTATACTGGATCCCATTGATCTCATAGGGGTCGGTGATGAACTCGTACCTCATACCCAGGTTCACGGTCACGTTCGGTGTCAGCTTGAGGTCATCCTGAATGTAGAACCCAATCGCCCACTCTCGGGAACCTCGCAGGCTGCTGGCACCGGGAGCCTTTCCTCGCCACTCGGTAGGAACTCCCGTTAGAAACTTTGCCAGACTACCGAAGGTATAGCGACCATCGCGCCAGCCATCGAAAAAATCGTTGTTCTGGTAACGCGTGAAGCTGGTACCGATTTTGAGGCTGTGGTTGCCCTTAGTCCAGAAGAGATCATCCGCGTAGCTATACATATTGGTGACGTTTTTTCCCTGCAGGAAGATCCCAAAGCTGCTCGTTCCCCCTCCAACGATGAGTTGCCCGAAGCCCCCGCCAGACTCGCCCGATATGTCAATGGGTAAGCCGGTACAATCCATGTTGCAAACGTCATCCGCCGGAGGCGCCTGAGACCAGGTGGTGCGCTGATAGCCCACTCGGAAGGTGTTGACCAGATTGGGGGAGAAGATGTGCTTTTCCTCCAGGGTGACATAGGTGGCGAAGCTGTCGGACAGCCAGCCGTCGCCCGGCATGGCTGAGGGCAAGCCACGGTCGCCGTCGCTCATCGTGTAACGACCAAAAAAAGAGTCGGAGTCGGAAAAGCTGTGATCGATGCGGGCGGTGATGAAATCTTCATTGACCGGTTCAGTGCCGACACCGAAAAATTCTCCTCTTCCATCACCCAGATCGGCACCATTGGGCAGCGGATAAAGGTTGATAAAGGGTATGGAGGCAGGATTGACCGTTATCTCATTGATGCCGTCGCCGTTTATGTCGCCGTTTCGAGCCGAGGCAGTGGGCACGAAAGCCACCAACGAGCGATCGGTGCTTTCCCGAAACCCCTCATAACTGAAGAAGAAGAAAGTCTTGTTCGAAACAATCGGTCCTCCAATAGTGCCTCCGTACTGATGGCGCCTGAACTCGGGCGCTACTTTCCGGTCAAAGAAATTTCGGGCGTCAAAGTTATCATTACGGTGGAACCAGAAGGCGGATCCATGAAATTCATTGGTTCCTGACTTGGTCACCAGACTAATGACGCCACCCGCGAACCGGCTGTACTGGGCCGAATAGTTGTTGGTGATGACGTTGAACTCGCGAACCGTCTCCACACCAAAGAGGGAGCCTGCCGATCCCCCTACGCCGGAGGAGCGGGAGCTGTCGGTGATGTCGGTCCCGTCCAGAAGGTAACCGGTCATGTAAATACGGGCACCCCCCATGGAGATCTTGACAGCAGCAGGACTGGTGGTCTCACCCGTGTAGGAAGCAGACCTTGCTTGAACCACACCCGCACTCAGTAAGGATAACTCGATCAGGTTACGACTATTCAGAGGCAGTTCGTGGACCTGCTTTTCGCTAATAACACTCGAGAGGGTAGAAGATGTGGTGTTGATCAAAGGAGCTTCGCCCGTGACCACCACTTCTTGGCTAATCGCACCCACCTCAAGGGTCAGATTGATGAGGATCTCCTGACCGACCGAAACATTGAGACCTCTTCGTACAGCGGTCTGGAAGCCGGTCAACTCGGCCCGCACTTCATAGCTGCCAGGGTCGAGTAGGGATATCCGGTAGCGTCCCTCGTCGCCGGTAATAGCCAGACGAGTCTGTCCCGTGTCGACATTGTTGGCTGTGACCTCAACACCCGGCAGGATGGCTCCTGTGGAGTCGGTGACGATTCCCAAAACGGTCCCCGTTCTGAGCTGGGCGTACATCGAGGGCGAACTCAAAGTGAGTGCGACCACCAAAGACAGTAAAAGACTCATTTTCCTCATAGTGCTTCTCCCAAATAGTGCTTCTCCCAATTTTAGGTTTCCTTTGATTAAAACATTAGAAGCTGTTTATCGAAGTTATTGAAACAGTGACCGGTGACGATAACGATTTTCCTAACAAGCAAGAGATGTGCCAATAGGTTATCTGGTGGTGCACAACTTCACCCATACAACCCCTTGAGGTTTGGAACCAAAAATATCCAAGATATTGAATCTTCGATCCAATCTTTTGAACTCTTTTCAGAAGAGCAACACCCAGTCACGGTTTATGGCACGAAGCCAAGTGCTCTGTCAAGGAAAAAACTCGATCCAGAGTGTTCCTCTCCTACGGTTTCTCCGTCTGAAAGATTAGTTTGCCCTATCCAGGTTATAGAGGTCATAGACGAACTCACCGTTGAGGCCGGTTGCAATGACCTGTAGATCACGAATCTCCTCAATGGGAATGGTGAAAAAATCCTTCTCCAGCACTGCAAAATCGGCGTATTTTCCCGGCTCCAGGGTGCCCACCGTGTCCTCGGCCATCATATACTCGGAGGCCCAGGTGGTGGCCATCTTGAGTCCGGTCACGCGGTCGATTCCCTCCTCAGGCAGCAGTTCCACGGTCTCTCCGCGTCCCGCCGAGGGAGGAGCTCCCACGGGCTGCCGCAATTCAATTTTGCGCGTTACCAGCGTATAGATCGGATTCCAAAAATCCGTTCCCGCCGCCTCGAAGGATACCCGGACTCCATCATTGATCCAGGTTTTCAGGGGCATGGCGAACTTTCTCAGTTCTTCACCATAGTCCTTGATGTTCTCGGGCACATCCCTGAGCATTCCGGCGTTGACGTTAATGATGATCCCGTACTTTTTGATCTTTTCCATGATCTCCGGAACGTTGCCCAGCAGGATGTTGTGCTCAAGGGTGGTTCTCAGGTTGCGCATGTACTCTACTGAGAAGTTGGCTTCCTCCATGGCCTGCTCGAGCATCTGGATGTAAAGCCGGGCTCCGTGGCTGGAAGTGGCATGGCCCTGAACGGGACGCCAGCCGTGAACGATCGCCTCCCTGAAGGACTCCCACGGTTTGGTTCCCGGCGCGGGACATCTTTCCCGGGCCTTGATCTCCGCAGAGACATTGGGCATGTCCGGCCCCATGCACACCTCGTTGTAGATGGAATCCCAGACTTCATTACACATGCCGTTGAGCCAGAGCATCTCACCGCCGCTGGCATGGTCCGTCCAGGGAGCCCCCGTCCCTTTGTAGAATTCGTGGATGGACTTCAGGTTGAAGAAGCTGCCTCTTTGCGATTCCATATAATAGGCCAACCGGTGGGGCATTCTCATTTGCCGATTGAGCAGGTTGTAAGCTCGAATGACGCTGGGATAGAGAATCCGTGTGGCAACGGTGGTGATCCCCTTGGTGATGACTTCCTGTCCTTGCAGTTCCAGGGCCATGGCCAACTTCTCGATGGGTTCATCCTTCCACCAGAACTCGAAGGTCAAGCCTCCGATTTCGGGAACAGCCGCATATCCGTCGGTGCCTCCGCTGGGACGATTCTCCAGGCTGGTACTTTCCGCCCAGTCGGGAAATTCTTCCTCGAATGCTTCGATGGCCGCAGCGTTGAAGACTCCCTGCAGTCCTGTTTTGACCAGGACGGGATAATCTTCGGTTCCGCTTTCGAACTGTCTTCGATTGATGTTCCCCAGATAAAGCCAGGTATAGGTGGTCCCACGGCGGTTTTGCGGACCTTCTTGAAGATCGACCGTGATCCACTGCCCTTTGGGGATTCTCCGAACCTGAATGGCATTGACGAGGGTGTCGCGGATTTTTCTGGCGGTGGCTTCCGCCGTTGTTTCCGCAACCACGGTGAGCTTAACGCTCTTGTCGACCAGACCCACCCGAGGGCCATAGGTTCGGCCGGCGGCGCCAAAAAGATGATAGTGAGTCTGGACCAGGCCGGGAATTACCGTTCGACTGCCCATGTCGGTAAAACGGGTCTTGGGCCCAGCCAGCCTCCTCATTTCGGCATTGGTGCCCAGGGCCATAATTCTTTTTTCTTTAATGGCCATGGCCTGATAGATGTTTCCCGGTGTGTTGGGGACGATGCTGCGATCATCCATGCTGACGATCTTGCCGTTGATCAGGACCAGATCGGCATAGCCCTGTTGGGCTACCAGCGGGGGAAGTTGCTGAGCAAGTCCTATCCCGCAAACCATAAAGGTAAGAAGGGAAAGGATTAAAAATTTTCGGGTCATAGCTTTCCTCCCTAAAGTGAAACTCGGTGACTGTTTTTGCTGTGGCTTGTCATCTTGATCTCACTTTCTGCCCAACATGTCAAGAGAATTTAACCGCATCATCACCACCCCGACCTTTGGTGTTTCCCGGCTGGGAATCATAAAATAGGAACCTATGGTTCGCCTGAGTGTCGGGGGAGTGCTTCTCATGGTTCTGATCGTACAGGGCGTGGCGGTTTTTTCTCAAGAGCTGTCCGAATCGGAGGGCAACCAGATCACTTTTCCTACCCTTGTGAGTACTGCCGATCTGGAACTCAGATTGCCCATGCATCTCTTTATCTCAGAGCCGGTGAAGATCGGCCAGCTGAGGATGGAGGTCCGGTTTCCTTCGCCCCAGTTGAGCTTTGTGGGGGTGGAGCTTGTTTATGAGGCCGAAAAAGTGGGGGCACAGGTCTCGGTCGAGGAGCTGGAATCGGGTAGCGTTCAAGTGCATATCGCCGTGCCTGAAAACGGAGAAGAAGCTCTGCCCCAGGAAAGGATGGCTTCCCTGGTGTTTCGGGTTGCCGCCGAGGTTGAGCCCGAGCCCCTTACCCTTGTGATCGAAAATATTGAGATCAAGGATTTGAACGGGCAGCCGGTGGAAGTTCTTCAGAAGTCTGAAGCCCTCATCCACATCGTGAGTCCGGAACTTTATCCTCTAATCAGCTGTTTTTTCTACATGCACGAGCAGCAGACCACAGACCACAGACCACAGACCGCAGACACAAGAAAAAAGGGGGCAGGCCAGACTGTCCCCTTTTTTAGTAGAGGTTTGCTGCGGAGGCCCGCAGGCTAAAGCCTGCGGCTCTGTTGGAGCCAACGAGAGCAGTCAGAGCCGTGGGCTTCAGCCCACGGGCCCAGACTTAATTACCTTCGGCTAGCTGGTCATGGACAATCTGGCCGCCCAGACCGGTCATCACCACCGAAATGCCGTCCAGAATTCCCTCTACGGGGATGGTGAAAAAATCTTCCTCCAGTACGGCAAAATCGGCGTATTTGCCGGGCTCCAGAGTTCCCACCGTATCCTCGGCTAACATATATTCCGAGGCCCAGGTGGTGGCCATTTTCAAAGCGGTGACTCGATCAATCCCTTCCTCTGGAACCAGTTCGACCCACTCATCAGTCCCCTGTTTGATGATGCGTCGGGTCACCAGTGTGTAGATCGCAGTCCAAAAATCGGACCCATTGGCCTCTAACGTCACCCGGTGTCCGTCGTTAATCCAGGTCTTGACCGGCATCACAAACGATCTCAGGGATTCACCGTAGTCGTCGAGGATGTCGGGCACGCGCGACAAGTGGATGGGCGTGACATTGATCATGATTCCATATTTTTTGATGCCCGCCATCACGTCAGGAACGTTGCCCAGTAAAAAGGCGTGTTCCATGGTGGTGCGCAAATTCCTCATATATTCGATTGAGAAGTTCCCTTCCTTCATCGCCTCGTCCAGCATCTGAATGTACAGTCGCGCGCCATGGCTGGAGGTTCCATGAGCCTGAGCCGGACGCCACCCGCTCACGATGGCCGCTTTATAGGTTTCCCAGGGCTTGGATCCGGGACCGGGGCAGCGCTCACGGGCCTTGATTTCCGGAGAGGCCGACACGTCGTCGCCCAGGCAAACTTCATTGTAGATGGAATCCCAGATTTCGTTGCACATCCCGTTCAACCAGAGCATCTCACCGCCGTTGACGTGATCGGTCCAGGGTGCGCCGGTGGCCTTGTAGAATTCGCGGGTGAACTGAAGTCCGAAATGGCGGCCCCTCTGAGATTCGATGAAGTAAGCCAGGCGGTGGGGCATCTGGCTTTCTCGATTCAGCCGGTTGTAGGCGGCCACGATCCGGGGGGCTACGATGCGTGTGGCCACGGTGGTGATTCCCAGTTTCTGCAGATCCATTCCGAACAACCGCAGCGCTTCGGACAACTTCTCGAGGGGCTCGTCCTTCCACCAGAATTCCCAGCTGAGAGCATCCATTCCGGGAACGCCCACATATCCGTCTAAAGCCGATCCCGGTCCGTTTTCCAGATCCACACTCTCTTCAAAATCGGGGAACAACTCGATGAATGCATCCATGGCCACTTTGTTGAACAGCGGGTGTGTCCCCCCGGTCTTTACCGCCACGGGGTTATCCGGAGTGACGCTGTCCCACTGCCTTCGATTGATGTTGCCCAGGTAGACCCAGGTGAAGGTGGTCCCAATTTCGTTGTCTTTGGACTCCAGAAGATTAACGGTGATCCACCGGTCCTTGGGTATTTTCTGCACCTGTATGGCGTTCACCAGCGCGTCGCGGACCTTCTTCGCCGTCCCTTCGGCCGTGGTCTCGGCAACCACGGTGAGCTTGATGCTGGGATCGGTTAGACCCTGACTGGGGCCATAAATACGGGCGGCATTTCCGTAGAGATGAAAGTGTGTGGCCACCAGTCCGGGAATCACGGTTCTGTTGCCCAGGTCCACAAGACGAGTCTCGGAACCCGCCAGTCTTCTCATCTCGGCATTGCTCCCCAGAGCCATGATTTTCTTGCCCTTGATGGCCATGGCTTCAACAATATTTCCGGGAGTGTTGGGAATATTGCTGCGATCATCCATGCTGACGATTTTTCCGTTGGTCAGAATGATGTCGGCATACCCCTGTCGGGCAACCAACAGCGGAAGCTGTTGGGCCAGTCCCATACTCAGATGCAGTAATGTGAAAAAGAAGATGATCAAAAAGTTCCGTTTCATATCTTCCTCCAGTCGTTTGATCTTGCCAGATTTTCGTGCTTGTTGGGCAGTATAGGAGAGGATAAACTGACACCCATGTCCGGTCAAGGTAGCCGCCCTTGGAGTTTGAACCGTCGGCGATTTTTGTCCCTGGCCGCAGGGGGGGCTGCTCTGATGGCTTTGCAGCCTGTGAAGGGTTCGATCCCTTCTCAGGATACCACTTTACCCGCTGGCACCCAGGCGGGAGATTGGCCCATGTTCGGACACGACATTCGGGGAACCCGGTCCAATCCTTATGAGACCCTCATCGGCTCCCAAAATGTCGGTCAGTTGAAGGTGAAGTGGATTTTTGAAGACTTCCAAGGGTGGAGTCAAAGCACTCCCATTGTGGTGGGCGACAGCCTCTACTTCACAGCTCACGACGGCCACGTTTATGCCGTGGATACTCGAGCAGGGAGTCTGAAGTGGAAGTTTGACGCCTGGAAGGGGATTCAGCCCGACAAGATTCCACTGACCCAATCGCAATTTCGTTCCAACATGTTTAGAGAAATGCGGGGTTCGGCTGCCTATGCCGACGGACGCATCTTTGTGGGTGATGCAACCGCCAGATTCCACTGCTTGGATGCGGCCAGTGGAGAGGAGATTTGGCAGACCGTGCTGGATCCAGAGGCCGGAACCCATCAGAGCATGATCTCAGCCTCACCCATCCCTTATGGCGAGAAGGTTTACATCGGGCTGTCTTCGACATCGGGTCGCTCCCACATCGCCTGCCTGGATGCCAACACGGGCGCCGTTCGCTGGCGCTTCGACACCGTGCCCGATCCCAAAGCCGTGGGTGGAGGAGCTATCTGGACTGCCGCTGCGCTGGACCCCCTACACGGCATTGTCTACAGCGTCACCGGCAGTGTGCATGGACATGTGGCAGGACCGATTCTCTTCAGTGAAAGCATGATCGCCAACGACATGGAATCGGGCGAATTGTTGTGGTTTGATCAGCTGCGCGATAAGGATCCCTTTGATCTGGACTATAGCTGCCACCCTATTCTTTTTGAATCCAGCCATCCCACCCGGGCTGGTGTCCTGCGCCACTGCGTGGGGGCGGGCAGCAAGAGTGGATTTCACACCTTCGATCGTTATACGGGAGAGCATTTATGGACGGCCAGCGTGACCAATGGCGGGCCTACCCTCAACAGTACCGCCTACGCCCATGACAAGGTGTACATGGTCTCCAATTCCATTTCGGGTCATCGCCAGATTGCCCAATCCGCCACCGTGGCGCTGCATGCTTATAGTGGAGAAGTGTTGTGGTGGACCCCCAATGAGTCCAGCAGTCAGGGAGCGGTGGCCGCTGCCAATGGCCTGTTTTACCAGGGCTTCAGGGACGGTACGCTGCAGGCCCTGGATGTGGAAACGGGAGCGCCCCTGTGGACCTATAAGCTGCCGGCCATCCGGCGAGGGGGAATCACCCTCTCCAGGGGAACTCTCTATACCCTGTGCGGCTCCCAAAACTCCCCGCCCTACAGCCTCTATGCCTTCAGCATTGACGGTCGATAGGGTAGAGAAGTCATGCAAAATCCCGGCTAATTTGCGGGATCATTGGCATCATAGATGATCTCTCCATCCAGTCCCGTCAGGACGACCTTAAGATCACGGATCTGGTCAATGGGGATGGTGAAAAAATCCTTATCCAGCACCGCGAAGTCCGCGTACTTTCCCGGTTCCAGAGTTCCAATAGTATCCTCAGCCATCATATACTCCGAGGCCCAGGTGGTGGCCATTTTCAAGGCACTGACTCGATCAATCCCCTCTTCCGGGAGTATTTCCACAACCTCGATCGGCCTTTCGGTCAGGAAATCCCGGCCTGCGGGGATCTTGCGGGTCACCAGGGAATAGATGGGAGTCCAGAAATCGGTACCTGCCGCCTCAAAGGTGACCCGATGGCCGTCCTCCATCCAGGTCCTGACAGGCATGGCAAATTTTTCCAGTTCCGGCCCATAATCCTTCACGTTCTCCGGGATGTCCCGGAGCATGCCCATGTTGACATTGATCATGATCCCGTACTGCTTGATCTTGTCCATGATCTCCGGAACATTCCCCAGCAGAATGTTGTGTTCAATGGTGGTTCTCAGATTGCGCATGTACTCAACCGAGAGGTTGGCTTCCTCCATGGCCTGCTCGAGCATCTGGATGTAAAGCCTGGCCCCGTGGCTGGAGGTAGCATGACCCTGAACCGGGCGCCATCCATTAACGATGGCTGCCTTGAAGGATTCCCAGGGTTTGCTTCCCGGTCCGGGACAGCGTTCCCGGGCCTTCACGTCTGCCGGTGCATTGGGCATATCGGGACCCATGCAGACCTCGTTGTAAATGGAGTCCCAGACCTCGTTGCACATGCCGTTGAGCCAAAGCATTTCCCCGCCCGCAGAATGAGTGGTCCAGGGGGCTCCGGTTCCCTTGTAAAATTCACGGATCGATTTGAGGTTGAAGAAATTTCCTCTCTGCGATTCGATGTAGTAGGCCAGCCGGTGGGGCATCTTGCCCTCTCGATTGAGCAGGTTGTAGGCGGCGATGGTTCTGGGGAAAAGCAAACGCGTGGCAGCCGTGGTGATGCCCAGCTTCTGAAGATCCAGTCCCTGCAGGCGTAATGCCTCGGCAAGACTGTCAAGAGGTTCATCCTTCCACCAGAGTTCAAAGCTCAGACCCTGAATTTCGGGAACGGCCGCATACCCGTCTCTCCCGGCCCCGGGACGGTTCTCCAGGTCGGTGCTTTCCTCCCAGTCGGGAAAGACTTGCTTGAGTTCTTCAATGGCCGTTGTATTGAATATGCCCTGCAGCCCGGTCTTGACCAGAACAGGGTAATCCTCGGTTCCACCGTCGATCTGCCTTCGGTTGATATTTCCCAGAAACAACCAGGAAAAGGTCGTTCCTCGACGATTGTTTTCGTTTTCTTTGAGATCAACCGTAATCCATTGTCCCTTGGGCAATCGACGTGCCTGAATGGCGTTGATGAGGGTGTCTCTGAGCTTCTTTGCAGTCGCTTCTGCTGTCGTCTCGGCCACCACGGTAAGCTTGACGCTGGGATCGGTGAGTCCAACCTGAGGACCATATCGGGACACGGCGGGTGAGAAAAGGTGATAGTGAGTTTGGATCAATCCTGGAATGACCGTTTTATTCTCGACGTCCACAAAGCGGGTGTTCGGTCCGGCCAGTGCCCGCATTTGGGAATTGCTTCCCACAGCCATGATTTTCTTCCCTTTAACGGCCATGGCCTCGACAATGTTTCCCGGGCTATTGGGGGTGTAGCTGCGGTCGTCCATGGTGACGATCTTGCCGTTGACCAGCACCAGGTCGGCGTAGCCATGTTCCGCAACCAGAGGGGGCAGTTGCTGACCCCAGGTCAGACTATGAAAAATGGGAATTACCAGCAAAAGAGTGATCAGCCGTTTCATCGGAAACCCTCCAACTCTAAAAATATTGATTCTTACTACAATGTGATCTTTCCACCATTCAAGTCCTACCGGTCTGTGGTGTCAAGAACAAAAATCCGAGCTACGCTCGCCTTCCAGGTTCTAGGTTCCAAGTTCCAAGAATCTCCTGTCTGTCGGTGTTTGGTTTGCCGTCTGGCTAAGTCCTCTCTTCCAGCCGGTCTGTCGGCTGTGGTCTGCGGTCAGGTGGTCAGCCGGTCAGGTGGTCAGGCTCTCCCCCCCCTCTTGACGTTTCTGGAGCTAAGGCAATAGAGTATGGCCCGAAACGACAGTCAATCTGCAACGCACCACAAAGGAAAGAGGAACCTCATGGCCCCATCAAATATTGAAACCTGGTTCGAAGAGTATCGGAAGATCTGGGAAGCCCCTTTTTCGCTGGAGGAATACCTGACTTGCCATACCGAGGATGTCCTCTACGATGATCTGACCATCCCTAAGGTCTTCAACGGACGGGATCAGCTGCGTGAGTTTTACGTTCGTGTTCTGGAGGCCATTCCCAATTTCGCCTCCCGATATGACCGATTTTATCAACAGGGAGAGGTCATCATCACCGAGGGAGCGCTAGTGGGTGACCAGACAGAAGTTTATCGTGGTAATCCCCCTTCCAATAAACATGTCGAGGTTCCCTGGGTGCAGTTTCTTCACTTTCGCGGAGAGGAGATCTGCGAGGTCCATGACTATTACGATCGACTGGATTTCCTGCGCCAGATGGGGATTGTCGACCTCGACTTCACCGGTCAGACGGTCGAGAAGACCGGAGGCACCTACAAGGACGGTGCGGCCTAGGTCGCTTCTCGTATCGGTCTGTTCGAGGGTCCTGTAGGTGCGCACGGCTCAGACTGTCTCAAAACGTTTCTACTCCAGGGGGCAAAGGCTGGACGAGCGTCGCGAGGGTAGGCTTTTTGCCTCGATCCGCTAGAGTTTCAGGTCCAGGCCAGAGATTCCCCTGCAGTCAG
>Ga0066376_10002589_pt1 | contig 16769 bp, 11 predicted proteins | sample Knorr_S15_td_Bot_FD_77009 | JGI IMG/M metagenome (GOLD analysis project Ga0066376, IMG submission 77009) | Marine microbial communities from Southern Atlantic Ocean transect - Knorr_S15_td_Bottom_ad_5009_LV_A | ecosystem: Environmental > Aquatic > Marine > Oceanic | place: Southern Atlantic... | reverse complement strand
TTACTCAATCATTATAGAATTAGATGAAGACCAACATAAATATACATCTTGTGATGAAAAGCGAATGATGGAATTATTTAAAGATTTAGGAGATAGACCACTCGTATTGATTAGAATTAATCCAGATAAATACAAAATAGGAGTAGAGAAAATAGAAGGTTGTTTTGAATTTGATGAAAAAAATACAATTAAATGTTTGAGAAAAGAATTCAATAAAAGATTTAATTTTTTGGTAAAAAAAATTAAATATTTTACTGATAATAAACCTGTAAAGGACGTTACTATTGAAAAGTTATTTTTCGATATTTAATCAATAAAATCAAGCATTTTATCGCAAATATAACAAGTATCATTAATAGATGATTTGCAGATTTCGCAGCATACTAGTTTGCATAATATACATCGATCCTTCTGTGCATTAAACGGTTCTAAGCATTGTTCGCAGTTAGTAATAGTTGATATATCGACTATTACTAATTTTTTAGAATTTTTATCAAATTTTTTTAAATATGTTTCAAATTTTTTTTCACCGTTAAGAATAAATTTATTTTCAACAATTCGAAAAATCCAATTGATTGTTAAATCGTTCATATAGACATTTTTAAGTTGATTTACATATTTTGTTGCATATTTTAACGTAAATCCTAATTGTCGGTAGTTTATAATTTCTTCTTTTACAGACATCGATTCCTTTAGTTCCATATATTGAAAATTATTTAAATATTTTTTAAATAATTGAATGAAATCTAAATTTTGTATTTCATCTTTCGTAATCTCATTTTCTAAGAATTTATTTATTAATTCCAATTTTAATCCTAAATTTTTTAAAAAATGTTTTTTTTCAAGATATTTGCAAGTTAAATTATTAGATTTCGACATTATATTTATAATATTTTGATTTATTTAATTTAACTTTATAAATATTAACTGATAATATATATTAAAATTGATTTAATACGAAATATTAATAACAATGATCCAAATTTTCAATATATTCAATTCTAAACTTTCTAAACTAAAAGAATTACTAATTCTAGATGATTATAATCAGATTGTTATAATTACAAATGACAATGTATATAAGTATTACTCAGAAGAAATAATTTCGATTCAAAATTATTACAAATCAAAAGGAATATCAATCCTAGTATATCAAATACCACATGGAGAAGGTTCAAAGAAATTAGAAATCAAACTAAAAATCGAGAAATTTATGTTTGAAAATAATGTAAAAAGAGCAAAATCTTGTGTAGTGGGGCTTGGTGGAGGAGTTGTTGGTGATTTGACTAGATTTATAGCATCGACTTACAAACGTGGAATTTCCTTTATTCAAATTCCTACAACTATTTTGGCAATGGTTGATTCTAGTATTGGAGGAAAAACTGGGATTAACAACGAATTTGGAAAAAATTTAATCGGATCATTTTATAATCCCAAATATATTTTGATATTTATGGACTTTATTAACACATTACCACGAGAAGAGGTTATTAATGGATTTGCAGAAATCATTAAAATTGCAGCAATTAGTGATAAAACTTTATGGAACATTTTGATTGAAAATAATATTGACTCGGTTTTGAATGATATGCATTTAATGTTCAAAATTATTCAAATGACGTCAACTACTAAAATGAAAATTGTTAAAGATACCGCTGTTGCTAATAATATACAACTCATATGTCCTAGGGAACATTTGAATTTCGGACATACTATCGGTCATATAATTGAATATTCACAAGGATTAAAACACGGATATGCCGTTGCCATTGGCATGATATTAGAATTGCGTTTAAAAGAAAATAACGAGTATCTAGTTCCAATTACTATTCGAAATGAAATTATTGAATGTATTCGGAAATACGAACTGCCTACAGAATGCAAAAATATTGAAATATCAGAAATTTCACAATATTTGAAACATGATAGAATTATTCTAATTAATAAAATTGGTTACTCATATACAAAAAAATGTACATTAAATCAAATCATAGAATGTATGACAATTCAACGAAAACTTTACCATCAACATATTAACGAATTTGTAAAATACTATGGTCCAGGTTCAAAGAGTGAAACAAATAGAGTATTAATTTTAGCATCACTTGGTAGAGGAAGATGTATTATCAAAAATGCATTATTGAGCGATGATACATTATATATGATAAAAGCATTACAAATATTAGGAATTGATATTAAATTACAAGGAAATGATATTACAGTAGTTGGAAATATAGGTAATATTGATTTTAATGGTGAAAGAACATTATTTCTCGGTAATTCTGGAACATCTATGAGATTTTTAACTTCGTTAATGATTATTCTTAATAAAGGTATCGTAAATTTAACAGGGATAGAAAGGATTAAGGAACGACCAATTGGAGATTTAGTATCAGCATTGAAAATATATGGTATTAACATAAATGCAGAAAATAATGGAAAAAATCCACCAATTAGAGTAGAAGGAACCACAAATTTTAAGAGTTGTGAAATATTTTTGAATTGTTCAATTAGTAGTCAATATTTAACTGGATTACTACTAGTTGCCTCATCAATTCTTGGAGGATTGAAAATTAATGTACTAAATAAATTAGTTTCTGCTAAATTTATTGAAATGACTTTGAAAATTATGAACAAGTTTGGATTAAATGTATATTATGATCCAGATATAAAACAATTTAGTATCAATCATCAAATATACGATAATCCAAAAATATATAACATTGAAGCAGATGCTTCTTCGTGTAGTTATCCGATAGCCTATTCAATAATTAATAAAATACCTCTGCATATACCAAATCTTACTAGTAATAATATTCAAGGTGATTTATTTTATTCAACTGAAGTTATGAAAAAATTCGGAAATTTTGATTTAACTTGTGATGAAGATGGAACAAAAATAAATAATTACACTTCTAATTTAAAAGGCATTGGGGAAATCGATATGGATTCATCGGATACATTTTTAACAATTGGTATTTTAGCAGCATTATCTGATGGAGTAACAAAAATTGTTAATATTGATAATCAAAATGTAAAAGAATGTAAACGAATCGATGTTTTATATAATCATTTAAAAAAAACAGGAGTTGATATTAAATTGAATAATTTAGAATTAACCATAAATGGAAATCCTCAAAAAAAGTTAAAAAATATATTTGTAAATTGTCATGATGATCATAGAATAGCAATGAGTTTTTCATTATTGAGTGTTTCAATGAATGAATTAGTTATTTCAGATTATACTTGTATAAATAAGACATACCCTAATTTTTGGAAAGATATGTCATCGTTAGGGTTGAAAAATGAAATTGTAAAAGTTAAAATTGAAAAAGAATCATCTTAGTTATATAATAAATAGATTATAATGATTATTGGACTTTGTGGAAATAAACGTGTAGGTAAAGATACTTTCGCAGATCATCTTATTTTTAAATATAAAACTGTAGATAAATGTTCTTTTGCTGGACCTTTAAAGGAGGCATGTCGGATTATGTTTTGTTTATCTGATGAACAGTTAGATGGTAAATTAAAAGAAACAATTGACCCACGATGGGGATTATCGCCACGGCAAATATTTCAAACATTTGGAACAGATTTAGTTCGTCATCAATTTTCTAAATTAGTTCCCGGAACAAAAACTGCAGAAATTGGTGACTCATTTTGGGTATATCGTTTTAAAATATGGTATGAAACTTGGAGAAAAGAAAATCCAAATAAATGTTTAGTTGTTACAGATATTCGTTTTCCGGATGAACATAAAATTTTGAAAGAAATGGGAGCAATTATCGTCAAGATTAATAGACCATCTTCATCTTATATAGATAATCATATTTCAGAACAATATGTAAATCAAGTTATAGGTGATTATGATATTTCAAATAGTGAAACGATAGATGAATATAAAAAGAAAATTGAAAATTTATATATTCGAATACAAGAAGATTCATCAAATGGTAAAAAGGAAACGCAATGAGGTGATTACATTAACAAAAAAAATGAAAAATATTAATTTGAGTGAAAATTCTGTTTCAAAATTTGCAAAAAATGTAACAAATTTAAATATTCAATCAATATTGATTGAAAAATATTTTCCTACAAAATTAAAAAATTTTATAGGAGATTCAAATTTGTATGAATTGAAGAAAATAAAGGACTGGTTAAAAGATTGGAAATCATCTTTAAAAAAACGGGGAATGTTGATATTTGGACCAACTGGTTCTGGTAAAACGAGGTTGGCATATGTTGTTTCAAAAAAGTATAAATATAATATTTTAGAGTTAAATTGTTCTGATCAACGAAACTCAAAAGTATTAAAAAAGTTAAAATTATTAGTAGAAACAGATAGTCCATTTATAAAAAATTTATTATTAATAGATGATGTAGAAATTACGACGGGTGATAATCAAGGATTTACAAAATATATAAATGATTTATTAAAAGTTACACAAATTCCGATTATATTAACCTGTTCTGATAAATATGAAAGGAAAATAAAAACCATAAAAAATAATTGTAATTCTATAGAATTATTTCATCCAAAAAAGAAAGAAGTATTTAAATTTTTAACGATGATTTTAAAGAAAGAGGGATTATCTATGGATGAAGAATTTATAAATAATTTAATACAAAGTAGTAAATGTGATATAAGATATTGTTTAACGAATTTACAATTTTATTCAATTCCAATATCAATAAAATCGAGTAACAATTTAGAAGACAAGAATAAGAAATATAATATCTTTGATGGTTCAAATTTATTATTTAATGATAAAGTGGATAAAGAAACTAAAATAAATATTATAAATTCTGATAGATTTATGTTTAGTCATTATATTGAACAAAATTATATAATAACTGGTAATGATTTATCTCAAATTACTGATAGAGCTGAATTATTGGGTGATATAGATTTAATAACTCATAGTATAAATAGTAATCAAAATTTTAATTTAATTCCATATCAAGCAAATTTATTAGAAAATGTAACAAGACGGTCGAAAAGGCAAAGAATCGAATTTCCTGAAATATTAGGTAAAATGAGTAAAATAAGAGCTAATTGTGAAAAAATGAAAAATCTTCTTCCGAGTAATATGAAATCGGAGGAATTTGATATAATTAAACCGATATTATATAGTCCAATTCTAACACCTAATATAGAAACATATGAAAATTGTTTTCAAATAATGGTAAATAATAATTGGACAATATTTGATTGGAAAGAGCAATTATTTGAAAAGTGCGATTTAAATAATAATATATTAGATAAAAAGGAAATTACGAAGCGTAAAACGAAATTTGTAAAATTTTATAATAAAAAATTTAAATTTTTAAAAACCAATTTAAAAATTGAAAATAATAAAAAATAATAAAAATAAATAATAATAAATAATAATAAATAATAATGGAAAATTCGAAGCAAATTCAATGCCCCAAAAAAACACCTGAATATTATTCTAAAAAAGATTTTATGAAATTTGTTGGAATTAAATCAAGAAATATTTATAATTTTTTACAAAACGAATTAACAGATGACGAAATTCTAAAATTAAGTTTGATTCAAACTTTTAGAAAGTATTTAGAAACATATTCTGAAATTAAACTAAAAGATAGTTGGACTGTTGAAGAAGAAATTGAAAATTATAGAATTTTAGGTTTTACAAGAGAAGCATCAGAACAATATGTAAGAAGATTGAAAAATATTTTTACAAAAGATTCTACAATTAATTGGATTTTTCGCATTGCTGAAAGTAAGTCGATAACCGATGGTAATAATTTATTTGAAGAATATTTAAAACAATTTGATGAATATAATAACAACAATAATAATAGTAGTAATAGTAATAATAATAAAACTACAACTACATCTACATCTTGTTCTTCAACTGATTTGATTCATCAAATGGGCAAAGGTTATATTATTTTTAGTGATCCATTTGGTATTCCACCATCAAATAAATATTCGAATTTCAATGATGGACATCGGAATTCAAATAATGGACATGAAGATTATTTTTGTGAAAATGACATACAACTGGTAATGGGACAAGCGAGAGTTCCACGTCATGTAGCTATTAAATCTTTAAAGAAACATAATGGAGATGTAATTAGTGCCGTTATGGATTTAACTAGTTAATTATTTGTAACATTTTTAAAAAAGTATTTATAATTAATAAATTTTGATTAATTCGTATATCTAATTTTTGAACGTTTAATTGTCCAGATGTTTCGATTAAAACATATTTTTTTTTATTTAATTTACAATAATGTCTTAAACTACCTAGATTATCACCCATTTCAGTAATAATTGACCATTTTTTTTTTTCATTTTTAATAGATTTATTTAATCGCTTAATACATTTAGATACTATATGTTGATTATCATTTTTTTGTATAATAATAGTAGAACCCATTGATTTTTTATTTATTTTATAATAGGACCATGCTTCGTGAAAATCTAATATAATATCTGGGTTTGTTTTTTTAATATATTCAACTATTTTTTGATTATTTATTGTAAGTGATTTATCGTTAATACTTTTAGGAAATCCTCTATTAATATCCTTAAAGCCTGGCATTTCTCTATAATTATATTTAATACCGCAAAAATTTGGATTTGGTATTAATATTAATTTACCATTTGCAATATTAATTTTTTTATTATCTAAATTTTTTTTTAATATTTTTAATGCATAATGTCCAGCGGGTTCATTTCCATGAACACTTCCAATTATTAATAATGTATTACCTGGGTGAAGGCCTCCATATTCATATTTTTGTACATTATTGCATTGTGGACGAGATATCAATGAATAAGTTGTTACTGATATAGTTTCTATTATAAAGTAAATTATAATCATAAATAAAAAAGTATATACATATTTATGAGGCATAGTTAGTTTATCTAATAAATTATAATTATATAAAAATTTAAAATCGATTTAAAAAATTTAATTAACCAAAGATAATTTCGTTTTATGTTTGATATTTTATTTGAAATTATATTAATAATTATTTTAATATGTCTTTCTGGATTATTTTCAGGTTTAACATTGGGATTATTAAGTTTAGATCCCATTGGATTAGAAATTATTATGAGTGGTGATACACAAAATTCGATATATGCTCGTTCAATTTATCCTATACGAAAAAAGGGAAATCGATTATTATGTACTCTACTTTTAGGTAATGTTATAGTAAATTCATCATTATCTATATTAATGGCGAATATAACTAGTGGTATAATAGGTTTAGTTTTATCAACAACAGTTATCGTAATATTTGGTGAAATTCTTCCACAAGCAACTTGTTCGCGATATTCGTTATTAATTGGTTATAAAACACGTTGGATAACACATTTTTTATTAATAATTTTGTTTCCAATTACTTTACCAATATCTATAATTTTAGATAAATTTTTTGGTAATGAGGTTGGTATGATTTACAGTAATACAGAATTAAAAAAATTAGTAAAAATACATGAGACTGAAAAATTTGCTGAATTACAAACAAATGTTGCAAATATAATGACTGGTGCTTTAAATTTAGATACAAAATGTGTGAAAGATGTTATGATGCCGTGGGATAGTGTTTATAAAATTAATATAAATACACGTTTGAATTTTGAAATATTATTAGAAATTTTTAAAAAAGGTTATAGTCGTATTCCAGTATTTTCTGAAAATCCGACGGAAGATGACATTATTGGAATTATATTTGTTAAAGAATTAATTTTATTAGATCCAGAAGATGAAATTCCTGTATCATCAATAATTAATACATTCGAACATCAAATTTTAAAGGTGGCGACCGACTATAAATTAAATGTAATGTTAAATGATTTTTGTTCTGGTAAAGGACATATTGCAATTGTAAAAGAAAAAATAACAAATAATATGGGATTATATATTGAAAAAAATGTAGGAATATTAACATTAGAAGATTTATTAGAATCTATACTGCAAGTTGATATTATAGATGAAACTGATATAGCTCTAAATAGTGATAATAAACAAAATAAATATCGTGAATTTGATATTAGTAAATTAAAACTATTTGATTATAGACGAAAAAAACCGAATTTTATTAGTCCACAGGAAATAAAAGCAGTTATTCATCACTTAAAATATACATATCATTTTTTTAGAGCAATAACAGATAATTGTATAGAAAATTTAATAAAAAATTCAAAAGTTATTGAAGTTCAATATCCAAATAATCTTAAAAATAATTTTAGAATGAATAAATCACCTTACGATATGATTGAACAAAATGGCTTAATGGTATATAAAAAAAATGAGGAAAGTTCTTTTATGTCAGTTATATTAGACGGAAAATTAGAAATTCATTCTGGCAAAAATAATTTTTTATCAGAAGTTTCGAGATGGTATGTTTTATGCCCTGATATTTTTGAATCTGTATATCAATCTTATAAAAATAATACAAGACCAATTACACATAATATAGTTGATTTTTCAGCTAGAGTAGTATCAACTAGTCGTATTTTAAGAATATCAAAAGAAGATTTTTATAATGAATTAAATCAAAGTCATTCAAAAAATAACATGATAGAAGAAAAAAATACGATAGAAGAAAATGATATTGTAGAACAAATTAAAATAGATATTAACTAAAAATAAAATCGACTTTTAGATTATTTATTTAATATAAAATTATTGCTAAAAATAGGAAATGACTTCACAATTAAAATCATCTTATAATAGAAATCAACATTATAATGTATCGCATCAACTTCAAAATGACAAAAGTGAAGATTATGAAAGTAATCAATATGTAAAAAAACAATCTACTTTTGGAAAAATAATAAATAAATTCAAACATTTACCTAATAAAATCTTTACAGCAAGACAAGTTCGTGAAAATAAAGAGTTTAAAGAAACAAAATTATTTCAAGAAGGTAATGATTTTGTCCATATGTCTAGAAATTTTAAAAACAAAATTTCTGGAGAAGAAATCATACAAGAAATAAGTATAAAAGGAAGTAAACAATATAATAATTATGACTATGATGCTAATTTAAGTATTTCTGAATTTTCACAAAAAAATAAAATTGAAAATACTCAAAGAAATACACAAAAATACAAATCAAAAAAAAAATGTAGATATGGTTCTAATTGTAGAAATAAAAAATGTAAATTTAATCATTCTAACAATAATCATTCTAACAATAATCATTCTAACAATAATCAAATACAACAAAAATTTCATGAAAATAATTTTTGTTTTGATGAAAATTTTGCTACATCATTTTTTTCTACATAATTTTCTAAATTTGAATTAATATTTAATTACGGGACTTGAATTATTCTTCAATTTAAATTTTATATAGCAAATTATATACACCTACCGAGACAAGTCTTGCTTTCAGTGGCTAAAAATTATATACCAAAATAGACAAGATAATTGCTAATTCTAAGATAATTGAATTATTTAATGTAATTTAATATATTCAATATAAGTATTTTTATATATAATAATATAAAAATACTTATAATATAGACTTTTAAAATGAGTTATTATAATGATGATTGGGATAATAACAATAATTGTCAAATTGTCAATGATGAACAATTTATAATAGAACAACAACAATTACGTGAAGACGAATATTTTGACAAATCTTTTAATATACATGTTAATTTAACGGATTATATATATGATAATTGTATTCCAATTTTACAAAAATGTAAATTTCAAGATTTTTACAATCTATGTATACATGGTAAAAAATATATAGTTAAATTAGAAAATAGTGAAAAAAAACAAGAAAATAAAAGTAAAAAATTTTTAAAAAATATTAATAAGCCTATTAAACCTATTAAATCTATTAGTCAAAAATGGATTATTTTAGGAAACAAAAATAGTTTAAAAAAAAATGAAACGGAAACAGAAAAAATAGATAAAAAAAATATTATGAATAAATATAATTGGACAAAATTAACAAAAGAATTTTAGTTTATATATAGTCTAATATATTTGCGTTTATTCAAAATAAATTAACTTATATCTTAAAAATAATAATGTATTCCATAAAAAAGTGTGAAAATATTGATATTGAAGAATTTAATTTTAAATTACCACACAAAATTAATAATAAGTATATATCATCTGTTACTTTAGATGATAAAATTTCATATATCCAACTTCATAATGTTAAAACATTATCAGGATTTTATGAAGAAGATGGTAAATATAAAATAGATATTATACTTAATAATGAACATTATTATAATTTTTTTATGAATTTGGAAATGCTTTGTATAAATAGAGTTCATCAACATTATCAAAAATGGTTTGGTATAGATTCAACAACTGATGTATTAGATTCATCATTTATATCTTTCTTAAAATTAAAAGGAACAGACCCTATATTAACTATCCCAATAGAACAATCTAATGACGATTTTGAATGTGAAGTTTATAATCAACAAAAAAAAAGAATATCATATAATGAGATTAAAAATGAACAATATATTTCCTTAATTATCCGTTTTAATGGTATTCAATTTTACAGAAATAAATTTGCAACATATTGGAGTATTTCTCAAATAAAAATCGATGAAACAAAATATCAACAAAATATAGGAACTAAGTTAGAAAAAAATATATATCATTTTATTGATAGTTCTGACAACGATTTTTCTGATGACGAAGATAATTCTGACGATAAAGATGATGAAGATGATTTCGAAGAAAATGAATATATAGTTAAAGAATTAATTAATAAATATCAAACAAAAAATATGTTAAATAAAATTCATGAATAAATATATAATTTAATTTCATTTATCAGTATTCTATTTATATATACTATTATCTAAATTATTGACTAATTAATTAAACAATTTAATTAATTAACCAAAAATTTTTTGTATATACATTATATATAATAACCAATGAATACGTCGAATCTATTAAAAATAGCTTTAATTGTTGGAATCGCTGTAATTTTAATTTATCTTATTCAAAAATGTGGTAAAATTGATATCCCAATCATTAATGATGGAAAAGTTCAAGAAGAAGAAGAATATGAACAATATGAAGATTCTGAAGATGAAGATTTTATTGAATCATATGCAAATGTAGAAAATGCACCAGTATCAGCACCAGTTCCTGAAGCCAAAAAAGATAAAACACTTGCTGCTGGACTTGCTGCACGAAAACAACTTAAAGCAGATGAATTACTTCCAAAAGATAGTGATGCTAATGCTTGGGCAAAAGTAAATCCAAAAGGAAAAGGTTCCCTTGCATTCAAAAACTTTATTGAAGCAGGTTATCATCTTGGAATTAACACTGTAGGTCAAACTTTAAGAAATGCTAACTTACAAATTAGATCTGAACCAGCTAATCCACAAGTTCCAGTTTCTATTTGGATGAACAGCACTATCTCACCGGATTCTAATAGAAGAGATTTCGAAGTTGGTTGTAAATCAAAATAAATAAATTAAAATACAACTACTTTACACAAGCTCTTATAAAAGACTAGAATTATTCTTCTATTTAAGATAGATATAGATAGAATTAATATATTTTAAGTATTATTAAAAAATAATACTTAAAATATGAACTATTTTGTATATTCTTATTCAACCATTAGATATTCATCAAATAATTTTTAATCGTACATTTTCTATTAAATCGAAAATATTATATTTGTATTAATATCATGTAATTTATAACGAATTTATTGAATTATATTATATAATCCAATGTAATTCAATAAATTTGTTGTAATAATGTCTTCTATTAAAATATATTTTATATAGCTAATTTTTATAATTACCATTATTGTAATTAAATTTATAATAATAATTTTATTTCGTTAATTATATTTATGATTATAAATATAATTAATCATAAATTTATAAATCTTCTAAATTAATAATATTTCAAAAATTATTATTATTAAATTAAGTTATTATCGTAATAATTATATTTATTATTAAATATATTATATTATAATCAAATGACCGTTCCAAGTACTAATATTCAATTTGGATCAGATTCACTGTACTATATATTTCGTGATAATAATGAAATGGTTGTAAAAAATAACGACGTTGATATATTAAGAATGAGTAATATTGATGTTAAAATTAATGGAGAAGGAGGATTAATTATTTCAAATACTGCATCTTTATTACCAAAGGCTCATTTACATATTAAACGAGAAAACCCCGTTTTTCTTATACAAGATTTAGAAACTAATACTAATAATGCTACATCTATTATCCGATTTGCAGATAGTGATACAAATTCAGGAATCTTAGATATCAATAATTTTTGGGATATATCAGTTGGAATTTCACAAAAAACAGACCCTTTCGATTTTCATATTGGAAAAAATGAAGTATGGAATATGTTTACTATTAAAGGAGATGGAAAAATTGGTTTAGGTATTACTACCCCATCCAATAAATTATCACTTTATGTAGGAAATAATGATGGATTATCTATTAAAACACAAAATAATAACAATGAAAACGGTATTTATTGGCAACAGAACGATTCTTATTATACTGGTTCAATTACACGTATTTATAATGGTTCAACATCAGATATAGCATTTTCAGGTGGATTAAGTCAAAATATAAGCGGATTAACTGAACATATGAGAATTACATCATCTGGTAATATTGGTATTGGAATTACTAATCCACTTGCATTATTACATATAGCAAGTAATAATAATGTTGGTATTATTCTTGATTGTAATTCTGATAATACTGGCAATGATTTATCATATATAGATTTTACAGTAAATGGTTTAAAAAATGGTAATATTGCTTCTAATCAAAATACTAGCGGAATACCATTAGAATTTAATAGTACTGTTGCAAATGATATTGTTATGGTTACTGGTGGCGGCAATGTTGGTATAGCAACAATTGATGCCAAAGTTCGTTTTCATATAGAAGGAACTGACGCTATAAAAATTCCGGTCGGAACTGATGGACAAAGACCAACTACATTACAAGTCGGACAAATACGTTATAATTCTACCAAAAATCATTACGAAGGATATTTTTCTGATAGTGTATGGAGAAATATTGATGGATTATTTGATTTTGATATGAAAACTAGAATTACTGTTGATGAAAACTCAGATGATAAAAAAATTAGATTTTACACTAATGATAATTTTAGAATGATAATTGATACAATCGGTAATATTGGAATTGGAACTAATGATCCAAAAGTTCTTTTCCATATAGAAGGAACTGATGCTATTAAAATTCCAATTGGAACTAGTGCACAAAGACCGTCAATTACACAAAAAGGACAAATAAGATTTAATTCAGAGATTGATATGTTTGAAGGATATGGGGCAGGTAATGCATGGAATTCATTAGGTGGAGTTATTGATATTGATCAAGATACTAAAATTACGGTTGAAACAAATCAAAACGATGAAGATAAAATCAGATTCTTTACTGTTAATACTGAAAAAATGATAATTGATGATATAGGTAATGTTGGTATTGGAATTACTAATCCAACATATCAATTACATATCAAAGATAAAATCAAAGCTTCCGGATTAGACATTATAGCAGGAACAGCAGCAATTAGTACAAGTGGATATAATATTAGTATTGAAGCACAAAATGGAGGTTCTGTTTCAAGTGGAACTAATACTAATGGTGGTGATATTAATATTTTAGCTGGTGAAAAAGGAACTGGTGGTTCTGATGGTATTTCTGGATTAATTCAAACCAGAGGTAATATTATTCCCGAATCAACTGAAACATATGATATTGGTTCATCTACCAAAAAATTTAGAGATATATTTATTTCAGAAGGTTCATTATGGTTAGGCGATGAATGTCAAATCGCTATTTCTGGTGGAACAGATAATACTCAAAGTAAAAAAGTATCTTTACGAAAAAGAGATAAAACTATTATTCCTAAAAATATTAGAAAATATTTAACTAAAACTGGAACTGATGATAGACCAATTGATTCTGACCAAATAACAGAATTTGGTGATAAAACGATTGACCAAGTTGATTTAACAGAACTTATCGATTTTATGAGAACTAAAACAGGATTCAATAATCCATTTAATGATGAAAATTATTATCACCCAACAACTGGTGCTTTAATAGGAACATCTAATCCTACTGGTGAAGGTAAATTAGTTACTGATGATATGGATACAACTGCTCAATGGTTAGAAAATAAAGATAAAATTTATTATACTCAATCGGGTTTTGTTGGTATTGGGACAAATGACCCATTAACTCGTTTTCATGTAGTTGGACCAAGTGCTAGTTTTACTAATGGACAAGGTAATGATGAAGGTATTTTTCTTATTCCTGAAAATTCAAGCAATGCTAATGGTGGTGGTAGAATTTTTTTTAAAGAAAGTTCTGATAATAAACACGGTTTCTCAATTGGTTATAATGGATATAGTGATAATACGATTTTAGGATGGCCCACGAATACTTTTAATATTACTAGACATCAGGATAATATTGTTGGAAATGTAGTTATGACAATAAAACGTGATAATGGTTATATAGGTATTGGTTCAGTTAATCCTGAATTTCCATTAGAAATATACCCAGATACAGATACTATTACTAATATAGGAAAATTACGTGTTGGTCATATTGGTATAAATGACAGTGGTGGAATATCTCATTTTGATAATGCTTCTACAACCAATTTTGCACTTAGACAAGAAAAATTAGGACATACTTTTTTAAATGCTCCAAGAGGTTCAAAGATTCATATGTCATTAGATAATGTACCGAAATTAACATTAGATTTTGATTATGTAGGAATTGGAATTACAACTCCATCTAGTTTATTCTCAGTTTATGGTGGTGATGATGAAGCAAATGAAACAAATTCTATCGTTGCTAAATTTGGAAGTAAAATAGCCGTTGGTCAATGGCTAGGAATTGGTTTAAATACATATCATGAAGATAATATTAAAAATGCAATTGTTCTTGAGCGAAAACAAACTTATGGACGAGGAGATTTACATTTCTGTTTAAATAATGATGATGATATATATGATGTTGGGATAATTGATACTAAAATGACTATTACACATACTGGTAAAGTTGGAATTGGTGTATCACAACCAGATTACCTTTTAGATTTACAAGATATTCCAGGTGGTTCGATTTCTGGAAATATTCGTTTGAGAAGTGGGATAACTACTTATCATTTACTCCGTGCGGATAGTACAAATGCACATGGTAGTTATTCAATTTATGATGGTTATGGAAATGAAACAGTTAAAATCGCATCTGGGGATGATAGTTTTTTAACAGGTGGTAAACTTGGTATTGGTACTTCTACTGATTTAAATGCTTCATTACATATTTATGAACCAAATGGAGCCATTAGAACATCCGGTTCTGGTTCTATTGTTCTTGAACACGGTTCATCGGGTGAAAAAAAAAGTAGTATTGTATTTTCATCTGCTGCTAATACAGATGATTATGGTTATTTAGAATTTAAGGATGATAATGATGATTATGCTTATTGGGGTGACAGTTCAAGTAGTAGTTCTTTAACATTAGGTTGTAAACTCCATGATGATTCAACATCCGCTTCTGATGTAGTTGTTATAAAAGGTGTAGCTGCTAATATTTTTGATGCCGAAAATCATCTATTTTTAACAGGTTCAGTTGGGATTGGTGTTACAGGAAGTCTTAAATATCGTTTAACAGTTCAAACAAATACAGCAGATTTTGCACTTGCAAACGTCCAAGAACAAGTTTGTTTAGCAATGAGAAATATTAATCAAACGGACAACAATATGACCACTATTGCTAATTATAATCATTTGGATGAAGTTAATTCTTGTATTAGTTTTAAGAATGTTGATCAAACAAATAATTATGGAGATATTATTTTTGGAACACGTAGTTCAGATAATCAAAATGATGCTTTCCTTAAGGAAAGAGTAAGAATTACAAATGCTGGTAAGATAGGAATAGGAACAGATAGTCCAACTGGATGGATTACAATAAAAAATGTTCCAAATACTAATGATGAAAAATTATTAGTTTTTTCAGAAGATGAAACTGATGAATTTTTCTTTGAAGCAGGTTTTTTAAACTCTGGTTCATATAATGAAACATTAAAACTAAAAACTAAATATGGAAACTATGCAATGGCATGGAGAGGTGACGGAATGGTTGGGATTGGTGTAACTCGTCCTGAATTTCCTCTTGAAATTACGTATAGTGCAGATTATGATTATAATTATGGTTTAAATATTAGAAATAAAGAAGCCACTGGAACAGCTACTCAAAGAGGTAATATGATACTTTTTTCAGATGTAAATAGTATTCAAGCAGGAATAGGAGCATATAGAGAAAATTTTAATTCTAATAGAAGATCTGGATTAGTATTTTCTGTAGGAGATGAACCGCCGTCACATGTTGATTATCACACATCAAACACCGCTTTAATAAATTTATCTATAACTGAAAAAATGAGAATTAATCCAGATGGTAAGGTTGGTATTGGAACTACTTCTCCAAATGAGATGTTACATATATATCATGCAACAAATTGTACAATGCATATAGAAAGTGCAGGTGATGCATCTTTAATAATTGAAGCTGATAATCTTACTGATGGTAGTGAAAGTAATAATGCAAGAATTTTATTATCACAAGATGAATGGCAAGTCCGATGCGAAATTGGAACAGGAGGAAACGCTGGTACACATTTTACAAATCAATTGAATAATACTTCATATATGGTTGCAAAGGATAATT
>Ga0066376_10002588_pt1 | contig 16772 bp, 15 predicted proteins | sample Knorr_S15_td_Bot_FD_77009 | JGI IMG/M metagenome (GOLD analysis project Ga0066376, IMG submission 77009) | Marine microbial communities from Southern Atlantic Ocean transect - Knorr_S15_td_Bottom_ad_5009_LV_A | ecosystem: Environmental > Aquatic > Marine > Oceanic | place: Southern Atlantic... | reverse complement strand
CAGACACTTTTTTCTTCCAGTTTCTCAACGGGGGCTTTTTTAAAGATGAGAGATACAACCCCTAATAATCCGCCAATAAGTGTCATTATTACCAGATATCCCGGTAAGTTATACAAGCTGAACCATAATGCGTAAGCTGATGCCATTTTAGCATCGCCTGCGCCAAACAATTTAAAAACGTAAAGTATTAAAGTGATCATGAAAACTATTCCGGCGGAAATAAGATGACCGGAAAGATTTGAAAAAACGGAATCCTGCCCCGACAAAACCACTGCGATATACGATAACGCAAATCCTGCTATTCCTAAAACAGATACGGCATTTGGAATTTTCAAATATCTGATATCTGATATCGCCGCCCAACCTGCTCCGATCAGCGCGACAAAAACTCCGAAAATATATAAAAGCAGAAAAAGCATGTTTCAAAGAAAACACCCGCCCGTCTCCGGGCGGGTGTTATAATTAAATGATATCCTCTAGGTTAGCCTTCGCCACCACCGTCGGCACCATCGCCAGGATTAGTCAACATGCCTTCAAAGCTTTCAAACATTCCTGTTAACTCTCCACCAAATGCATATACAGCACCCGAAATCGCCAAGGCTATAAAAGCTGCAATCAGGCCGTATTCGATAGCAGTTGCTCCACGCTCACATTTAAGATATGCGTGCATGTATTTTACTAGTTTAATCATATTAGTTTCTCCTTTTTTTGATTTCCTTTTAAGAGGGAAGGTAATTTAGATAGTTCCCAACCAGTACATAGATCAGGATAAGCTAATAAATTTTAATGCAGAGTTAAATTTATTTAAAGCTTTATCTTTATTTGCATTTAACATTTTGAATTTATTTAAATTTTTAAGCTTTTTTGAGTTAAAACACGGCTAATTCAACCTCTGATTTCCAAAAAAGAATCATTAAGACACGGCTTGCGTTTCATCAGTTTTAATCAGGAACCCCTGCTCATCAACCGGGTAGTTTCCCGTGACTTCTACGCCCCATTTCTCAGTTAGGGCTTTTTTCTCTTTCTCAATGGACTTTAACCTGCCCCTGTTTTTCTTCTGTGTCATTGCCACACTTGCGTACACACATATCCACTCAAGAAAATAACCTAGCCCCGCCCCCAGATACATGACTATAAGACTTTCAGGGTTCAGTATCTGCATGGCTTTTTCCGGCGTATGCCCGCCTTGCACCAGTTCCAGCCAATAGGGAAAGCAAAAACCTAAATTAACGCATCCCACAGTAAGGGCTTTTAAACGCTCCTTTGTCTTATCTATAAAAGAGGCGACTATTGAAGGTGCCATGCCTGTTAGAAGCAAAATAGTCGACGGCAGGAAGAATACGGCTCCACCGAGAAATGTAAGGGTTAATATTGTTTTTCTCCAGTTCTTCATACCTTACCCCAGCGATGTCACCAATGTTCCTGCAATTATAAGACCGCCAATCAAGGCAGATAATAAAGCCGCAATTTGGCGCCCTCCTCCGGCACCATGTTTACCTGGTTTAGCTACAATTTTCTCAGTGAACTCTAGCTCCCGTTCTAAACTTTGATAATTTTGTAAAGCACCGAGATATTCCCTGTAATCTTTCTTAAGCGCCGCATTATTGTCAAAAAGCTCGGCGACTTTAACCATATTACCCGATGTTTTTAACTTCTGCAGCTTGCCCAAGATTTCCTTTCTGCGGTCACGGTCATGAAAAGATTTCACCAGAGATTGCCCTAAAGTGTCCGCTACCCAGGCAGATAACCCCTTTGCCGCCGGGAGTTTGGATCTGAATTGCAACGTGGCAAGTGTTTTTAAAAGTGCCAAATTTTTTATTTTTTCATCCGCTGAATTCAAGTCAATCAGATAGGCATCAATCATTTGCCTGTCCCGCACGGATATAAAGGCTGCAATATGCCTGTCTACCGGATATCTCGGCACGTTGCCTTTTAAACACAGGTCATCTAAAGCCCAGAAAAAATCTTCGGGACTGCGTATATAGTAATTTTTGTAAGCCTCGCTCAGGCAAGGTGCATCACCTGCAAGGATGTAATAGCAACGTTCAAATCCGTATCCAAGCCCCTGCTGCTTTAAAGAGTTATAACAATTTCCGAGTTTTGTTGCCAAACCGCCATAATCCAAGCCGCCTATTGTATAATTATCTATCCAGTGCATAAGAACCTGACTATTGATCACATCTATATGAAAAGACATGTCTTGCCCGTGAATATAATCATGGACCATTAGCTTCCCAAAGCCTTCAGATAAAAAGGCCGTTTCCTGTGTCATCAAAGGCATGGCATTACCAAGAGCCCCCCCCACAAGCGCTACTTTTATAGTCTTTGAGGAGGCATTGTGAATGACTGAGCCTGCCTCAATTGCTTTTTGCACCTCATGGATAAAAGGTTTGTCCCCGATTGCACGCTCCATCCATTGAAGAAGCTCTCCATTTTCAATAAGAGCCTCTGAGGCAGTAATATTTTCAGGCATATCTGTGGCGAGTATTTCAGGACGAAGATATTTTTTATCAACCAATGTTATCGGTCGCTTGGCCTTATACCTCTTCACACCTGGCTGTTTAACACCAACCCTTTGCCCATCGCGCCACGTTATCAGATCCTCAATATCCCATCTTTGATATGGGTCGTCATTGAGTAATCCCCTCATCAATTCGAGGAGGCTACCCATAATGCGGTTTTTCCCGATCAAGGCTGTAAAGCTTCCCAGCTCAAGCTTGGCCTGCGCAATTTCTTTTCGGGACAGACCTTCCAAAGGGTCATATTTACGCATTAATACGGCAAGTGTCGCACCCAGTGCATACATATCATCGGAAGCCATACCTGTTCCGGCACCGGCAGGATGGGACAAGCAACGCTCGGCTGTCAAATAAGTTGGATGCTGCGCATATCCAAACGGAAGAGCAAGGCATTCTCCCACACCAATTTTATCCGACGATGTCACCGCCTCAGATGAAGTACTTCCTGATAGAAAATAGAGGTTTTCTGCGCAAATTGAACCATGCACAAAGTCATAATAGCGCACATCCTCAAGAACCGACAAAATAGATGGAAAGATAACGGTCTTAACAATTTCATCCTTTAACCCCATAGCCAAAGAACTTCCGTTTTTCAAAAGGCGGGCATTGTAGATATTTTCATAGACAAAAATATAGACCTCCGCGCCGTGATCAGGCCAAAAAAGCGTACCCGATGCTTTTAACAAACCAATATAGGGACTTTGTAGACCTGTGAATTTCGACGTATCTTCTATTCTGGGCACCAATCCCTTGTCGAAACAAACAAGAACATAGAGGCTTTCTGATTTTTTGCCTCTTGCTGCGAAAGCTTTTGCGGGCCCTCTGTCCAGATAGGATAGTGGCTCTTGTGGGAATATTTCAATGACATCCTTAAACCAAAGGCTTTGCGGCTTCTTTGACTTTTTCTCCTGTTTCTCAGGCGTATCTTCGATTTCTTCGGCTTTTTCGTCGGACATATTTTTTATTACAGATGAAATGCACGCCGTTTGTATGGCGTCTACATCCATGATTCTACTTCAATTCCGAAAAATAAGAAAGCCCGCTATTAAAAGCACGGTTTTACTGGAAAGGATCGTGCACTAAAATAGTGTCGTCACGTTCGGGACTTGTAGATAATAAAGCAACCGGTGCTTCTATAAGCTCTTCCACACGGCGAACATATTTTATCGCTGCTGCAGGCAAATCCTTCCAACTGCGCGCGCTATAAGTCGTATCTGACCAGCCTTCAATAGTTTCATATATCGGCTCTACACGCGCCTGTTCAGCCTGCCCGGAAGGGAAATAATCAAGTGTCTCACCATCAAGTTTATAACCTGTACATATATTTATTTCTTCAAATCCGTCCAGAACGTCCAGCTTGGTAAGCGCGATCCCGTCAATACCACCTGTCTTTATGGCTTGCCGGACGAGAACCGCATCAAACCAGCCACAACGGCGTTTTCGGCCTGTAACTGTTCCGAATTCGTGACCCCGCTCACCCAGCCTTTGCCCGACATCATTTTCCTGCTCTGTCGGAAATGGGCCCGATCCTACTCGTGTGGTGTAAGCTTTCGTAATTCCAAGTACGTATCCTGCTGTTTTTGGGCCTACCCCTGCGCCTGTTGCGGCTTGTGCGGCGACGGTATTGGAAGACGTTACAAAAGGATAGGTTCCGTGATCAACGTCCAGCATAAAGCCTTGCGCTCCTTCAAAGAGGATACGTTGACCTTTTGTTTTTGCCTCATCCAAAATTTTCCACACAGGGCAGGCAAAGGACAAAATCTTATCGCTGATTTTGTTTAGACCTTCCATTACGCTTTCAGGGCTTATCTCCTCAGCACCTAGCCCTTTCAGAAGTGCATTATGGTGAACCATCAAGCGTTCAACTTTTTCCTTAAGCAAATCCTTATCGCGCAAGTCACATACGCGAATGCCGCGCCGCGCGACTTTATCTTCATATGTCGGGCCAATACCGCGGCCTGTTGTACCAATGGAGCTTTTTCCGCGCGCAGCTTCAAAAGCTTTATCTACGGCTTGATGAACAGGTAAAATAAGATGGGCATTATCGGCCAGCTTTAAATTCTCAGGGCTGATTTCTACGCCTTTTTTAGCCACACGCTCGATTTCGTCCAGCAAAGCATTCGGGTCAACCACAACACCGTTACCAATGACTGACATTTTACCTTTTCTGACAATTCCTGATGGCAGGAGTGACAATTTATATTCCGTACCATCAATGACAAGTGTGTGGCCCGCATTATGTCCACCTTGAAACCGGACAACTGTATCTGCTCTTGATGAAAGCCAGTCTACAATCTTACCTTTACCTTCATCACCCCATTGGGATCCTATAACCGTTACATTTGTCATGATGCTGCCTTCTCTATTGCCTCACATAAATCATTTACTGTTTTTTCGACCATATCAACGTCGTCGCCTTCTGCCATAACGCGTATGACCGGCTCAGTCCCCGATGCCCGTACAAGAACACGTCCTTTACCGTTTAAAAATTCTTCCGCCCGCGATATCGCTTGCCCCACCTCCGCTTTTTCCAAAGGCTTGCCAGCTTTGAAGCGAACATTTTTTAATATTTGCGGTAGAGGGTCAAATTTTTTCAGAGCTACACTTGCAGGCTGGTCACTTTCATTAAGAATAGCCAAGATATGAAGCGCAACCATCAATCCGTCACCAGTGGTTGTAAAATCAGATAAAACGGTATGGCCAGACTGTTCGCCGCCAAGATTGAAACCCTTCTCACGCATGGCCTCAACCACATATCTGTCGCCAACAGGAGTACGTTCAAGCTTTAACCCCTCGCTTTCCAGATAACGCTCAAAGCCCAGGTTTGACATGACAGTTGCAACAACACCGTCACCACGAAGCCAGCCATCCGCCTTAGCTTTATGAGCAAGCACCGCCATCACCTGGTCACCATCTATGCGATTACCTTTTTCATCAACGACAATCAGACGGTCAGCATCCCCATCCAGTGCAATACCGATATCAGCGTTTTGTTCTACCACTTCCTTTTGAAGGCGGTCCGTTGCCGTTGCCCCAACTCCGTCATTAATGTTTCTACCATTCGGCTTAATACCTATCGAGGTAACATCCGCCTCAAGTTCCCAGAGAACCTGTGGGCCAGCTTTGTAAGCCGCACCATGCGCGCAATCAACAACCACTTTTAGCCCTTGCAGACTTTTACCACGTGGAAAAATACTTTTTAAATATTCAACATAGCGGCCTGTTGCATCTTCAAGCCGTTTAGCGTGTCCCAGCTTTTCAGAAGATGGCAAACGGTCATAAAGGTCGTCGCTGTCCATCCATTTTTCAATTTCCAGCTCTGTTTCATCTGGCAGTTTAAATCCATCATGGTCGAATATCTTTATGCCATTATCCTGAAATGGATTATGTGAGGCCGAAATCATCACACCGATATCAGCACGCAGAGATTTAGTGAGTATTGCCACAGCCGGAGTAGGTATAGGGCCGAGTAAAATTGTTTCCATGCCCATAGCGGCGAAACCCGATGCCATCGCTTGCTCGAGCATATAGCAGGAGAGGCGTGTGTCTTTCCCGATAATTACACGATTTTGCCCGCCATTAGGATTTTGATCTTTTAAGACAATAGCAGTTGCCATGGCCACTTTCAGTGCCATATCAGCCGTCATAGGGAACTGGTTAGCCGTTCCGCGAATTCCATCGGTTCCGAAATATTTACGAGTCATGATGACACTCTTTTAAGCAAATTTTGCTTATAATCCAAGTAAAAGCTCTAAATTATCAACTGTCATGCCCGACATCAGGTCCATTGGGATTTGGTCCTATATCAAGGCCGCCTGCTGATGGCACTGAAGGACGAGAAGATTTTTTATCTGTGTAGTCTTCACGTAAGATAGGTTCACCTTTTAATAGCGCCTTAATCTCATCTCCGGTCAGCATTTCGTACTCCAGCAATGCTTGAGATAGCTTATGAAGATCATCCATCTTGTCCTTAATGATTTTAGTCGCACGGGTATAGGCCTCATCAACAATACGGCGAATTTCAGAGTCAACAATGTCTGCAGTCTTATCGGACATGTTTTTGGACTGTGTCACAGAGTGGCCAAGGAAGACCTCCTCCTGATCAGCGGCATAGCGGAGAGGGCCAAGTTTACCGCTCATCCCCCATTCTGTAACCATACGGCGTGCCATATCGGTTGCCATTTTTATATCGCTGGATGCACCAGTTGTTACAGCATCCGCACCAAAGATCAATTCTTCTGCGATACGTCCACCCATTGCAACAGACAAATCCGCCTCCAGTTTCGCTTTCGAAACTGAAATCCGGTCACCCTCTGGTAGACGCATGACCATACCCAGCGCGCGTCCGCGCGGCACAATAGTGGCCTTGTGGATGGGATCAGAATGTTCTTCGTTAAGAGCAACAATTGCATGTCCTGCTTCATGATAGGCCGTTAGCTTCTTCTCTTCATCCGTCATCGCCATAGAGCGGCGCTCTGCCCCCATCATGACTTTATCTTTTGCCTCTTCGAACTCTTCCATACCGACAACACGCTTATTACGGCGCGCAGCAAGAAGAGCAGCCTCGTTAACAAGGTTGGCTAAATCCGCACCTGAAAAACCTGGTGTCCCACGGGCAATGACGCGTGCCTCAACACGTTTAGCAAGTGGCACTTTCTTCATATGAACTTCCAGAATCGCTTCGCGACCGTTTACATCCGGGTTAGGTATAACAACCTGACGGTCAAAACGGCCCGGGCGAAGAAGTGCCGGATCAAGAACGTCGGGACGGTTCGTTGCTGCGACAATGATAATTCCTTCATTGGCTTCAAAACCGTCCATCTCAACCAAAAGCTGGTTCAAAGTCTGTTCACGCTCATCATTTCCTCCACCAAGACCAGCACCACGATGGCGACCAACTGCATCAATCTCGTCAATGAAAATGATACAAGGCGCATTTTTCTTGGCCTGCTCGAACATATCGCGGACACGAGATGCACCAACACCAACAAACATTTCAACAAAGTCAGAACCGGAAATTGTGAAGAATGGCACGTTTGCTTCTCCGGCAACGGCCTTAGCAATTAAGGTTTTACCTGTTCCGGGAGGTCCGACAAGAAGCGCACCTTTTGGAATTTTACCGCCAAGACGTTGGAATTTTTGCGGATCTTTCAAGAAATCAACAACCTCTGTAAGCTCCTGCTTGGCTTCCTCAACACCGGCCACATCTTCAAAAGTAATCTTGTTTTTATCTTCGGTCAGCATGCGCGCACGGGATTTTCCAAAGCCCATCGCGCCACCACCGCTCTTCCCCTGCATTTGGCGCATGAAAAATATCCAGACACCAATAAGCAAAAGCATGGGAAACCATGAAACAAGAATCCCGAATAGCGACATTTCACCATCATTTGTCTCTTCGGCATTAATGCGAACAGGCGCGTCGTCTATACGTTCAACAACATTCTCATTTTCAGGGACAAGCGTTGTGAAATTATCACCGGATTGCGCGTATTGTCCTCTTATTTGTTGACCTTTTATCGTAATTTCAGCAACAGAACCGTCCTGAACTGCCTGCATGAAATCACTGTAAGCTATAGAGTCACCTTTTCCGGCTGTCTTTTGCTGAGCCGTATTAAAGATATTAAATAGAAATGCCAAAGTTAAAAGTATGGCAATCCAAAAAAGAATATTCCTGCCGAATCCGTTCACGTAATCTAATCCACTTTAAATATTTAGGTTTATAAGCTTAGTACCTTAATTATATGTGCCGATGATGTAAACATTGCAATGGTAATAATTGGTTTTTAGAAGCTTTTCTCTTCTCATTCTTTTGAGACAGAGAATTTTTCTCCATCATCAAGGATTTCAAAAATACACTTTCCTAAAGTGCGTTTTCTAAAATCCTTGTCCGCTAAAAGCTCTTTCGTAAGTATTTCAGTTTTTTCTGTCCTTGGTCCATATCCGCCATCAGTTGCAATTTCTTCTATCGCTTTCCTGATAATTCTGCAGGCCGTATCGAATGGAAGAGATTTGAAAGATTTTAAATCAAAAAGGATACGATCCGTTTCTTTTTTTATAGTAATGTCATCATATTTTTCATTTGAAAAAACATTTGCAGATTCTGCCATTTGTCTTACACGCTCAAGGGTTTTGTTAAGGCGCTTATAGGTTAACCCTTCCGAACTCAGCACATCATATGCCTTTCTATACCGAACACGTTCATATTTATCATCTCCATTACTTGGATCTTCACACCAGACAATATTTTCTTTTTGGCAATTGGAGATTAAATCTTCATGAGACCGATATAAAAGGGGACGACACAAACTAAGGCCGTTCAGATCACTTACAGGAGACATACAACCAAGCCCTTCAGGACCGCTTCCCGCACTAAGGCGTATGAAGAAAGTTTCAAACTGATCGCCGCCATGATGGCCTAAAAACAAATGCTTTATGCCATGCTGTTCGCAATACTCTCGCATTAAATCATATCTTGCATTGCGCGCCTTTTCCTGTATTCCTGTCTCTGCACTCCGCCCATCCCATTTCAAAATTTGGTGAGTGGCATTTTCCCATGAAGAAACTATATTCCCCACATGTTCAGCTTCACCTGACGCCTCTGGTCGAAGGCCATGATCTACTGTTAAAACATGTAGCTTAACATGCCTAAGATCTGATGAGATTTTCTGATTAAGGAGATGCGCAAGAGCCAGACTGTCTGCACCGCCAGATACTGCTATTGCAATATTCCTCACACTGGAAGATTCCGGAATATAAAGCTCAAAGAAATCAGCGATAGATGAGTGAAGCAAACTTTGAGACACTGAAACTTAACTACAGGACAGCTTTTCGCGCTCCTGCTCTCCACGTCTGACCAGTGCTGAACGTGTTGGCCCGAATTCTTTTTCAAGCTGTTGGAGAGCAACACAAGCATCATCGTTTCGGCCCATTCCACTAAGAGATAAGCCAAGCTTCAAGAGATTGTCTGCGGCTTTTGGTCCCTTGGGGCTTTTCTTATAAGCCTCAGCGAACGCTTTCGCTGCATCTTCATAATTATTTTGAACGTAATATGTTTCACCGAGCCAATATCTGGCATTAGGCGCCAACTGGTCATCAGGATAGGCTAGCAGAAAATTTTGGAAAGCCTGTTGCGCGGCGGCATTATTGCCGGCCTTGAGTTGGCTGTAAGCGCTTTCATATGATGTTGTCGCATCCGCACTTGCTGAAGCAACACTGACATTATTGGCTGCTGCTGTCGGCGCAGATGTATCTACAGATGCTGAACCATCGGAGTCATAATAAGTATCATCTGAAGGTTGCGGTAAATTAGTTTGTGATAAATCGTTTGGCGTTGCATCCGCGTTAATCATCACCGAGGAGCCGCTATCGGCGTTGGTTGGAAGTGCATTATTTCCTTCCAGCGCATTGAGGCGCATTTCCATGTCATTAATTTGCCTCTTGAGCGTAGCTTCATTTTGCTCTGCCTTATAAGTGGCTTCTTCAACTTGTCCGGTTAAATTACGCATTTGCTCTTCAATAGAGTTTAAACGAACCTCGATGTTGGCCTGGTATCTTGAATCCATCATACCGGCCAATGATCCGGCAGGCGGCGTTTCGCCCTTATATATTGTTCTGGAAAGCGTATCAATTTCACGCTCAATCCTGTTCAGACGATTACTCACATCACTTTGCGCCTGAACAGGAAATGAAAGCGCAAGAGATGCGGCAAAAACCCCCATTAATATGGGAGTTTTCGCAAGCTTTATATTTTCGGAAATAAGTTTCACGAGACTTAGTTAACGACTGTTACTGCGCGTCTGTTTTGAGCCCAGCTCTGAGTATCTGAACCAAACACAACCGGACGCTCTTTACCATATGAGATTACTGACACGTTTGAAGCAGGAACACCCAGTGCGATCAAATAGTTTCTAACAGCATTTGCACGACGCTCACCAAGTGCCAGGTTGTATTCACGAGTACCGCGTTCATCAGCGTGACCTTCAATTGTAATTGAAAGGTTAGGATATTGCTGCATCCATGAAGCCTGACGGTCAAGAGTTGAACGTGCTTCACCTGTAAGGTCTGAGCTATCGTAACCGAAGAATACACGGTCACCAACATTTTCAACCAAGTCTTGTTGTGTCCCAGGAACGGCTGTACCGGTTACTCCGCTAACGGAAGTTCCGTCATCATAGTCACCTGGCATAGTAGTAGTTGTATCTGTTTGTGATGTCACCATCATGTCTTCTTCACCATCACCGCTACATGCAGTAACAAGAAGAACCGCAGCTATCATAAGGAAAAAACGAAAAGGCATTTTTAAGTACTCCAAAAGTAAAATTATTTATTATGTTTTTTTCGGCTTTATATTTGAATCGAGCCAGTAACAAACATAGATGGAATGTAGGAAATTACAAGATGTCACCGCAAAAACTTCTTCATGAATACATAAAATTTATAAGGGAATGTTTCATGAATCCTTCTCAAGCTCGTGCAATAATAATATCGCATCCTGCCTGTCTTGCGGAGATGTTGTTCTCTCCAGATACTCCGTTAGAGTTTTTACAGCCTCGCCTTTATTACCTAAGCGCGCATACATAACCGCAGTTTCAAAGGCAAGACGCTCCTCTTTCGGCGCCAAAAAAGCCATAACCCTGATTGTATCGAGAGCCGCCTGATAATCTTCTGCCATAATCTGGCGTGACTTCCTGTTATTCTGAAGGCGTAAAACCGTATCCTTATCACTCATCGGTTCATAAAATGACGCTGACAACTCTGCTTGTTCCCCGGCCAGTTTTTTTAATGCAGCCCGCAAATCATGCGCCTCGACAAGCTTACATTTATCAAAGGGGTCAAAAATAAGTCTGTTGCCCTCAAAATCTATTCGCATATAAACATGCCCCGGAAAATTCAGCGGCCTGACATCCCAATCATTTTCCTGTGCTACATGCATAAACAGAAGTGCGAGCGCAACCGGAAGCCCCTTCCTACGCTCTATAACATCAATCAGGTCGGAATTTTGCAAATCATCATAAGTTTCCATGTCTCCATGATATCCCTCATCGTCCCAGATCACATGTTTGAGTGCAGCAAGGCGGGTTTCTGCAGAATCTTGCGCCCCGGCCTCCAGAAGCTGGTTAAACCGCCCGCCTGCCTTGTCCGACATATTATGAAGGTGAACCTTATAGCGTTCGATTCCACGACCAGGATGATTAAGGGACGCAATCATAATACTCTGCTCCGCGGCAGAATACCCGGTATCTTGCCCTGCACCGATGGCTTTTAATTGTTCTGTAATGGCTGTGTTCGACAAAGATGTCATAAAATTTTCTTACTGAAGTGGTTCAGATTGAACAGAAGGCCGCCCGTTATTACTGCCGCCATTTGGTGTATATATATACTGGCTTTCATCCATGGGAACAGCCCGAACAGTTTCACTTGGCCATTCTCTAGATACGCCAGCATCCTGCACAGGGGCTTCATATACAGTCGTTGTCGTTGTATCACTTTCTTCTACCATAGTTGTGGTCATAGAAGCTTCGCGTCTTGCCTCAAGCTCTTCCTCGGTCAAAGGCTGGCCTGCAAATTTAACATAGCTCACCACCTGCTTCACACCTGATATGGTTCGCGCAATATCGATTGCACGGTTAAGCTCATCCTGATTTTGCGCAACCCCCATCAGGTAAACAACGCCCTGCACAGTATCAATCGTGTAATTGATAGATTGCACTTCCTTTGCAAAAACCAACTTCGCCCGTAATTGTGCTGTTATCCAGCTGTCGCGGGCAAAGCCTGGCAGACCATCGCTTTCCGCCACACGGATTTCATTAATAACCTGCTTGACGCCTCTGGGTTGCCAAGCCATACGGATCGCCTCAACACGCGCCTCGGGATCCTGAACAACACCGGTGACCAGAACCCTGCCCTGCTTAACTGTCAAATCAAGTTTTCTGAATATCTCGACATCATGTTGAAACCACAGGCTGTTGATTTCCGTCTGGATTTTAAGGTCGGTGACAGCGGCGGGAATACCGCCTTCCTGAGCTGCTGCCATACCAACACCAGCCCCTGCTCCGGTCGCCATACCGATACCGGTACAGCCGGAAACTAAAGAGAGGGCAAGAAATAGGAATAAAGCTTTAAGTGGTGCGAGACCAATATTGGGAAAAGTCATAGTAAGAATAAACTGGTTAGAATCGTTTGCTTGCGTCTAATACCAGTATGTTAATCCATCCACGCATTGTCCAGATGCTTTACAAAAAAAGGTAGTTTTATGAGCATCGCGTCATATCTAATCACCTTTCTTGCCTCTTCCGGATGTTTCATCAACCATGTTTTTACTGCTGTGGTCATTCTCTTTTTCCCTTTTTCTGTTATGGCATAGGCTGCCAATTCTTTTGATGCCCTTGCTTTTACTTCAACAAAAGCCAAAACCTTCCCGCGGCTTGCAATAATATCTATTTCACCACCCCTGACTTTATAACGCTGTGCCAAAATACGGTATCCTTTAGCCCTTAGAAACCATTTAGCAAGTGCCTCAGCCAACAAACCTGTCCTATAAGACGATTTTCTCACTCTTTAAGTTCCAGTGCTCTGCTGTAAACCTGTTTTTTGGGCAAGGATAAAATTTTGGATACTTCTTCAACGGCATCTTTCAAAGACATATCCGCCATATAACTTCTCAACAAATCATCCATATTCCCCGGCCCCTGTTCCCCCTCAGGACATCCGCCAATCAAAAAAACTATCTCGCCTTTTACGGTATCTTTTTCCATGGCCTGTAAAATATCTTTGGCTGTTCCCCTGTATATTGTTTCAAATTTCTTGGTCAGCTCCCGCGCGACAGCACACTGCCGATCTCCAAAAATCCGGCTAACCGCATCCAGCGTTTTTTTAATTCTTGGAACGGTTTCGAAAAAGACGAGTGTTTCCTCATTTGACTTTTTCGCTGTTAAAAACGCATCCCTTGCTTTTGACTTTACCGGTATAAAACCGAAAAAGGAAAAACTGTCAGAGGGGAGACCGCTTAATTGCAATGCCGAAATGACAGCACTTGCACCCGGCACAGTCATCACTTTGCCACCCCGATTGCAGATATTACGGACAAGTTTGTATCCTGGATCCGAAATAAGCGGGGCACCAGCATCGCTTAAAAGTGCGACGCTTTGCCCTTCAAGCACTAGATTAACAAGCTTTTCCCTTTGATCGGGGCTGGCATGGTCATTATAAACTGACAGTTGGCGCTTTAATCCGTAGGCGCGAAGCAGTTTACCGGTGACGCGTGTGTCTTCACAAAATATATGGTCGCAGTTTAAAATGACCTCCAGCGCATGCAAGGTTATGTCCTTTAAATGACCTATAGGTGTCGAAACAAGATACAGACCGCTTTCCAGCTTTCGTCTTTCCAATGTAAAAGAGTACTGATTAGAGTCTGGTGTATCGTTTGTTTTTTGTGTAGGGTTTGTCATCTCGAAACAAATATTACTAGAGGCAGGCATTTATGACCAGCACCCATTCTCTTAAAATTTTTCTTGCCCTTTTTTTGGCATTGTTCATTTCTGGCTGTGTCTCACAACAAAGCTCACCTTGGCAGGGGCGTTACTCTAATAGCCAGACAAATCCTCAAGTCAATGCAGGTGCAGATAATCAAAATGTTCTAATTCAACCAGATGCAGCACCTGTGCGCAGAGAAGCATCTGTCAAAATCGGATTTCTTGCCCCCCTCTCAGGAAACGGTGCTGCTGTTGGGCAATCCCTTGTAAATGCAGCACAGCTGGCGGTTTTTGACCTTCCTTCCGACCGTGTCGAGCTTTTGCCGCGCGATAGCGGAGGCAGCTCGAATTCTGCAAGAAGCGCGGCCCAATCAGTTATAAATGATGGTGCAACAATTATTCTGGGCCCACTCTATGCCCAGGAAGTTAAGGCCTTAAATTCGATTGCAAGCCCCAGCCGTCCCGTGCTCGGCTTCACAACAGACTGGACAGCCGCTTCATCAAACACTTTCGTTATGGGTTTCCTTCCACACGCTCAGGTCGAGCGTGTTTTGGACTATGCAGCACGTAACGGCATGAGAAAGCTTGCCATAGTCGCACCTTCAGGTGAATACGGTAATCTGGTGACAGCCGCCGCACAGCGCTTTTTACAAAACAGCAATCTTCCGTCTCCCCGTATTATAAACTACACATCTTCTCAACAGGCAGCCTCCGAATTACAGACACTGCAGCAAAATCCTGCCACTAAATCCGATGCCGTTTTATTTGCCTCCAGAAGCTCAGAAGCCGCATCTATTATCAACTCAGTGCGCCAGTCAGGAGCAACTTTGCCACGCGTTATGGGCACAGGTCTATGGGATGATGATAACGCCTTATCACAAACCGCTTTGAGGGGCGCAATATACGCAGGACCGGAACCATCCGAAGTTAATCGTTTCTCACAGAAATACAGATCAGTTTATGGTGAAATTCCTCCCCGTGTTGCCAGTCTGGGCTATGACTCTGCAGCAATGGTTTTATCTCTCGTGGCGGAAAATAAAGCCTTAACATCAAATACCCTGTCTGACCCGGCCGGTTTCTCTGGAATTGACGGATTCTTCAAATTTCGCAATGACGGGTTAATTGACAGGTCCCTATCTATTCTGGAGATCGAAAATGGTCAGCGTCTGACTCGCGAGAGAGCTCAGAAATCGCTGTCCTTTTGATAATTACGAAATTTAGTTGAAGATCAGGATGCAACCATTTGGGAGACGAGCTTTCCTTCTTCTTCCATTTGCTTTTGCATAGCTTTGAATATTGCTTCCGGTACATTGACTTCGCAAGCCTTTTCAAGACCTTTGAAACCGGGGAAGGTATTTGCCTCACATATAGTAAAGCCGCCCTCTTCCTTAAACAGAAGATCAATACCGGCAACCTTTATGCCAAGAACTTCCGCTGTTTTAATCGCCAGTTGCTCTGTTGCGTGATCCAATTCATAGGGAAGAACAGATCCGCCTTGTGAAAAATTCGCTTTAAAGCCGCCTTCTTTGGCGCGGCGTTCCATACAGGCAAGGACTTTGCCGTCAACAATAAATACACGCAAGTCACGCCCCTTGCTGACAGCCACAAATTTTTGGAAAATAAGTTGGATATTCGGGTTTGTCTCACCAATAAGTGTCATCAGATCATGGAAAGCTTCATGGTCTTCAATCAAGAAAACGCCTGTGCCATTAACGCCCAGAAGTGTTTTTACAACGACGGGAAATCCAATCTGTTTTTCAATCAGCTCAAGGTCCACAGGGAATTTCGCTAACATGGTCGTCGGGGTGGGCAGGCCGTGTTCAGCCAATATTTGGTGTGTATGCATCTTATCTGCAACAGCTTCTATACAAGCGGAATTGTTATAAACCTTAACCCCTAGCCTCTCAAACTGGCGGATAACCGCCAGAGAAAAATATCCGTTCTCAACAGGTGGTGTGCGTGGAAGCAGGAAGTCCGGTAGCAATTTGGGTTCGCCATCAATAAGAACCGAGGTTCTGTCTTCATTTGTTACCAGCAGATCAAACTGCTCGGGTGAGAAAACTTCTACATTAATCCCCATCTCTTTGCCGATGGCCTGAAAGCGTCTAATTTCATAGGCTTCGTTTGTTGGGGCTTCTATTTCTTCTGAAAATAATATCCAGACGTCCATAAATATCCTGCTTACCTTTGTCTTCATTCAATCAAACGACAGAGTTATACGAGATGTTCCCTGAACGTCACATTCGTTTTTCACCTATGCCAACTGACTTTATTAATGTTCTTATAATATATCATAAAGTCTTAATGTTCAAATACTCTCTAAACCTCCTTAAAAAAATCGCAACTTGTTCTTAAATTTATCATTTATCAATTTACAAATGTTACACTTTCAGCTTAATATACGGGCCGCTCCGTAGCAAAATACCCGCAACATATATAAAGGCAATCTGAGATGAATGCGCAAAACCTGAAATATCACGAAGCTGAAAAAGACGAAGAACAGACAAGAAAAAGAGGTCGCCCCAGAAGTCAGACCTCCAAAAACGCCATACTGGATGCCACAAACAGATTGTTATTGCATAGCTCTGTCCAGGATCTTTCTATAGAAGGAATTGCCAAGAAAGCGGGTGTTGGTAAAACGACCATTTACCGCTGGTGGCCACATAAAGTTGCCATTGTTCTGGATGCATTATCACATCAGCTCGGAAAGACACCCCCTTTGCCAACCACGTCTACTAAGTCCGATGCTGTGGTGAAACAGCTGGAGCGTTTTATGCGCCTT
>Ga0066376_10002586_pt1 | contig 16787 bp, 14 predicted proteins | sample Knorr_S15_td_Bot_FD_77009 | JGI IMG/M metagenome (GOLD analysis project Ga0066376, IMG submission 77009) | Marine microbial communities from Southern Atlantic Ocean transect - Knorr_S15_td_Bottom_ad_5009_LV_A | ecosystem: Environmental > Aquatic > Marine > Oceanic | place: Southern Atlantic... | reverse complement strand
GTACCTGAGAGCGTATGAAACGGTTTCTGAAGCCAGAGCCAGAATCGGACGATACTTCGAGTTCTACAATTCCAAGCGGCCTCATTCGAGCCTCGGCAGTATGACCCCGGACCAGTTCTACACTAAAGCGCAGCCGACACCCGCGGCGGCCTGACAAACAGAGGCACGATTCCACTTATAAAACGGACTGAACTGTTCAGACAACCGGAACCACTTCTTTCCTTGTCCCTTAGGAGAAGGTTAGGTTGAGGGAGAGTGTTTCTTTGATAGTGCTGGCACCGTCGGACGGTCGCTTCGTGTTTAGCGTGACATTCCCCCTCACCCCAACCCTCTCCCTGATGGAGAGGGAGCTTTGAGACAGGCTTCAGGTTTCTAATGTCGACAGTCCAGTACAGAAAATCCCTACCCGTAATTGCCGAGCCCGACGTGCTGGTGTGCGGTACGGGGCTTGCCGGTATTGGCGCGGCTGTTGCTGCGGCTCGCAACGGGGCGTCGGTGATGGCGATCGACCGGATGGGATTTGCCGGTGGGTTCTTCACGAACGTCATCGGGTCTGCGTTCGATGGTTTCGTGTACGAGGAGACCGGCAAGCCTGTCGTTGGCGGACTGGTGTTCGAGATGCTCGAACGAATGGGTGTAATTGAGCCGGGGCAGGGGCCGCACCTTTCCTACAACGTGAACGGCGATTTCACTGAGGTGGAAAAACATCCCGACCGTGTGATCCCGCGCACCGATCCTGAACTTTTCAAGAAAGCGGCCGACGATTTGCTGACCGGGGCCGATGTGCGATTGCTGTTTCATACGCAGGTGTCGGACGTGATCGTGAAGGGCGACCGGGTCGAAACGGTGATTGTCAGCAACAAGGACGGTCTGGTTGCGGTAAGGCCGAAGACCGTGATCGATGCGACAGGTGATGGCGATGTAGCGGCGTGGGCGGGATGTCCGTATGAGAAAGCCGAGTCGCTCCAGCCGATGAGCCTGCATTTTCGAATCGCGTTCGTCGAGCTCACGTTCGAGCTTCGTCGCAAGTGCGCGGCTGTTCTTGAAAAGGCACGGTCGGAAGGCAAGGTCGGACTTTACGGGGGTCCGTGGCCGGCCACGTTTTCGGGTCGCGATATCTACTTCAACGTGATCCGCGTACCCGGCGATGCCACTGATCCCGACGACTGGACCCATGCTGAGATTCAGGGTCGGCGAGACGCCTGGACGATGTTTGAACTGTGGAAAGATGAGCTTCCTGAGTTCAAGGACGCTTACTTTTTCACGAGTGGGCCGACGGCCGGGGCACGCGAATCTCGCAGGATAGTCGGCGACTACACGTTGACGGGCGACGACATCAGGCAGGCGAAACGGCAGGACGATGTGGTGGTGCTTGGAGCCTGGCGGATCGACCGGCACCCTGAGCAAGAGGCCGGATATCACGAGCAGCCGGTTGTGCCGCCGTACGACATTTCTTACCGAACGCTCTTGCCACAGGGAATCGATAACCTGTGGGTGGCGGGCAGGTGCCACTCGGCAACCTCAGAGGCGCTGGCGTCGAGCCGGGTTACCGCGAATGCAATGGGTATGGGGCAGGCTGCGGGGACGGCCGCAGCGCTGGCGTCAAGTGGTGGTGTCGGCGGCGCGGGTAGCCGGGAAGTACCGATCAGCGAGTTGCAGGACCGCCTACTGGCCGCGAACGTAATACTTGATTCCGGGCTGGCAATTGGAAAGCCGGTCGCACGATGAAACAGGGAGAAACCAGTGACCTCAGGCGGAAATAATGACCGGGATGATGTGGTAGCCAAAGATAGTGGTGACCGCGGGCGCCTTGCGAAAGAGGAGTTCGAGCTGAAGCTGCCGACGCTTCCGCCCGTGATTTTCGGCATTCCTGTGATTCTGGGTGCGCTTGTGCACCTGTTCATCTGGCGGGGGGCGGTCATCGATGGCGTGATCGGTCTCGTTATAGGAATCGTCCTTATTAGCGTCGGCCTGTTGTTGACCGCCTGGGCCTGGCGTGTGATGCGTGCTCACGGTGAGCATCCCGAACCGCACGTTGCGACCAATACCCTGGTGACAAACGGTCCGTTCAAGCGAACGCGGAACCCGATCTACTCGGGCTTTTTGCTGATTGGCGCTGGCATGGCTATTTCCTTGAACGCGATGGCAATGTTGGTATCGATTTTCTTCGGTGTTGCGGCGCTGACGGCGCTGGTGATACGAAGGGAAGAGGCTTATCTCGAACGCAAGTTTGGCGAGGCATATATCGAATACACAAAAAAAGCCGGTCGCTGGCTTTAGTTGGCGGTGCAGGGCGCGGTGATTAACCGGCGAAACTTGGCCAGATTCTTCGGGCTAATCCTGTGCTCGGCAGGGCTACTGCCGCGGCTGCCAACAGGCCCATCCCGAGGCTGATCCAGAGGGCAGTGTCGTAGCTACCCGACGAATCGTAGATCCTGCCGGCGAGCCAGACGGCGCTGGACGCACCGAAGGGCATAAACGCGAACATCGTTCCGTATATGGTGCCAAGACGACGGAGGCCGTAGCTGTCGGACGCCACAGCGCCGGTGAGCGAGATCACGGAAGTCCACGAACTGCCGATAATCACGATGCCCAGGATCGCCATCGGAAGGTCGGTCGCCATTAATAGCACCACGTAGCCGAGCCCCCGGATTGTGTAGGCCAGTACAAGCAGCGGTCGTCGACCGTACCTGTCGGCCAGGAGCCCAAACCCCAGCCCGCCTGCGAGCCCGGCAATTCCGACCGTGGCGAGTGCGTATGCGCCCTGGATGGCGGTCGCGCCCAGATCGCCCATATAGGCGATGAAGTGGGCATTCACGAAGCCCATTGTGTAGCCTCATATGAAGAAGCCAAATGTCAGGCGCCAGAAGAGTCCCGTTCTACAGGCCTGTCCGAACGACATCCCCACGTTGGGATCGGACGACGCCTCGTAATTTTCGCTTTTGCCCGGCTCGGCAAATCCATCGGGGTCGTCAGCGTGCTGACCGGGACCTGGCCTGCTCTTCAGAAACAGCAGCATCAGGGGCAATGTGAAAAACACGAGTATTCCGGCGAGTATCAAGTAGCCCTCCCGCCAGCCGATGAATACGACTGCCAGGGCGGCGACTGGGACGAGTGCGGTTTCACCGGCGGCCGATCCCGTTCCGGCGATCGACATTGCCAGCGCCCGTCGGCGCGTAAACCATGCCCCGACGATCTTTGCCGTGGCGGCAGGGGACGCGAGGGTAAAGCCGATGCCCATGATTATGAACAGCGCATAGAGGTGCCACAGTTGCTGAACTGTGGACATGCCTGCCAGTGCCAGTCCGCCGATCAAAACTCCGATTGCCACCACCCGCTTCGGGTCGTATCGATCGGCCAGCATGCCGGCTAGCGGTCGTAAGGCCCCTGTGGCGAGTCCGGCGACCGCAAGGGCACCTGCCATCGATGCCCTGCTCCATTCAAACTCTTCGGTTACAGGCCTGAGAAATACGCCAAACGAGAACCGTGAACCTGCCCCGCCAAACAGCATTAACGCGGTGCCGAGGACGACTATCCAGCCGTAGTGATGTTTTTTCAGGGAGCGGATGTTGGTCTCGTTTGCCGCGACGGCTTAGTAACTATCCCAAAACTCCCTCTCCCGTTTGGGAGAGGGTTGGGGTGAGGCGGAAGCTGTTCTGTAGAAAATACCGTTCGAAATCATCTACACCGCGGTCGAATACATTCCCCTCAACCTGGCCTTCTCCCCGGGGAGAAGGAATTTCACTTCGCGTATTAGCGTGTTTTTGGATAGTTTCTTGGATGACTGATTTTTCGTATGGCGATGGCAGCAGATGATATCGGTTCCCTACCGTTTTTCTACTGGCGAAAGCGTACTAAAAAAGCGGGCAATAAAAGAAGGGACGACCGGAGCCGCCCCTTCCAATGTTTATTTTTATTGTGCAGTTGCCTGCGCAATGTTTTGGGATTATGAAGTGGCAGCCGAGCAGACAGTGTCGATGACCAACTGAGTTACGACGTACGGGTCGCAGTTAGCGTTCGGTCGTCGGTCTTCGATGTAGCCCTTGCCCGCCTTTTCGACCTGCCAGGGGATTCGGACCGATGCGCCACGGTCGGAAACACCGTAGAAGTACTCGTCGTGCCGTGCCGTCTCGTGCTCACCCGTGAGGCGCGTCTCAACGCCAGCACCATAGTTGGCGATGTGCAGCGCAGGCTTGTCGCCGGCACCAAGCGCCTCGGCTGCTGCGACACATGCTTCGTACCCTTCTCGCATCTCGTTGGTCGAGAAGTTGGTGTGGCAGCCTGCCCCGTTCCAGTCGCCTGCGACCGGCTTGGGGTCGAGGGTTGCAGAGATGGGGATTCCCTTGGGGCCGAGATGGTCTTCGGCGATCCGGTAGAGCAACCACCGGGCGATCCACATTTCATCGCCAATAAGAGGCGCTGCCACAGGGCCGATCTGAAATTCCCACTGTCCGGGCATCACTTCGGCGTTGATACCGGAAATGTGTATTCCGGCGTCGATACAGGCCTGCAGGTGGGCGTTCACGACTCGTCTTCCAAAAATTTCGTCAGAGCCAACACCACAGTAGTAACCACCCTGCGGCGCCGGGAAGCCGTTGTCGGGCCAGCCGAGCGGGGCGAGGCCTTCGAAGAATGTGTATTCCTGCTCAAGGCCGAACCATGTGTCAAGGTCACCATACTGCTCGGCCGTCGCGGCACACTTGGCCCTGGTGTTGGTCGGGTGCGGCGTCAGGTCGGTGAGAAGCGTCTCGCACATTACGAGCTTGTTGTCGCCGCCGCGAATTGGGTCGGGCACAGTCAGGACCGGGTTTAGGACAACGTCGGACTGATCGCCAGCCGCCTGGTTTGTTGATGATCCATCGAATCCCCAGATGTCGGGCTCTTTGCCGTCTGCCAGCACCTGGGCCTTCGATCGCAGCTTGGCGGTTGGCAGAGTGCCGTCGATCCAAATATATTCGGCTATGTAGGCCATCGTTCTTGTTCCTCGTCTTGTCACGGTTCCGCCGGGCCGGTTATATCACGTCAGCGCTGCAACAACGTTTCCGAATTAAGCAACGCACATTCTACTTGTGCCATACACATTAGGACGACTGGTCACCTGAACGGTTGTGCAGCCGCGAAATAAGTTATATGACACGTGTTTCAAAGGTGTTTCAAATCCGCGTCGATTTTGTAAACAGCGAGGAAGAAGTCAAACGCCACGCTGGCCAGATCGACATGACGGGGCTGGCTGCTCATAATCAAGACATGAACCAGGAACATTTCGATTTGCTCTGGGGCACTGCCGAGGACCTGGCTGCCTGGCACCGGAACCATTCGCCGGAGCAGTTGGATTTGAGGGGCGCCAATCTGTCGGGCAGAGACCTGCGGGGCAGGAATTTCACGCGCGCGCTGCTCGACGGTGCTGACTTATCCGGTGCGAATCTCGACGAGGCAGTGTTTAGCGAGGCGAAGTTGAGGCGTGCGAACCTGACCGGCGCATCGATGAAAAAATCGACACTCCACCGTGCGAACTGTGCGGGTGCAGACCTGACCGATGTCGATCTACGCGGGGCGACGCTGTACCGGTGCATTCTGCGTGACGCGACTATCACAGGCGCGAATTTCAAGGCGGCCAGCCTGTTTAAGGTCGCCTGGCCCGAGGGTGTTGACGTTCCTGCCAGAGGTTAGGTGTCCAGTCCACCCGTGACGCGCATCAGCGTTTCCTGGACCAGCAGCTCGTGGTCGAGGGGGCGGAGCGGTTCGGACTCGCCGCGGATGTTGCGGACGAATTCGGCGAATGTACCGACGTAACGGGGCCGGTCCTCGATCCTGATCGTGTTCACGCCTTTTTTATATTCGCCCTGATCATTTTCTAGAACCAGTCGAATGGTGTCGGCTGGCTCGAACGGTTCCATGATCGCCGACCCCTTCGTGCCGTAGACCTCGAAGCGGCGGGCCATGGGGCGGGGTTCCATAGCTGCGATATCGATCGTTGCAATTGCGTTGTCGTATTCGAAAACACCCAGCGTGTTGTCCATCACCCCCGGCGTTTGTGAGGTTGCGTGCTGCAGGAAGCCAGTCACTTTGTTGGGCCGACCGAGGATCCAGACCACCTGGTCGAGCACGTGGCCTCCGAGGTCGAACATCACGCCACCCTTGTGGTGCGCCAGGCCTTCACGTCCGGTGAAGATTCCAGTGGGGTTTTTCTCTGGTATCCACGTCGACATGTGCGCCCGGACCTGGAAGATCTGGCCGAGAAAACCTGATCGCGCCCAGTTGGCGATTCGCTCGAAACCGTCGTGTTTTCGGAACATATAGCCCATCTGCAAAAACGTGTTCTGGCATCGGGCCTGTTCAACTACCCGTTCAAATTGCGGGTAGTCGTCCCCGGCTGGCTTGTCGTAAAAAACGTGCTTCCCGGCGGCCACAATTTGTTCGGTGAATGCGAGGCTTTCCCGGTTCGAGCCTTCGGACGAAACCGCGACTACGGTCGGGTCGTCGAGGAATTCAGACGGGTTGTCGACGAACCGGACCTGGCCCCAGGCCCCATCGCCAGATTCTTCCACCTGTTTCCGGCGTGCGGAATCGGGTTCGTACACCCCGGCAATCTCAACTTCCGGGTGGTTGAGCATTACCTGCAGCACCCCCTGCGCATGGCCGTGTTTCGTTCCGTACTGGGCCATTCGCAGTTTTTCTGACATGTGCTATCTACTCCGGAATATTTGAGAACGTGCCGAACGATGCCGAAGTCTACGCCGGGACGCGGGGCGAGACGATCTGCAGGTCCACCGGACTCAGGCGTTTTGCACAGCGGAAATAAACGCCCGTATGCGGTCGGGATCTTTCACCCCGTCGGTCTCGACGCCGCTCGCTACATCAACGCCCCAGGGCGAGAGCCGGGCGATTGCGCTCCCGACGTTCTCCGGGGTAAGTCCACCGGCAAGCATTACTCTGTCGCGGTTCGCCACGCCTTCAGCAGCCGCCCACTCGAACGATAGTCCCGAACCGCCGTACGAGACCTCAGAGTAGTGATCGAGGATCACAATACGGTCGGCGTCGAGATGGGGCGCGACGATTTTGCCGAGCTCGATCGGGCCCGTGCCCTGCTTGACACGCACCTGCCTGAAGATCGGCAGTTGCATCTGCGCGATGTACTTGTCATCTTCATCGCCACAGAGCTGGACGTAGTCGAGGCCAGCCCCGGCAGATGTCTCGTTCACCCAGTCGACGTTCTGGTTTCTGAAGAGGCCGACCAGTCCTGGTGGGTTTGAGGAGTCTCGATTGCGTTTGTAGTCCGAGACGATCTGCGCTCCCTGGTCGGGTTGGAGTTGCCTGCGAACGCCGTCGACAAAATTGAATCCTAGGTAGTCTGCTCCGGCATTGGACGCGGCCACCGCTGCGTCGGCACTGCGCAGACCGCAAATTTTTATTCTTGTTGTTTCGTCAGACACAGGACTACCCGATTTCTACGGCTGCCATTGCCGCTGCCAATTCCCTCAGGTCGCCGCCGGCCTTCATCAGTGATTCACCGACCAGCACTGCGTGAGCCCCGGCATGGCCCATGCGTTCGACATCGGCTGCGGTCTTCATACCGCTTTCGGCCACGCGGATGCGGTCGGGCGGTATGTTGGTCGCCAGTCCTTCGAACACTGCCAGTGACGTTTTGAGTGTTTTAAGGTTTCGATTGTTAACGCCAATGATCCGGGGGTCGGTCTGCATGGCCGCATCAAGTTCGGACTTATCAAAAACTTCAACGAGCACGTCCATGCCCATCGAAGTCGAGATAGTGAACAGGTCGGCGTAGTTTTCGGGCTCAAGAATAGCGATGATCAGCAGGATGCAATCGGCGCCGGCCGCCCGCGCCTCGTACACCTGGTACGGGTCGACGATGAAGTCCTTGCGGAGTACCGGGACGCGCGAACGCCGCGCTACTTCGGAGACCGCAACGAGGTCGTCGATGGAACCAGAGAAGTAGTCCTGCTCGGTGAGTACGGATATGGCGGTGGCACCGGCATCACAGTACAGAGTTGCGCGGCTGGCAGGATCGAGATCGGGGTCGAGCGATCCTGCGGAGGGGGAGGCCCTTTTCATCTCGGCAATCAGGGACACGCCGCTGCTGGCACCGATGGCCCTTTGCAGCGATAGCGGTTGGCGCGCTTTCTCGGCGCTCGTCCTGACTTCCTCGAAGCTGCGATTTTTTTTCGCCTCTTCGATGCGGACCAACCGTTTTTCGACGATTTCGCCAAGTATTCCGAGAATGTTTTTCAATTTTGCTCCTGGCTTACTTTGACCAGGGCGCTAAGGCTAGCCTGCGCTGCCCCCGAATCGATGGAGTCCTGCGCGATCGCCGAGGCTTCCTGGAATGCAGTGGCTTTGCCAGCTGCCATCAGCGCGGTTGCCGAGTTGAGCACGACTACATTCCGCCGCGAGGTTTCAGGCGAGACCGGGGCGTTATGCCCCCCGCCCTCACCGGCGAAGATCCCGCGGATGATTTCAGCTGAATCTTCTACAGAATCGGTTACCAGATGATCGCGTTTACCTTCGGGTAACCCGAAATCGGCAGGTCGGGTGCGGCGGCGCTTTACGCCGTCTGAGTTGACCTGGTAGATCAGGGTTTGGCCTTCGATATCGACTTCGTCACCACCCGATTCGGCATGGACGACAAACGCGTACCGAGTACCGAGAATCTCGAGGGCCTGTGCGATTTTGTGGGCGAATGTCGCATCGGAAACGCCTACGACCTGGCGGGTTGCGCCCGCGGGGTTCGTAAGGGGGCCCAAAAAGTTGAAGATCGTGCGAATTCCGATCTGAGGACGGAGCGGGCCCGCGAACTTCATAGCCGGGTGAAACGCCTGGGCGAACATGAAGCCGATACCCGCTTCGGATATGCAGTTCTTCACGCCGTCAGGTCCGAGCATGATGTTCACGCCGAGCGTTTCGAGCACGTCGGCACTGCCGGATGAGCCCGACATCGCCCTGTTGCCGTGCTTGGCGACCGGCACTCCAGCCCCCGCCACGACAAACGCTGAAGCCGTAGAAATATTGAACCAGTTAAGACCGCTGCCGCCGGTGCCGCAGGTATCGACCAGGTCGGTTTCAGTGTCGATGTGGAGAGAAACTTCCCGCATCACGCTTGCCATGCCAGCGATTTCGTGGGGCGTTTCGCCCTTCATACGCAAGGCGGTTACGTATGCGCCGAACTGAGCCGGGGTTGCATCTCCGGACATGATGGACCGCATTGCATCGGCGGCGTCTTCCTGAGAAAGGTCAACGCCGTCGACGGCCGCTTGAATTGCCTGCTGGATGTTCATTTTTTATCTTCGGTTTGGATCGATATTGGCTGAAATGGGTGGTGATTTTCTGTTGGTATTTCGTCGAAGCCGTTTTTACCCGATTGGTGACGGCTTATCGAGGAAGTTCTGGAGCAGATCCTTGCCGGCTTCAGTCATGATCGACTCCGGATGGAACTGCACTCCCTCGACGTCGAGTTCCCTGTGCTTTATTCCCATGATTATGCCGTTTTCGGTCCTGGCTGTTACGTCGAACACGTCGGGGATGGTTTCTGGCTCAACTGCCAGCGAGTGGTAGCGCACGGCTTCGAACGGCTGCGGGAGTCCCGCGAAGACGCCTTGCCCGTCGTGATGAATTGGCGACGTCATTCCGTGCCGTATTTCGCCCGCGCTCTTGACTACCCCGCCAAACGCCTGCGCTATGCACTGGTGACCCAGGCAGACGCCAAGCACCGGTACGTTTCCGGCAAAGTGCTTGATTACGTCGACCGATATGCCGGCGTTGTCGGGTGTGGAGGGGCCGGGCGAGACGACGACGCGCTCGGGCTTGAGTTCGTCAAGTTCGGCGATTGTTGCCTTGTCGTTGCGGATCACTTCGACCACGGCTCCGAGTTCTGAGAGGTACTGGAACAGGTTGTACGTGAAGCTGTCGTAGTTGTCGATTAGGAGAAGCATTGGATTATTTCTCGGCTGCGGTTGCCATTATTGCGTCGTGGGTGGGTTCGGTTACATTTCCACTGCTTTGCCAGTGTCGATCATGCACACGTTCCGCGATCGCGATCGCCAGCAACGGCGCTTTGGCCTTCTGGCGCGACTCGAGATTTTCGGCCTCGGGGACCGAGTCGAACACGATTCCAGATCCAGCCTGTACGTGCGCGATAGCGTTTCTGAGCACGATCGACCTGATGATGGTCCCGGTGTCGATATCGCCATTCGCCCCGAACCAACCGATTCCACCACAGTAGGGCCCGCGACCTTCTGGCTCGAGTTCGGCTATCAGCTGGACCGCACGTATTTTTGGTGCCCCCGAGAGAGTGCCGATAGGAAAGCCGGCTTTGAATGCGTCGATCCCGTCTTTTCCTTCTGCAAGCCTCCCTTCGACCCTTGAAACGAGGTGCATTACGTGGGAGTAGCGTTCAACCTGCTTGAATGATTTGACCCTGACTGTGCCGGGTTCGCACACGCGCCCAAGATCGTTGCGGGCGAGGTCGACAAGCATGACGTGTTCTGCCGATTCTTTTTCGCTTGAGATCAGGTCGGCTTCGTGCTGGAGGTCTAGTTCGGCGGTTGCTCCGCGCGGTCGGGTGCCGGCGATGGGATGCACAGAGGCAACGCCGTCTGCAGATCTCAGCATCAGTTCAGGAGATGCCCCGATCAGTTGCATATCGCCCAGATCGAGCAGGTACATGTAGGGCGAGGGGTTCATGGCCGATAGTTGTTCGTAGATGTCGACGGATTCGGCTTCGGTATTGATTTCGAAACGTTGCCCGAGCACGACCTGTATCAACTCGCCCTCTATGATCGAGTTTCGTGCAGATCGGACCAATTCGTTGTAGTCCGTACCGGTTGGGGAAGGAAATGTGTGGAGCGGTTCGATGCGTGATCGTGTTGCCGGTGATTCAGTTGGCTTATTTCTGATTACCGTTGTTTCGAGTGTTTTGCAGATCTCCGAAATCCGGTCGGCAACCACTTCGTACTGATCTGCGTAAGTAGCGAAAATTACGATATGAAGCTGATCGAGCAGGTGATCGAACACGAGCAGCTCGCGAGGAATCACGAATGCCGATGCTGGTGACCCGGTCGGATCCGTCGGAAGTTCGCCGACCGATGGCTCGAAGTGCTTAACCGCCTCGTAAGCGACGTATCCGAACGCCCCGGAAACCAGCGCGGGCAGATCCGTATCGGGAGCTACGGTTCGGGATGCGAAGTGTGTTCGCAGCGCGTCAATCGGGTCAATATCTCCGAGTGTTTCCCTCGAACCGGTGCGAACGACGCTGTTGGCCAACGGGCAGACGTACGAGTAGCGCGACGCCCCGATTTCAGGTGATTCCGACTCGAGTATGAACGCTGCGGTTCCGGTCGGCCCGGTCGATACGCGCAGCGCCCTGAACGCGTCGATCGGGCGGCAGTCGATTCCATTCACCACCGCACGGACCGGCACGACATCGAACTCTGTCGACGCGGTTTCGAACTCAGCCAGGGACATTTTGAAGATCAGACTAGACACCCGCAGATTCCTCCGCGTGGTCGATCGCCCGCATCAGCGCTCCCAGCTTGTGAAGGGTTTCTTCGTACTCGGTCTGGGTATCGCTGTCGGCAACGATCCCGCCCCCGGCCTGCAAGTACGCGACCCCATCTTTCAGAATCATCGTTCGCAGAGAAATCGCAGTGTCCATGTTGCCGGTGAAGCTGAAGTAGCCTACCGCCCCGCTGTATGGGCCACGCTTTTCGGGTTCGAGTTCGGCAATCAGCTGCATGGCCCGTACTTTTGGAGCGCCCGAAACGGTCCCAGCTGGGAACGCCGCTTTCATGGCGTCGAAGGCATCGTATTTTTTGGAGAGATCGCCCGTGACGTGCGAAACGATGTGCATGACGTGGGAGTACTTTTCGATCTCAAAACTCTGGGTCACCTCGACGCTGCCGGGATCGGATACCCGACCGACATCGTTGCGCCCGAGGTCGAGCAGCATCAGGTGTTCGGCCACTTCTTTTTCATCGCTGATGAGTTCTCGCTCCAGTTCGTCGTCGTGCTCGGAATTAATGCCGCGTGGGCGTGTGCCGGCTATCGGGTGAACTGCCATCTTGCCATCGATGACCTGTGTGAGCAGTTCGGGCGAGGCGCCGATAATGTGAAAGCCGTTCAGGTCGAGAAAGAACATGTAGGGCGAGGGGTTGATGGCGCGCAGCGACCGGTACAGGTCGAACGGTTGCACGGGGGTGCGTCGGGCCAGCCGCTGGGAGACGACGACCTGGATTACTTCGCCATCTTGAATGGCCTGTTTGCACTTTTCGACCATTTGGCCGTAGCGTTCGCGGCTCATGTTCGGAATGTACGGCTGCCCGGTCGACTCGCCTTCTTCCGGCGGTGGTTGGTTCGACAGGCCGACGGAGTTGTAGTCGAGGTTGGGGTCACGTGACAAGAAGCCCGATGGCGGCAAGAAATGTCGCCTTGAGCTGTTTGGTGGGACAGGTCGGTCGAGCCGTGCGATCACCTCTTCGATTTTCGCGGTTGCGCGGTCGTACGCCGCATCTGCTTCACCGTTCACCTCAGCGTGTGCCACGACGAAAATGGTGTGACGGACGTGGTCGAAAATCAGCAGCGAATCGGTGAGCATGAAGACGGATTCCGGCACCCCGAGTCCGGATTTTTCGTCAGTGATCTGTGGGACAGTCGGCTCGAAGTAACGGATGGTGTCGTACGAGAGGTATCCGACCGCGCCGCCATGGAACTTCGGAAGCCCTTCAACGTCTGCGTATTTCACAGCCGCCATTCTGTCGCGCAGCAGGTCGAGCGGGTCGATTTCGCCGTGTTCTGTCCCTGCACCCGTGGTAAGCACTTCCGACGGTTCAGTACCGAGGAAACTGTAGCGGGCAAGGTTTTCGCCGCCTTCGACCGATTCGAACAGGAACGAGTGCGTTCCGACCGCCGTCTTGAGATAGGCGGAAACTGGCGTTTCGAGGTCCGCGCTTATCTCTCGATAAACGGGTATCAGGTTGTGGTCGGCCGCAAGCGATTTGAATGTGCTGGGATCGGGTGTGTAGCTGGGCATGATGAGTTTCCTGGCAGTTTGATGACGCGCTAGTTGAGATAGCTGCGGCTTCGCCAGGCAGTGCCGGTTTTTTTGTCGGTTCGGTTGATCATCGTGTTGCGTCTAATAACTGGGTGAGAGTTGCTGGTGGAATCACTTCCAGTTTTTCGTATAGCTGGAGATTCGCATTGCGTCGCGGACCATCTCCATCGTTTCGGCCGCGATCACGCGGGTTTTTGCGACCCCGGTCGTCAGGGCGTCTTCGACGAGGTCCATGTTCTGTTCGTAATGTGTGCGTTTTTCTCGTATCGGGTCGAGGAAGTTGTTGATGGCCTCGGCGAGTGCGAGCTTAACCTCGACATCTCCGATGTTGCCCTCGCGGTAGCGGGCTTTGAAATCGTCTACCTGTGCGGTGTCAGGGTTGAAGGCATCGTGATACTCGAACACCGGGTTGCCTTCGACCTTGCCGGGGATGTCGGCCCGAATTCGGTTGGGGTCGGTGAACATGCCCCGGACTTTTTTGGTCACGGTATCGGCATCGTCCGAGAGCATGATCGCGTTGCCCCGTGATTTGCTCATCTTGCCCTGCCCGTCGGTTCCCGGGAGCCGTGGCACATCGCCGACCAGCGTTTTCGATTCGGGGAATACCTCGCCGAACATGCGGTTGAACTTGCGGGCGACTTCGCGGGTCATTTCGACGTGGGGAGCCTGGTCGTCGCCAACGGGGACGAGATGGGCGCGGGGCAGGAGTATGTCGGCCACCTGGCTCATCGGATAGCTGTAGAAACCCACGGTGCGGCGTTCAACCGGGAGGGCGGCGAGTTCGCCCTTCAGAGTCGGGTTGCGTTCGAGCATCCCGAGTGGAGTGATGAAGCTGAGGAGCATCGAGAGTTCGGCAAATTCGGGGACGTAGCTCTGTATGACGAACGAGGACTTTTCGGGGTCGAGGCCGACCGACAACCAGTCGAGCGTGACCTGCAGGACCGAATCGCGGATCAGATCGATGTCGTGGAAGTGGTCGCCGAGCGCCTGGTAGTCGGCGATCAGGAAGTAGCAGTCGTACTCGTCCTGCAGTTCGATCCAATTGTGCAGTGCGCCTACGTAGTGGCCGACGTGCAGAGCACCGGTGGGTCGGATGCCGGTGAGAATTCGTTTTTTATCTTCGTTGGCTGCCATGATGTCGTCTAGTTTCCGATTTGCTCAGTCGCCCGACTTTCAACAGAATTTCGGGCACAAAAAAACCTCACTCCAAGTATCAGTGCTACAAGGGGCGAGGTATATGTATCCCGCGGTGCCACCCTAATTACCGCCCTGCTCTGTGCAGCGCGACATCTCTTTGAGGCACCCGTTCAAGGCTAATAAGAACCGGAGGCCCTGGGCTCTGATAACGGTGCCCACTCCGTCGGAGGCTACTTGCCTTTAGCGTTCGCTCCGAAGCTCCCGGGTCCATTCAGTTGCGGTCGTGATATCGGGCTTCCACCTTGCCCCGACTCTCTACGATCCGTACCGAAACTTACTAATCCCGATCATCGCCAATATGAAATTCGATCTGTATTCGAGGATAAGCCCTGGAGAGGTATTGAGTCAATTTTGTGAAAGAAACGACGAATTGCGAAACGAGCTGTTCCCGACTATCCGCCGGGGATGCCGGAGAATGAACTGATTCTGAGTAATTGGGTGGAACAAAACGCGCCGCTGCTGCGTCTTAGCTATGACGGTCGACCAAATTCGGCGCTCCGTCTGGCCAAAAAACCATAATGGCTTGTGCAGCGGGCATCACTAATGAATTACTGGTGCCGCTTACTGGAAGTAGTGAAATGTTTAGCGGAACGAAAAATAAGTGGCTCGTACTGGTCGTAGTCGCGGCACTTGCGGCGTTTGTGATTGCATGCGGCACGGATGAGACCCCGGTAACTCAAAACGATGGCGTCGACTCGCAGCCGGGCCAGAACGGGTCCGGCGGCGGGAGCATCATCGCCGGTAGCCAGGCCCTTGAAACTGCTCTTGAGTTGGAAGGTGCGGACGTAGAGTTCGGAGTACAGAGCGAATTTGCAGGTTTCTTTGGACTGCGGCCGACTGAACTCAAGGTGAACGGCGAAAGCCTACTGATCTACGAATTTGCACCGGGAACTTCAGCTGAAGAGGCCTCCGAAGGGGTTTCTCCTGATGGCATTACCATGGTGAATCCCGACGGATCGGCCACAAGCGTGTTTTGGGCGGCCCCGCCGCACTTCTACCTGTTTGGCAATTCAATTTTGCTCTACAACGGCAACGACGCCGAAATTGGGGCGTTGCTCGGTTCTGTGTCAGTGCAGTTTGCCGGCAGGGATTTTGAAGAAGTCAGCAACGGTTCCGGCAGCGGGTCAGGCGACCTAGGTGATCCTCCCCCATCAGACCCTGGCTTCGAAGTCGTCGAGGCGCTGGCACCGATCGAGAGCGTTGAGATACTTACACTCGAATCCTATCCTGAGCAGTTCATCGTTCAGGTCACATCCAGCCTTCCGAACGGATGCGCCTCATACAGTCACAACGAGGTCACGCAGGACGGGACGGACATCAAGATATCCGTGTACAACACCGTGCCAGCTCCGGGGGAACTGATTGCCTGCACGGAGATATACAGGCTGCATGACCAGAACATTGGATTGGGAAGTGATTTCGAACGAGGTACAACATACACAGTCCTGGTGAACGATCACCCCGGTGAGACTTTCACGACCGGCTCGGCGGCGCCGCCTTCTGGCGCGACGCCGCCAGCTCCAGAGGTTCCGGTTGACCATGAGTTGGTGACGGCCCCAATCGAATCTCTCGAGATCATTCAGGGCGAAGACAGTCGAGGTCGAGCTACGTATTCGGCGCGGGTTGCCTGGGGGCTGTCCGACGGCTGCAAACAGTCATACAACCGAACGATATCGCGCATAGACGAGACGACTTTCGAAATAAAAGCGATCGTTACGTCTCCGACCGGCGATGTGATGTGCACTCTGGACTACAGGACAGACTCGGATGATTTCTACCTGGGTGCCGTTGGCGAAGCACTTACTGCGTGCACGGTGTACTACATCGTTGCAGGCAAGCTGAGGGTTGAGTACCAGGCAATCGCTCCGAACGTGCGGTGTGTTGATCCCGAGCTGACGCCGAGCGCGGGTTCCGGCGGTGGAAGCATCATCGCCGATAGCCAGGCGCTTGAACTTTCGCTCGAGTCGAAGGGTGCGGACGTAGAGTTCGGAGGGGCAAGTGCATTCTCAAAGCTGTTTGGTGTTGCACCGAGCGAGCTTAAGGTGAACGGTCAGGCGGTGCAGATCTACCAGTTTGCTCCGGGGACTTCAGCAGAAGAGGCTTCAGAGTCGGTTTCTCCTGGTGGCACTACCATCGTGAATCCCGACGGATCGGTGATGAGTGTCATGTGGATCGCACCTCCGCACTTCTATCTGTTCGGCAATGCGATCATCCTGTACGTCGGTAACGACCCCGAAATCGGCGCATTGCTGGATTCGGTCGCCGGGAAGTTTGCCGGTAGCGATTTCGAGGATGCCGGTAGCGGTTCGGGTGAAATTGACAACGAATACAGGATTCAAACTGCGCAGATAGTACGCGTCGATATTGCTTCGACCCGATCGATTCCTGCCCAGCACATGATTTCGATGACGATAGCGCTCGGCGGAAGCTGCGAGGAGTTTGCGGGTCTTGACTGGCGGGTTGAGGGCCGTGAGATCATCATCGACGTGACGACGATCACCAAGGTCCCGACTGCCCCGGTTCCTTG
>Ga0066376_10002585_pt1 | contig 16796 bp, 17 predicted proteins | sample Knorr_S15_td_Bot_FD_77009 | JGI IMG/M metagenome (GOLD analysis project Ga0066376, IMG submission 77009) | Marine microbial communities from Southern Atlantic Ocean transect - Knorr_S15_td_Bottom_ad_5009_LV_A | ecosystem: Environmental > Aquatic > Marine > Oceanic | place: Southern Atlantic... | reverse complement strand
GCGCGTGAACAAGGGATCGACGTCTGCGGCACACAGATGCTCGGCTATCCAGCCGCAGAACACACGTGGGCGCTGATTCTTGCGTTGGTTAAACAGATACCACTCGAGAATGAATCCATGCACCAAGGTGGCTGGCAGGCAGGCTTCTCCAGCGGTCTTCGAAATAACATCTTGGGAATTCTCGGGCTTGGCAAGCTTGGTGCAAAGGTCGCACAAGTGGCACTGGCATTTGGGATGCGCGTTCAGGCCTGGAGCGAGAACCTCACCCCCGAGCGCTGCGAAGCATGCGGTGTCACCTGGGTTGAGCGCAACACTCTGTTATCCACATCAGACATCGTCAGTATTCACCTTGTTTTGAGTGAGCGCACCCGCGGCCTGATCGGCCCAAAGGAACTGGCATTGATGAAACCCTCCGCGTATTTAGTTAACACCTCGCGCGGTCCGATCGTCGCGGAAGACGCGCTGGTGGAAGCACTTCAACGTGGCACCATCGCTGGCGCGGGCCTCGACGTCTACGCAGTCGAACCTCTGCCAACAAGCCACCCTTTGCGCGCAGCGCGCAACGCCGTACTGACCGGTCACACCGGCTACGTGATGCGGGAAAACTACGCGCAAGGTTACGGGCAGGCGGTAGAAAACATCCTTGCCTGGTTGAGTGGAGCCCCAAAACGACTTTTAAACTGACGGCCGATACGGCCATCATTACTCTGCTGTGACACCCTCATTATCGACATAACGATCAAGAAAGGCCTGCACTTCATCGCGTGCGGGGGCACCCGTTTCACCCGCTTCCACCGCACGCCGGTAGATAATCGCCAACGTAGCCGCGCTGAGGACAGCCTGGTCGTGCCCCCGTCTTGCTTCTTGGTGCCGACTCTTGAGGCGCATTACAACCTGTCGGCGGTGACTGGCAGTTTGGGGAGGGCTTTCGAACTCTGCCAGGTAAGTACGTAACACATTGGCGATGGTCGTCAGGTGTCGATCGGTATAAGCCGCGCTATCGCGGCGAATGATTTCCCGCGCATCGCGATTCAGTTGTTGCATTGCGCGCTCTCGCCACCACTCACGTATCTGATGAAACATGCTGCTGTGTAGTTCCCGACCCGTTAGGTCAACCCAATCATGATGTGGTTCTTGAACGCAGCACGCCCGCTCAGATTGTCGTACCAACGCCCCAGATGCGGTAACTCAGCGCGTTCCATATCGAGCGTAAACCAGCGGTAGGTCATGATGCCTACCGGAATGTCTCCCATGGAGAACTGCTCACCGGCAACATAGGCGGACTCACTTAAACGTTTATCTAGCATGGTCATAAAAAACTCATACCGATCGCGGCCCGCGCTAATCGCCCCCTGATCACGCTCTGCTACAGGCGTGCGAACCAGGCCCCAGAAAACGGGCACCATCGCTGGCCCTACCGCTGTCTGTTGCCAATCCATCCACTGCTCGGCAATCGCACGTTCAGCAGGGTTCTGGGGCGACAACACATTGGGGCGATGTTTATCACTGAGGTAACGGACGATCACATTCGACTCCCACAACACGAAATCATCATCGACAATGGTGGGAATCACGCCATTGGGGTTCATCGCCAAATATTCCGGCTCTTGATTACCCCCGAACGGCCCCCCAATGTCTTCACGCTCGTATGCCAGGCCCATTTCTTCGCAAGCCCAAATCACTTTTTGTACGTTTGACGAATTATTACGCCCTAGAATTTTCAACATATTGTTGTTCCTTTAATAAAATACCGATCACGTTAATGATCGTGTGTCAGTGAAAATAACCGACCCTGCTTGATTGATCACCTCCAGAACAAGGAATCTTCCAGTGCTGCAAGATTCACGCATTCCAGCACTTCGTCCGCCGAGACATGTGTTTTGAGGGATCCGCCAGCCACTCGTTAATGAGATAGCGGGCCATGGGTAGCGGACGAATGTGCTGAGACCAACCGCTTGGTGGGAAAAACTCATGTCGCCCGCTGTGACGAAGGCAACATCCATACCAAAACGTTGGCTATCAAGATAGTCAGTGCCAGAAGATAAAACACATTGATCAACCCGTAGTGATCTGCCACCAGACCGCCGAGCGGTGGGACGATGGCGGTGAACAGCGCCTGGGTGCCGAACAAAACGCTGGTTGCACTGCCAGCAACATCCGGGGGCGCAAGATCCATCAGCCAACTGTGGATCACCGGGCGTACCGCAAAAAGGGCAAAACCAAGCACGGCCACTGCACTGACGAGAAGCAATTCATTCGGCACCACCGTGATCAACACAATGACCACGGTAGATAGTGCAAGGCCTGCCAGTACAACCGGTCGCCGACCAATGCGGTCCGACCAGGCGCCGGCAATCGGCGCTGCCACCAGGCCCCCCAACTGAAGCGCCATCATCACAACACCCATCCACAGTGGCCCCAGATCAAGCTCGTGTACCAGGTAGAGCGGCAGGAAGACGTAGAGACCGTTCTGACCAATACTGCGAAACCCGGCCATCAGCGCCAGGCCCAGTATCGCCCGGTCGCGCACCATGCGCTTCACACTGGACAGGTACTCAGATAACGGCATTGACCGACCGCTAGCCAAACGATCAACACGATCTCGTGGCAACAGTAACCAGAAGAGGATTGCGGTGATGACAAATATGGGCAGTGCGGCCAGCGACGCCGTCTGCTGCCAGGTGAGTACAACCAGCAGCGCACCAGCGACCAGCGGTGCCACTGTGTCCCCGAGATTGGCGCCCAGTGCATGCACAGCCAGTGCGTAACCCCGATTATTCGGATACATCGATGACAGGTAGGCGATCGCTGGAGGATGCCATAGGTTGTTTGACGCGCCAATGAGTGCCACGAGTAGCGCAATCGATAGATAGTTAACAGACCATCGATAGGCCAGCAACGCCACGGCACCGATGATCAGCGAGGCGATCTGAAACACGATACGACGTCCCGACAGGTCCACCAACAGACCACTACCGAAATTAGCAACCAAGGCGCTCAGGTGAAACACCGTGACTAACAAGCCCATGTCCGCGTACGATAGCCCCAGGTCGCGACCCATAAACGGCAACAACAAGTAGAAAAATGCAGCGATCCAGTGCGTTGCCCCGTGGCCTAAACCGACCAGCAGCGCGGGTCCTTGTAACGACAGTGGAACTCCCGTCCAACGTCCTATGGCCTGCAACAATGAAATGTCCTAGCTGTGAGACTTAACCGCCAACGGAGCACCATAATCGAGCCGCACGATCACCACAAGTACCAACACCGGTTACGCGTCGATGCGCAGAAGGCACACAATGGTGCACAATCGCCCGGTAACCATTGTTAACCTGACCTTTAGCATCGACCAAGATCAACCATCGACAGAAACCACTGTCAGTTCACGGTATTAACATGAACACCACTGCGCTTCCCCTTTCCCGATTTACGGTTCTTGACCTAACTCGAGTTCGAGCAGGACCTACGGCCGTTCGGCAACTGGCTGACTGGGGTGCCAATGTGATTAAAATCGAATCGCCCGCCCATATAGACTCCGAGCGCGGCATGGGCGGTGCCCGTCATGGACCAGACTTTCAAAATCTTCACCGCAACAAGCGCAGCATGACCCTTAACCTCAAGGATCCCGAAGGTCATGCGGTCTTCATGCGCATGGTGGATGACGCAGACGTTGTGGTCGAGAATTTTCGACCTGACGTAAAAAACCGACTCGGCATCAATTATGCCGCGCTGTCGGCACGCAATCCGAAAATTGTTCTTGGAAGCGTATCAGGCTTCGGCCAGGATGGCCCCTACGTTGATCGACCAGGCTTTGATCAGATCGCCCAGGGTATGGGGGGATTAATGTCCATCACCGGCCTGCCCGGGCAGGGTCCAGTCCGCGTCGGTGTACCCATTGCAGATCTGTCGGCGGGACTGTATGCCGCTATCGGCATTCTCATTGCATTATTGCAACGCGAGGAAACCGGGCTCGGCCAATGGGTCGGTTCGTCGCTCATTGAGGCGCAGATCGCAATGCTCGATTTTCAGGCGGCCCGCTGGTTAATGAAGGGTGAAGTGCCATCGCAAACCGGCAACTACCATCCCACCAGCACCCCGACCGGAGTCTTTCCTACCGCCGATGGCCACATCAATGTAGCGAGCGCGGGTGCCGCCATGTGGGATCGCTTATGCACGGAACTGCAGGCTGAAGACTTGCGGGAGAATGCCGATTACTCCAGTGAGGCCGGCCGCCTGCAACACCGTGAGGCACTGCACGAAGCGCTGAATCAGTATTTTGCGACCCGCACGAGTAATGAATGGATCGAAGCCCTCAACAACGCCGGTGTTCCCTGCGGCCCGATTAACCAGATCGACCAAGTGTTTGCCGATGAGCAAGTAAAACATCTGGGCATGGCAAAGCCCATATCGCATCCGGTCCTGGGCAATACACACGTAGTGAATAACGCGGTGAGGATGAGTTCTGTATCAGACATGGAATATCACCCAACGCCAGAGCGAGGGGAGCACACTGCGCAAATCTTGAAAGAATTCGGTTACACCGACCAAGAAATTCAGACACTGGTAAACAACAAGGTTACCTAATCTCTGAAAAATATAGGCCCAACCTAGCGACCTCGAAACTCGGGTTTTCTTTTTTCCATAAAGGCCTTGCGACCTTCCTGGTAGTCCTCACTGGCAAAGCAGGCCGCGATTAATCGCTCTACCTGCGCAATGTCCCGCGCTGCCGGATCTTTAAGTACCTGATTCACTGTCTCTTTGACTGAGCGCACAGTCAAAGGTGCGTTGGCCGCAATCCGCGCCGCGTAATCACTGACAAATGCCTGCAGCTCCGACTGGGGCATCACTCGGTTCACTAATCCCATCTGCTGCGCCTCGGTGGCATCGAACAGCCGCCCCGTATATAGGATTTCGCGAGTAAAAGTCGGGCCAATCAACTGCACCAGTGCGCGTACATCTTCCCAACGGTAGGCTAGCCCGAGTTTCGCCGCCGGAATGCCGAAACGACTGTCGTCAGAGGCAATACGCATGTCGAAATGCGTTGCAAGACTCATCCCGCCACCGACACAGAAACCCTGAACCATCGCGATGGTTGGTTTACCGAGTCGATCCACGGCTTCAAGCGCCTTTCTAACCGTCGCGTTGTAATCGTCCGTTGCGGCTTTGTCTGAACGTTTCTCAGCAAACTGCGAAATATCGGCCCCAGCTGAGAACGCTTTGTCGCCTGCGCCACTGATCACCACCACGCGTATGGAATCATCGCTGGCGTAATCATCAGCCGTCACCGCAATGCCTTGCCACATTTCATAGGCGATCGCGTTGCGTTTCTCAGGCTGATTGAGAATCATGTGGCCAACGCCGTCGGCCTTGGAGGTGATCAGTTTGCTGGTGACAGCTTTCATCGGGGCATCCTTCAAGTCAAAAATCTGAGGTTCATGGTGCGGCAAATAGCCGGAACTTTCTCAAGCTCCCGGTTTAAACGCAAATGGCGATTATATCAGCGCTAGGTACCCCCCTTTGCTGTGAGTGATACGTACTCACGCACGATGAAACTATGTGCGACTTCCTCACCTGCCAAGGCATCGCAGATGCGCATTGATCTGATCAATGCCATGAGGCTAGTTGATCATCGCTTCGATCTCAAATTGGCCGCTGGAGTACAGATCGCTGGTCAGCAACCGCTCGAATCTAAGGCGCCCGCTGCACGCGTTTAATTTAGAAATAACGACTGCCTCATCCAATCGGGGAAGCGAAACTTCAAGTGACTTCATTGGGCCGATAGCACACCCGCCGCCTTCGCTTCAGCAACCAGATAATCTCTGCCACGGATCATGTCATCCAGCGTTCCAAACCCATTGGTGTAGTGGCCTGTATATCCCAAACCTTCCAAACGCAAAAACAAGGCCCGAAAATCGATGCTGCCTTGCCCGGGAAACATGTGATGTTCTTTGTCTGCTAAATTATCGGCGACACGAACCTCGCGCATTCGTTCGATTCCAAAAGCATCGATAAATCCGTCAATCCCCTCTGGCACCAATGTCGCGTGGTTAATCGTAAAGGTCCAATGCAAATTGGGCGACTTCAGATGGTCGAAGTAGAACGCACACTCCTCCCGCGTGTACCCCAGATAATTGACTTCGGCATCTGCTGGTTCACGGTTCATGTTTTCCAACAACAGATGCACACCTTTGTCCTCAGCATAAACACAGGCCCGTTGAAGACGTTCAAGGCTCGCTTGTTTGCGTTGCTCATAGTCCGCGGTGAAATGGAATCCGGCATGAACGACGATCCATTCGGCATCAAGCCGAGTCGCCATGTCAATGTAGGCCCGTAGATACTCGTCTGCGGCTTGCCGAAAGAAATTGCTGTACTCAGCCATGTTAACCCCGGAAAGCGTATGCAGCCCGAGATGAATGTCATGATCTTGGCACATCCCCTTCACCGTTTCGCAACGTGCTTCGTCAAAGTTCTCTATGGCATTGGCACCACTATCAAGCTGAATATCGATATAGAAGACTTCATTAACGGCGGCCCATGCCAGACCGTCTTCCAACTTGGCTCTTCGGCCGACATCAACACCAATACGCTTTTTCAGATTGGATTGCATAGTCACACTTCCGTCAGTACAACTTTCGTGGGCAGGCGGCGATCTGCGCCATCAATGTAGCGGGCAGTGCCGTCTCTTTGGGTCAACCTCGGCCTAAACCTAAACCTATCGAATTACCCCTACATGACTATGGTACGCTAACACTGTGGTTTGTCTTCTGAATTACTGTAATTACCAATGAGCATTATGAGAGGAACTATCATGCATACCATTCAGGCGCGAAAACGTTTCGCGATTATAACTGCCCTTACCGCCGGTCTTGGTTTGCTGGCACTGACCAGTGTTGCCAGCAAAGCGGACAGTAAGCCCGCCATCGAAGTGATCACCCACGCAGGAGCCGGTGGGGGTACTGACGTTAACTCGCGAATGATGATGCTACGCAGTCGCCGAACACTTAAACAAGACATGGTCGTGGTAAACAAACGTGGCGGTGGTGGTGCTGCGGCAATGAACTATTTCATGTCTCGACCAGCCGATGGCAACACGATAATGACCTTCACGGTGGGTCACGCGATCACCATGGCTAAGGGAAAAACCAAGCTCAAAATCGAGGACATGGCTCCGATTGCGCGCGGCACCAATGATCCGCAAATCCTGATGGTCAACTGCAAGTCCAGCCCCTACAAGACACCCGAAGACTTTGTCGCGGGCATGAAGAAGGGCGACAAACTGAAGTTCGGCGGTACCCAGACCGGAACCATCGATCACATTACAGTGTACTTATGGGCGAAACGCCTTGGCGTGTCGATGCCGACTTACATTCCCTTCAAAGGTGGCGGGGAACTGGCAACACAATTGGTTGCGGGTACCGTCGACGTTGGAACGCTGAACCTGTCTGAAGCTGCGGCCCCAGTCGAGGCCGGTGACATCTGTCCGCTCGTGATTCTCGCCCATGCTGGCATGGCGCCGATTCCCAAAGCAAAGACTGCAAAGTCGATGGGTATCGACCTGGTGCTCTCGACCACTCGCGGCTTCGTCACCCATGCTGGCGTCGACTCGGCGCGACGCGCCCAGTTGGAAAAGGGCATGACCAAGGCGATGAAGCACTCAATGTATCAGGCTTATCTCAAGAACTCTGGCCTCGACACAACTTCGCCACAGCCCTCTGGCCCATGGGGCGAGCAGATCAAGTCCATGGTCGGCGAATTTGGCCCGGCACTCGAGGAAATGGGACTTAAGTAGACCTCGTTGAAACGTTAAGCAGACGGTGCTTCCTCCGGGAAGCACCGTTGCACACTTATCATGCATTTTCTAGTCATTCCAGGAATCATTGCGGCCTTTTCCGTCGCCGTGATTTGTGCCGCTCTTCAACTCGAACTATCACCTGCGATGATTGTGGGTGACAGCCTGCAACCGCGCGTCTTTCCGATCCTCCTAATGGTGATTAATTTGGTACTGGCTGCTTGTCTCGCTTTTCAGTACTGGACCAAATCACCCAAGAAGATCCATTGGGGAGGCCTCCAGACCTGGGGCTCAATCGCACTCTGGGTCATTTTCTACCCCATCACGGTTTATGTCGACATGCTGATAGCGATCGCGGTGATCATGTTCGCCATGTGCCTCTTGTGGGGTGAACGGCGGATTCATGTCGCCGGTGCATTGGCACTGGCCACACCGACCGTCATCTTTTTTCTCTTTGATAAGGCTCTTAGGGTTCGCTTTCCGCGCGGCCTATTGACTAACTGGTATTACGGGTAACTGGTGGTTTCGTGATCGACGCGCTACAAGCGATGGCATCGATTCTTTTCGACCCCTATCTCGTCTTTTTGATTTTCATTACCACCGTTCTGGGTGTAGTCATCGGCGTGCTCCCCGGTCTCGGCGCGACGACCGGCGCCGCCCTACTCTTACCGTTTACGCTAACCATGCAACCGGTACACGCGATCGCCGTACTGGCGACGATTTACGTGTCTGCCACCTTCGCCGGTTCCATCACCGCCATATTGATCAACACGCCCGGGACATCCGCTGCCGCCGCGACAACCTTCGATGGTTATCCGCTCGCGCAACGAGGCGAAGCGGGTCGGGCGCTGGGCATCGCTGTGGTATCTAGTACCATCGGCGGCGTGTTCTCGGTCATCGTCCTGTGTATCGCCGCACCCATGCTGGCGCGAGTCGCGTATGAGTTTCGTCCCCCCGAATATTTCGCGCTTGCCCTGTTCGGGCTCTCGATGCTCGCCTCGATTAGTGCCGGGGGAACCGTGCGAAATCTGATCGCTGGAGTCTTTGGAGTGTGGCTGGCAACCATCGGCGCTGAACCCACCACCGGAATCGAGCGGTTCATGTTCGGCAATTACGAACTATATGAGGGGTTGGCCTTCGTGCCGGTATTCATCGGACTTTTCGCGATGTCGGAATTACTGATTCAATCGAAACGGGCTAATCAGGTCGTAGACAAGATCACCATGAAGGCAGTCAAATTACCCTCGCGAGATGACTACAAACGAATCTGGAAGACTGTACTCCGCTCCTGCGGCATCGGCACGTTCATCGGTATTCTTCCGGCTGAGGGGGCGACGGTGGCCTCCATGATCGGCTATGCCGAGGCGCGCAGGTGGTCAAAGTATAAGCACGAGTTTGGCAAGGGAGCGATCGAAGGAATCGCTGGCGCCGAGGCGGCAAACAACGCCGCGACAGGAGGGGCCATGGTGCCGACGATGGTGCTCGGCATCCCCGGTAGTGGGACAACGGCAGTCATCCTGGTCGGTCTAATGGTGCATGGCCTGCGGCCCGGCCCCTATCTGTTTACCGAACAAGTCGATACGGTCTATCAGATCTTTGGGGCAATGCTACTGGCCAATCTGCTGTTTCTGGCCATGGGGCTCTATGCTTCGAAGCTGTTCGCCCGCATTTCCCTGGTCCCCCTTCAACTACTCTGGCCGATTGTCTTTGCGCTCGCGACAATCGGCGCTTATGCGCTCAGCTCGTCACTCCTCGATGTTTGGATTGCACTGATATTCGGCGTCATCGGTTTCTTGGCGCGGCGCCATGGCTTCGCCGTTGCCCCCATCGCCGTCGGGCTGATCCTCGGCGAAATGGTAGAAACCAACTTTCAGAATTCACTGAAGATGTTCGAGGGTGATTGGTGGCGGATTCTGACCCAGCCGCTAGCGGCATTGTTCCTCTTGCTCGCGTTTCTGGGACTGTTCAGCAGCCCTATCGCGAACTGGTTTTCCCGTCGCCGATCCTAATCGGGCAACTTGTTTCAGTGAAACGATGAACACAATGCCACCGCTACCTCGTATCGGCATAGTCCAGGGCGACGCCTGCGGCATCGGCCCGGAACTTCTGTCCAAACTGCTTGAACATGAGGAAATACACGAACGTGCCCAGCTACTGGTGATTTCTGATAAACGCGTCTTCGATGCGGGAAGCGCTGTGTCCGAAATCAAAACGGATATCAAGATCATATCGGCTGCAGCGGATATCCGTTTCTCTCCAGGTCATCCACAGCTTCTGGATACGCGGTGCCTGGACCCGCAACACATCACGCCCGGAGAAGTCTCGATCGAGGCCGGACGGGCGGTGTTGAAAACCTTCGGGTTGGCGCTTGATCTGGCCGAGGCCGGCACCCTTGATGGGATCTGCTTTATGCCCTTCAATAAAGGCGCCATGCACATGGCCGGCATTGACACTGAGGATGAATTAACGTGGGCCAAACAGCGACTCGGTATTACCAGCCGGGCCAGCGAATTCAACGTAATAAAGGGCATGTGGAATGCTCGAGTGACATCCCACATTCCGCTGAAAGATGTTGCCGGTCGACTCAGCATCCAACACATTGTCGAAGCAATCCTACTGGCAGATCAAACCTTGAAAAAAGCAGGCTATGCCAACCCACGCATTGCGGTGGCGGCGCTAAATCCACACGCCGGCGATGGCGGTGCCATCGGGCGAGAAGAAATCGACATCATTCGGCCCGCCGTTAGCGAAGCCCAACAGCATCAGGTGAATGTCACCGGGCCTTTCCCCAGCGACACCCTCTATCTCAAGGTGCGTGATGGACACTATGACTGCGCGCTCAGCATGTATCACGACCAAGGACAGATTGCGATCAAGTTGCTCGGTTTCGACCAGGGGGTATCCGTGCTGGGTGGATTGCCGATGCCGATCGCGACTCCAGCCCACGGAACCGCATTCGATATCGTCGGGACCAACCGTGCCAACGTCCAGCCCGCCCTCAATGCACTACGCATCGTCAGCGCAATGGCTAGCGACCAGCCGCACCGCTTCGCCTGACCAAAACGTGCAATACGCGGCACATGGGTGCCGGGCCCAAGCCAGGTCATAAACGACTTTGCCGAGAGGTTGCGACTGATCGAAGACACTGGCTTGACCGGACGCCACATGTACCCAATCGCTTTGCTGGGGCATCGGTTGTGCGGGCCCAACTACCTGTCGCAACGATATCCGCACTAACCGCTAAGGCATCTCTACGCGCAACGCGTCCAACACCGCACTCGAGAAGCTAAGTGTGCTCGCGCTGCCACCGAGATCCGGCGTGTGACAGGCACGATTCGCGAGCACCGCATTGACGGCTCGGTTTATTGCGACCGCGGCCTTACCAAGGGCTGGCTGCTGTTTCCGATGTGACAACCAGTCAAGAAGCATGGCACACGACAACAAGATGGAGCTCGGGTTGGCAATCCCCTGGCCCGCAATATCCGGCGCTGAACCATGCACTGCCTGAGCCATCGCATGTTCATCGCCCACATTGAGGGCGCCCGCCAGTCCGAGCCCACCGCTCAGTGCGGCCGCTTCATCTGACAAAATATCACCATACATGTTGGTGGTTACAATGACATCGAAAGCCTCGGGCCTGAGCACCAATTTCGCTGCCATGGCATCAATAATCATCTCGTTCAACGCAATGTCCGGGTAGGCTTTGCTCACTTCGCGCACTTCATTAACGAAAAGCCCATCCGTGAGTTTGAGTACATTGGCCTTGTGTACCATCGTCACCTGTCGTCGCCGCTGGCGAGCCAATTTAAAAGCGGTCATGGCAATACGCCGACAGGCTTGCCGAGTAATCTTACGCACCGCCAACGCCATGTCATCGCTTGGCTGAAACTCTCCACTACCCACTGCCATGTTCCGATCGGCATAAAAGCCTTCGGTGTTTTCTCGCACGATAACCAGATCGAGCTCCCTCGCCACACTGTTAACACCTTGACGTATTTCGCTCGGGCGAATGTTGGCATACAGATCTAATGCGATGCGCAACACAGCCGATGGGTTGATGCCGCCGACCTCCGCCGGTGGGTAGTCATAAGTGGAGACTGGACCCAGTACAACACCGTCAGCCATTCGAGCGCGTTCGATTGCCTCGTCCGTAATCGCAGTGCCAAACTGTGCAATCGACTCCAAACCGACGGTTTCACTTTCAATGCCGAGGTTGAGCGAATAAGCCCGGTTAACCACATCCAACGACTGTCGCGCCACCGCCATGATTTCGTGACTGATTCCGTCACCCTCAAGCATCAATAGCTGCAATGGCATATCAGTGGGCATCATCAATCTTCCTTTAGTCGATAGCAGTTCTTTTCTTATCAGGCGCACCAGCAAGATAAAGCATGAAACGAATCCCCGCCAGCGCAGCGAGCGATCCCAGCGCCATGGTGAAACACCCCAGAGTCCAGGCAAATGAACTTCCCTGGCCACCGGCAACATCGAGCACCGCACCAACAGCAAGCGGCCCAAGAAACCCGCCAGAGAATCCGCAAACCGAGTGCACGGCAAGGGTCGCGCCTCGCTCACCTCGACGAGCCATTTTGACCGTACCTGCGGTAAACGCCGCCGAGTCGGCCATAATGATCGCAGAATAAAGACCCCCGACCAAGACGACCCAGATCAGCGGCTGACCTGCGAGGAAACCGTACCCTGCCCCGATCAAGAACGACATGGTCGTGATGCTCGACAGCACGGTCGACCGGCGCCCCGATTCGGCGAGATAGGCACCAATGATACTGGCGGGCATCCCAACCAGGCTGTAGATGGCCACATAGAGCGTGATCTCGGAACGACTGGTGTCGGCACCAACCGCAGCCACTGCGAAAACAAGGAAAGCGACGATCCACGCTCTAAATGCAAACAGTTCATAGCTGTGCCCAACATACCCAAGGACATAGGCCATCGCTGAGCGGTTGCTGAACACAGGCCGGAAATCCAGTGGGTGGCGTTCGTCATCCGCCCGCTCGGGCTGTCGAGACGCGATGGCAACAAGGACCAGGATCAGACAGCCAATCTGCATTAAAGCGGCGATGTGAAAAATTGCCGACCATTCGACGCGTTCTGCGAGCTGACCTGAATAGTAGTAAGAAAAACCCGATCCGATCCCAAAGGCCGAGGTGTACCAAGGGACCGCACGTTGCCGCCATCCTTCGTCTAGGCGAGCGCTGAGGATTTGCAGGCCCGGCATATAAGTTCCGGCCAGCGACACGCCGGCAAGGAAGCGAAACCCCATTGCGCTCCAGAACCCCTCAGCGAACCAAGCAAAGCCAAACGAACCGACTATGCCGACCAGCGTGCCACAAACATAAATTTTCTTGGCATCCACTGTATCGGTCAACCCAACCAGCAGCGGTACCGCCGCCACGTAACCCACAAAGTAGATACCGCCAATCCAGCCCGCCTGAGTACTGGTGAGATCCCACAACGTACTGAATTCCGGCAGCAGAACGGCGAAATTAGCGAACCCCACCATCGACAAAACCAAAGCAAGACACAGCGTCACCAACAGCGGAATGGGGCGTGTGACCATAACGGGTAGCTTGTTCAGGTCCCTATGGAAACCAGGATGACGCCCGGCACTACCAGCAAAATTGACACCATGATCCTGACCGTGAAGGTCTCTTGGCGAAATACCAACAGGCCCAGGAAAAAACTGAAGATTGGCGACAAAGAGACGATAGGTACTACGCTGACAACACTGCCCATGCCAAGCGCTGTGTTCAGCGACCAGATCGAAAAACCGTTAATGATTCCGCCGCCAAAGAACCACAACAGCCCCGGGTGCCAGCGAATCATGCTCGCCTGGCGTCGCGCACGGCTGGCTGTTGTCGTGAGCGCGATCACCAGTGACACCGTGTAACCCACCAATCCCGCGAACAAGGGCTCGGGGACCTCGTCAAGACCGTACTTGGTAAACGCATGCCCCAGTGCACGAAACGCGGCTGCGCCAAGCGGTAATAGCAATGCCCACAGTGGCCAAACTGCTTTGGTCTTTCCCGGACGGGTCAAAAGCGCAATCGCAAACACAATCACGACGGTACCGGCCAACACGGGTGGGGTGAACGACTCTCCCAGCAGGGTAACGGCAAACAGTGCCGCGAAGAGCGGGGCTGTCGAGGCAAGCGTTGTCGTCAACGTTGGGCCCAGATGCCGCACACCGGCGAGTGCCAGATTGGCCGAGAGAAAAGGTCGAAACAACCCGATGACAGCAAAAACCACCACCGCGGATGTTAACCAGTAAGCCTTGTGTAGAAACCAGGGGGCCATCAACCAGTACAACATCGAAGCGGCCAGAATCTGGATCAGTGTCCCAGTGCGGCTGTCTGCATAACGTAAACCGAGGTTCTGAAACTGCACGCTGACAGCGAACAGGAAGGCCGAGGTAAAGGCGAGGAGCGTTGGCGAAAGAATCGGAAGTCTCGCTCGTGTCAGAAAATGGAATCAACCATCGTAGGTCTGTTGCCCGACGTCTCGATGCCACGTTCGATAGAGATGGCGCCGTGCTTGAGACGCAGCTGAATCGGTAAACCCGCTGCGATAGTGTCCGATGTCAAGGTTATTCAAGTACTGTAACTGGCCCCGTTCAAGGGGTGCCTCAAGCCACATGTCCGACGCACAAAGCACTTCTTCCACCGCGTTGAGGGCGTCATCGAGCTCTTTCGGTATGTCACGACCTGCGACGTCATAACCCTTGCGCACCAGAGACACATTAACGCGGGCCTGCAAGCGCTTACCGTCCCATGCGAAGAACGGCATTTCTGCAGTGCGAGCAGCACCTTCGGCGTGTTCACCCTGGCGATCAAACAGCAGCGGTTGATATAACCGGGCCAATAGTTGGGGATAGCGTTCCAATAATCGGTTGTGCAAGGTGTAAAGACTGCAAAACCGGCTAACACCGCCCTCCATGGCAGGCTGACAACAGAACAGGCCGACGTAATGTGGTGGACTCCGACCAAACGCATTGTCGGTATGAAAGAAGAGTTCGACCCGCGTTCGCGATCCCCGCACGCCGTAACGGTATGCCTCACCCGTGTCGGTCACTTCGTACAACATATCCCCCTGCCAGGTCTGGGCCACAGGCCGACCTAACCACTGGCCGATCACCCAGAAACATGCGATCAAATCCGGCACCGGATATTGGTCCATCGGTAGGCCATCGAGAACACAAAAACCGCAACCCGTATCCAGCCGATCGCGCACCTCAACCATGCATTGGGCCAGATGGGGTGCGTCTTGTGCACTCGCTGTGCGCGAGAGATAGGACGCTGGACTGGTGCCAAACACCTTTGCCATCTGCCCGATCTCTGCAATCGATGCCGGTGACATGACAACCGACCAATCCTCAACACCAAGATCCGTCGCCATCCAGGCTCGTGGAGCCGGCACCACATCAGTGAGCATACCCCCGGCATCAGTGACATGATTGATAACTGGCATTAGTTCAAAACGGGGCGTCGGGGCAAAAGAAGCCTGGTAAAGCTGCTCGGTCGCACGGTGTCTCGTCCGTCATCGACAGATGCATCACCAACGGGCTTGTTGCATTGTAGCGCTATAACCGATGCAGCCGCGTTGTATAGTGGCGTGATAGCCGATCAGGCTTTGGCCAACAATCAAGGCTAAACGACCCCCGTTCTAGAGGACAAAAAGATGCGAATCAATTACGCCACCCAAGTGACTCGAATCGACGGTACTGAAGCCGACTTTTCGGATTACTCCGGCCAGGTACTGCTGATCGTGAATACAGCCAGTGCGTGTGGCTATACCCCGCAATATCGGGGGCTCCAAGCGCTCTACCAACGTTTCAAAGACCACGGGTTTTCGGTGCTCGGCTTTCCGTGTAACCAATTCGGTAGCCAGGAGCCCGGCACGGCTGATGAGATTCGAGATTTTTGCGAGCAAAAGTTCTCTGTTACCTTTCCACTGTTCGCCAAAATTGACGTCAATGGGCCAGATACTCATCCACTCTACCAACAGCTGAAGTCTGCCAAGCCCGGACTGCTCGGAAGCCAAGACATTAAATGGAACTTCACCAAGTTCCTGGTCTCACGAGACGGTGAAGTGCAAAAACGGTATGGTTCGCAGAAGGACCCGAATGACCTCGAGCCGGCTATTCTTGAGGCGCTTGGCGAGAGCGGGGCAAGCCATTAAAAGCCCATGCCGGGAGCCTTCGGTATACCGATGGCGAGCCGATAGACGCCCTGAAAGCGATCAAACACCAGCCTTATCATAATAAACTATCAATTAAAACAATTACTTATATGTATATTGCCAACCAAGTTCAGTTTTTCTTGTAATTGACTAATCAATTAAATCCTAATATATTAATGAGTCCGCCTAGCTAGGCAATACGGGAGGTGACAATCGTGCACTTCATTGAGACGCTGCGTCGTTGGGTTGGGGCACTGACCGAACTTGGTCTGGTCCTCATAGCACTGGGTGTAATACTGCAAATCTTGTTCGGTAGTAGTAATGGTGCAGTACCATTTCTGCCAGTCGATATCATCGGCAGTGTGGTTGGCTTGGTTAAAGGACTGGGCGCCGAAGGGCTAGTCGGCTTAGTTGCTCTCGGTATCATTGCCTGGACTTTTAACAGGCAATCTCGTTCGACCTGAAGAGTTAAGTGGTAATTGGAAAGGGGGCTGGCAACAGCCCCTTTTTCTTTGTCTGAACTCAGCCCACCGACTCGAGTCCTTTCATATCGCCGCTGGCCTCGTCCAGTCACCGGAGGGTACGCTTCAGTAGATGTTTCGCTCCACCAAGGGCTGGTGCTGCGCCACCCGCTGGTAACCCAGACGCGCCAGATCAAGCGTGCGATAGTGACCCCAAATCAGCAGCTCAGAAATAGCGCGACCGACAGCCGGACTCTGTTGAACCCCGTGTCCTGAAAAGCCATTCGCCAATACCAGGTTATCGCAAGCATCGTGGTAGCCCAGCAACGCGTTCTGGTCAAAGACATTAAACG
>Ga0066376_10002584_pt1 | contig 16799 bp, 12 predicted proteins | sample Knorr_S15_td_Bot_FD_77009 | JGI IMG/M metagenome (GOLD analysis project Ga0066376, IMG submission 77009) | Marine microbial communities from Southern Atlantic Ocean transect - Knorr_S15_td_Bottom_ad_5009_LV_A | ecosystem: Environmental > Aquatic > Marine > Oceanic | place: Southern Atlantic... | reverse complement strand
CGATCTGCGCGCGCCCGTTCACCACGTGCACGGTCGGGGTGCTCCACGTCGGCACGTCGTCCCTATCCACACGCCAGCGCTGATCGCCGGTCGCGACATCGAAGGCGGCGAGAAACGAGCCTCTCAGGATGTCCGCCTGGATGACCACCAACCCGTCGTGAATGACCGGAGACGCGGCGAAGCCCCACAACGCCGTCGGCGCCCGAAAATATCCCGACCCGAGCACTCCCAGGTCGACGGTCCAGAGCTCGCGGCCGGTGTCGAGCTCGTAGGCGAACAGGCCTTCCGACCCGAACATCGCCACGAGGTGGATGCCGTCGGTGGCGAGTGTGGAGCTGGCGTGGGACGACTTCGGGTGACGGGCCCTGGCCGGCACGCCTTGATGCGCGACTGCGGTCCACCGCTCGCCGCCGGTCCCCTTGTCGAGACAGCGCACCTCCCACCGTTGTGGCTGGTCGTTGGCCACCGACTCGATATCGCCGTACAAACCGACCTTGAGCTCGTCGTCTTCGCCGCTGTCGGCGGTGGTGACGCACACCAGGTCACCCCAGACAATCAGGCTCGAATGTCCGAGCCCCGGGATGGGGGTCGTCCACCGGATGTTCTCGCCCGTTTCGGCGTTCCAGCGCACGGGCGCCTAGAAGCCCTCCGCCACGCCTGACGCCTGTGCGCCCCGGAACTGAGGCCAGTCAACCCCCGGTCGGGGGGCCTGAGCCGCCGCGCCGGGACCGGAGAGCACAAGTACACTCGCGGCCAGTGTGCACGCCCGCCGTAGTCCGCTGAGGCTGGAGGTCATCGCTCCAGGGTAGGGCGCCGCGGATCAGATGTCCATCGCTTTCCAGGGTCGTGCCTCGCACTCCGCATTCATGGGAGAATCCTGTTGATGTGGCGCCTCTGTCTGTGTGCGATCCTCGTGCTCGCTCCCACGCCGTCGCGGAGCCGAGCCTTCGGTGAGGGTGCGGGCCATGCGGTCGACGATGCGGTCCGCCGGCTCGCGCGGCGTAAAAAACCGATGTGAGAGTGCCCTCAAAAGAGGCATTGCGCACTATCATTGGCGTACGGTCAGTGCGATATTCGTGGGCCTTGACCGACTCGAGGGTGATGCCCGTATGGACGGTTGGTGTGACCGCGACGGAAGAGGATTTCATGTGCCCGACCCAAACGACCTGGAGGCGCGCAAGGTGGTGAGGCCCCGTTCGACGGTCCGAGTCCTTGTGGTCCTCGTCGCGGCGATGACGGCGGCATCCAGTCGACCGCCGATCGCCCGCGCCCAGGAAGTGGCGCCGGAGGTTGACGTCAGCGCGTCGTCGACTCGGGAGGTGCTCGACCAGTTCTGCGTGCGTTGTCACAACGAGCGGACCCTGGTGGCGGGGCTGGCGCTCGACACGAAGGACCTGACCGACGTGAGCGCCGAGGCCGAGGCGTGGGAGCGGGTCATCGTCAAGCTGCGTGCGCAGACCATGCCGCCCGCGGGCAGCCCACGGCCCGACCAGGCCACGTATCGTGCCGCGGCCTCGTGGCTGGAGACGGCAATCGACGCGGTGGCCTTGGTCAACCCGGACCCCGGGCGCGGCGAGACATTTCATCGTCTCAATCGGGCGGAGTATCGCGCGGCGGTTCGTGATCTGCTCGCGGTCGACGTTGATGTCGCTGCGTTGCTGCCGGCCGACAACACCTATGAGCACGGCTTCGACAACAACGGGGAGCTGCTCTCGATCTCGCCCGACCTGGTGTCGCGCTACCTGTCGGCCGCACGCAAGATCAGTCGACTCGCCGTCGGGATCCCACCGGTAGGACCGGCCGTCGCCACCTATCGAGTACATCCCGGGCTGTTGCAGGACGACCGGCAGGACGACCGGCTGTCGTTCGGCTCCCGCGGCGGCATCGCGGTTCGACACTACTTTCCCGTGGATGGCGAGTACACGGTCAAGGTGCGTCTCCACCGGAACTTCTCGGACTACATCATCGGGTTTTCGACGCCGCAGGAGCTCGACGTGCGTGTCGATGGTGAGTTCGTCAAGCGGTTCCCGGTGGGCGACGCCGATGCCGTCGGGCAAATGGCGCCGCTGAGCTTTTCCGGCAACATCGCGGGGGATCCGGACTGGGAGTACTACATGAACACGGGGGATGCCGGGCTGGAGGTCCGCTTCCCCGCCAAAGCCGGCCTGCGAACGGTGGGGGTGTCGTTCGTGAGGCGGTTGTCGGAGACCGAGGGCGTGTTGCAGCCGCGTAACCGTGGCTACGGGCGCTTTGTCGACGAACGGTACGACGAAAATCCCGGGGTCGAGCAGGTCGCGATCGGGGGTCCGTATACCGTCGAGGGCCCGGGTGACACCCCGAGTCGTCGGGAGATCTTCGTCTGCGCACCCGCGGTGGACGACGACGGGAAGGCCTGTGCCGGTCGCATTCTTGGCAGGCTCGCCAGACGAGCGTATCGCCGGCCCGTCACCGACCGCGACGTCGCGACCTTGATGGATTTTTACGAGTCCGGACGGCGCGACGGTGACTTCGACGCCGGGGTCCAGTTCGCGCTCGAGCGGATGCTGGTTGACCCTGATTTTCTCTTCCGGATCGAGCGTGATCCCGCGAATATCACGCCTGAGACACCGTATCGTCTCAGCGCCATGGAGTTGGCGTCTCGTCTGTCCTTCTTTCTGTGGAGTAGTATTCCGGACGATGAGCTTCTGGACGCCGCCATCAGTGGGCGGCTGACGGACCCGGTCGTGTTGGAGCAGCAGACGCGGCGACTCCTCTCCGATCCCAGGTCCAGCGCCCTTGTCGATAATTTCGTCAGCCAATGGCTGCGGTTGCGGAACCTTGACTCCCAACAGCGTGAGTCGGCTGACTATCCCGAATTCGACGAGAACCTACGACACGCCTTTCGGCGCGAAACCGAGCTCTTCGTCGGGAGCACGATCCGGGACGACCGGAGCCTCCTCGAGTTGCTCAGCGCGAACTACACCTTCGTCAACGAACGACTCGCCAGGCACTACGGTATCGGCGGAGTCTACGGGGACCGTTTCCGGCGGGTGACGCTGGGTGAGAATCACCCGCGAGGTGGCTTGCTCGGGCACGGCGGTCTATTAATGGTGACGTCACATCCCAACCGCACGTCGCCGGTGCTCCGCGGCAAGTGGTTACTCGAAAGCATGCTCGGAGCGCCGCCGCCGGAGCCGCCGCCCAATGTGCCGGGATTGCCGGATCGCGGTGAAGACGGGGAACCAGCATCGGTCCGTGATCGCCTCGAACAGCATCGCGCCAATCCGGTCTGTGCGAGTTGTCACGCCCCGATGGATCCCCTTGGCTTCGCACTCGAGAACTTTGATGCGATTGGGAGCTGGCGTACCACGAGTGAGGCCGGCCTCCCGATCGACTCGTCTGGGACGATGCCCAGCGGTGTCGAATTCGAAGGCCCAGCGGGCCTGCGGGCCGTCCTGCTCAGTCGTGACCAGGAGTTCGCGGGTGCGGTGACCGCAAAACTGCTCGCCTACGCGTTGGGGCGTGGGCTCGAATACTATGACCGCCCGAGTGTTCGCCAGATTCTGCGCGCCTCGGCTCCCGATGAGTACCGCTGGTCGTCCATCATCCTGGGCATTGTCAAGAGTGAACCGTTTCAAGCGCGTCGCTCACGTTCGGACGATGTGTCACTGGCTGCCTCGCGAGCACCGGCGAGTCGTTGAGTGTCACTGACTACATACGCGGACCCCACTATGATCATCACCAAAATGTCGCTGCCACGGCGGACTGTCTTACGCGGCTTGGGGGCGGCGGTGGCGTTGCCGCTGCTGGACGCCATGGTCCCTGCGGCGTCGGCGCTGTCGCGCACGGCCGCCAATCCCCCGCGTCGTTTCGGCGTGGTGTATGTGCCCAACGGCATCGCCATGGAGCACTGGACGCCTACGCAGGAGGGACGTGGGTTCGATCTCACGCCGATTCTGCAGCCGTTGGCACCGTTCCAGGACCAGATGACCGTGGTGTCGGGCCTCAGGGGGTACTGGACGCCGGCCCATGCCGGTGCGTCGACGACCTTCCTGACGGGCGCCGCCGGGGTGGCGGGCGAGACGGCTCCCGTGGCTGACATCTCGATGGATCAGATCCTGGCCAAGGAGTACGGCCAGGAGACCGAACTGGCCTCACTGCAGCTCGCCATCGACAGCCGGGCCAATGCCGGTCAATGCAGCGGTGGTCACAGCTGCGTCTATACCAACACGATTTGCTGGCGGAGTCAGACGACGCCGCTGCCGATGGAGAACAACCCCCGCGTCGTGTTCGAGCAGATGTTTGGCGATAGTGGGAGCACCGATCCGGTGATACGCCTGGCCCGCATGCAGCGCGACCGGTCGATCCTCGACTCTGTGACTGAGAAGGTCTCCGACCTCAGACGTGAGGTCGGGCACGCCGACAGCCTGAAGATCGATGAGTATCTCGACGGCGTGCGGGACATCGAGCGACGGATTCAACGAGCGGAGCAGCAACCGAGCTTCGACGTGCCGGAACTGGCGCGGCCGGAAGGCATTCCGGCCACATTCGCCGAGCACGTGGAGCTGATGTTCGACCTGCAGCTACTCGCTCATCAGACCGACCTGACGCGTGTGAGTACCTTCATGCTGGGGCGTGAGGTGAGTTCGAGGACGTACACCGAGATCGGTATCCCGGACGCGCATCATCCGCTCTCTCACCACGAGTACGATCCAGAGCGCATCGCGATGATGGCCAAGATCAACGCGTATCACGCCTCGTTGTTCGCCAACTATCTGGCCAAGCTCCGAGCGACTCCGGACGGCGACGGGTCGTTGCTCGACAGCATGATGATCCTCTACGGGTGCGGCATGTCCGACAGCAATGCCCACAGCCCGCTCAACTTGCCGGTCCTGCTGCTGGGTGGCTGCGGGGGGCAACTCGAGGGTGGCCGTCACCTCAAGTACGAGGGCGATCCCCTGATGCCCAACCTGCTGGTGACGTTGACCGAGAAGTTGGGGGTGCCCATCGAGCAACTCGGGAAGAGTGACGGGACGCTCAGTGTCGAGCCCCTCTCGGGGGTCTAGGTTTTCTGACGAGGCGTCTGTCTGGCCAGGCGCGAGGAGGGAGCAGCCAGGCGGGCTGTGACCCCGCTGAGTCAATGCCGCGACGTCCGCCCTCTACGGGCGCCTCGTCGGAAAACCGGCTACATCTGGGCGCCGAGATGGCGTAGCAACTCGACCGTACTGTTGTCCTCCGGCGCACCGCGGCCGGCCGCCACCGTCAGCGGTGTCTGGCCTTCCTCGTCGTATGCGTTCAGGTTCGCCCCGCTGTCCGCCAGGAACTGGACCACCGTGTCGAGGCGTCTCGAGGCGGCGGTATGTAGGGCGGTGCTCCCCGCGTCATCCACGGCGTTGACATCCACCCCGACCTCGACCGCCACCCGGACCGCTTCCAACACGCGGCGTTCGTTCTTGACCCGGTTCGGCGTCAGTCCCAGTTCCGTTCTTCGACGGGCGCTGGTGGCCGCCATCAGCGACGTCGTGCCGCCCGGCATGACGACCCGCCGGTCCGCGCCCCGGTCGGCGAGCACACGCATGATCCCCGGTTCCGAGAACTGCGCCGCCAGCCAGAACGCTGTCGCGCCGACGACATCGTGCTCCAGCACATAGTCCGGACTGTTTCGACGTCCCGGGCTGCCCCTCGCCACCAACGCGTTGGCGTCTGCGCCAGCCGCCAGCAGCGCCGTCGCCAGGGTGTCGTCGCCGCGGAGCGTGGCGGCGTGCAGCGCGGTGTAGCCGGCCGCGGCCGCGTTTGGGTCCGCGCCTTGCCCGAGCAGGTAGACCGCGAGCGCCGTGTGGCCACCATGAGCCGCCACGACCAGCGCGCTGGTGCCGGAGGGCGCCGTGTCGTTCACGTCGCCACCAGCCGCCACCAGATATGTCGCCGCGTCCAGATTGCCCTGTCGGGCGGCAAACAGCATCGGCGTATACCCGCCCTGCACGATGTCGAGGACCCCGACCGGGTTGAAGCCCGCGGTCCGCGTGTGGACTCGCCTGGGCAAGGGATTCGATCGCGCGTGGACATCGGCCCCGAGTGCAACCAGTGTCGCTACGACGTCAGGGTGCTGCTGCGCCACGGCCCACATCAGTGCGGTCTGTCCTCGCGACTGTTCCTGCGTGTTGACGATGGCGCCGTGGGCCACCAGGAGGCTCACCGCCTCGGCGGACCCGGTGCGGGCCGCGGTCATCAACACCGTCTCGCCGGACGGGAGCGCGTGATTCGCGTCGGCTCCCGCCGTCAGCAGAATCTCGACCATGTCCGCGCTGCTATTGAGACAGGCCAGCCAGAGGGGCGTGACGCCAAAGTCGTTCGCCGGATCGACGGCCGCGCCTGAGCGGATCAGCGCCGTCGCCATCGACGTCGCGTCAAAGTGAGCGGCCCAGTGAAGCGCCGTCGCACCATCTGCCTGCGGCACATTCGCATCGACACCCTGGGCCAGCAGGGCGTCAACCCTCGCCGCGTCCGCCGCGCTGGCCGCGTCGAGCACCCGCCTGTCCGGTGGCGCGTCCTGCGCCCCCGCGGCGAGGCTGGCCATGGCCAGCAGCGCCGTGATCCATCCACCGATGTGTCGTCCATGCACGCGTTTCGTCCTCCGACACTCCCTAAGAGCGCGTTGCAGAATTACAACACCGCCTCGACCGTCGAAGCATCCCGCCTCGCGGCGTTGCTCGTCGGTCGCATGCTCCCGGGATGCTCGCTCCTCGCGTCTGGCGATCCGGGCGCCTCGGCGCCCGACGCGGCGCCATCATTCTGCAACGCGCTCTGACGACCGAGACTCTTCGTGTCGAGAGTGCCCGCACGGACGGCTCACGTCAAGCCTGATCTGCGGAGCCGGATCCGCGGAGCGAGGTCAGGGAACGAGGCTCTCGAGGCGCACGAGCGTCATGACCGGCTGCCCGGTCTCGCGTGATGCGTCGAGGCCTACGTCGAGTTCCGCGACCCAGTCGTTGAGTCCCTCCATGTCTATCAGCATCTGTGCGATGCGCCACGTCGTCCCGTCGTCTGAGGGGTGGACGTGGGTGTGGCGGAGGTTCCGGGCCTCGGGGTCGAGCCGCAGATTCCCGTGCTCGACGCGGAACGCGTCGCGGGCGGCGGCCAGGCGCTCGGGCGTCCACCGCGCCCCGGAGTCGTCGACGCCCGAGTCGAGCACCTCGAGCGCGGCCTCGTCGGTGCCGAACGACCAGGCTCGCAGGAAGGTGAAGACCTGGGTCCGGATGGCTGCGGTGAAGCTCCGAGCATCGCGCGTGACGTCAGGAGTGGGCTCTCGGCCGCGCGGCGCCACCTCGGCCTCGGCCGAACCTGGGGCCTGGTAGCCAGGATCGCGCATCCGCTCCCACTCCTCCAGCAGGCTGGAATCCACCTGGCGGACCATGTCGCGGAGGTAGAGCTCGATGTCGACCACGGCGTCGGACTTCATGCTGTCGGGCACGGTCTGGCGGAGGACCTTGTAGGCGCTGGTGAGATGACGCAACAGCAGTCCCTCGACCCGCTCGAGACCGTAGTCCTGCACGTAGCCAGAGAACGACCGGAACCCTTCAAACATCTCGCGCGCGATCGACTTGGGACGAATGTGCTCTTCCCCCACCCAGGGGTGTCGGTCGGCGAAGGCGTTGAAAGTCGCGTAGACGAACTCGGCCTGGGGCTTGGGGTACTCCAGTTTCTCGAGTTCCGCCATGCGTTGGTCGTAGTCCAGCCCGTCCGCTTTCATTTCCGCCACCGCCTGCCCCCTGAGCTTGTCGAGTTGACGGTGCAGGATGGCGCCCGGGTTCTCGAGGATGCTCTCGACCAGCGTGAGGAGGTCCAGGGCGTGGGCGTCCGAGGCCGAGTCGAGCAGTGGGATCGTCTCGTGCAGGTAGAGCGACAGCGTCTGGTCCATAGAGAAGTCTGTCTGGAGCTCGACGTTGACCCGCACGCGCGAGCCCGCGTCCGTGCGTGGTACGAGTTCCACGATCTCGCGCGTCAGGAGTGACCGGAAGAGCTGCCACCCGCGTCGAAAGTGCCCTCCCTTCGCCGATTCAGGTTCGTGGCTGTCGCGGATGAGCCGGCGCATCGCCTGGCATCCGTCGTCAGGCCGCGAGAGGACATTGAGGAGCATCCCGTGCGAGACCTCGAAGCGCGAGACGAGCCGCTCCGGGGACGCGGTGATGAGGCGTTTAAATGTCTGGTGGTCCCAGTTGGCGAAGTTGCGTGTGGGTGGCCGGCGTTTGACGACTTTCTTGCCGGCGTTCGCCTTGGCCTGCAGCCGCAGGTTCTCGATCGCGTGCTCGGGCGCCTGGGCGGTGACGAAGCCCAGATCATCAAACCCCTTCCGCCCCGCGCGGCCGGCGATTTGATGAAAATCGCGGACGGAGAGGACGGCCGTCTTCGTGCCATCGAACTTGCACAGCCGGCTGAAGAGCACCGTGCGAATCGGCACGTTGATACCGACCCCGAGCGTGTCAGTGCCGCAGATGACCTTGAGGAGTCCCTTCCGGGCAAGCTGTTCGACGAGCATGCGGTACTTGGGGAGCAGTCCAGCGTGGTGGATGCCGATCCCGTGCCGGAGCCAGGTGCGGACGCGCGGACCGTAGGGGCTCGAGAAGCGCACGGTCTCGATCGCCGCCCCGACCGCGTTCTTCTCGTCGCGGCTCGAGACCTTGAGGCTGGTAAAGCTCTGGGCGCTCTCGGCCGCGTCTTTCTGGGTGAAGTGGACGACATACACGGGGACCCTGTCCGCGTCGGCGAGCGCCTGAACGGCCTGCGCGAGCGGGATCTCGGAGTAAGCGTATTCGAGCGGCACCGGGCGCTCGGACGACGTCACCGTGACGGTGGGTCGGTGGTTTCTCTGCGTGATCGCCTGTTCAAAGAAGGAGACGTCGCCCAACGTGGCGGACATCAACAAAAAGCGGGTCTGCGGCAGGGTCAGCAGGGGCACTTGCCACGCGCTGCCGCGGTCTCGGTCCGCGTACCAGTGGAATTCGTCCATGACGACATCGTCCACCGTCGTCTGGTCCCCATCGCGGAGCGCCATGTTGGCGAGGATCTCCGCGGTGCAGCACAAGACCGGCGCGTCGCGGTTGACCGTGGCATCTCCGGTGGCGAGGCCGACGTGCTCGGGCCCGAACTCACGGCAGAGGGCCATCCATTTTTCGTTGACGAGCGCCTTGATGGGACACGTGTACACGGAACGTCTCCCCGCCGCCATCGACGCGAAGTGCAGCGCGAACGCCGCGACCGACTTACCCGAGCCGGTGGGGGTGTTCAGGATGACGTTGTGGCCCTCGAAGAGCGCGAGAATCGCATCTTCCTGGGCGGGGTAGAGCGTCAGTCCTTGGTTTTCCACGTAGTCGAGGAAACGTCCGAGAAGTTCGTCACTGTCTGCACCGGGGCGGGGGAGTCTGTCGTGCAGGGGACCGGCCATGAGCCAGCTATTGTCGTTCGGTTCCGTCATTGGCGGCCAGCGCATCACCGCGCGATCCCGTAGACTCGGCCCAGGGGACTGGATGGCAGAGGAGGTGTTCCGGCAGATTGCGGTTGCGCTTGACGCCGGTATCGTGCGGGCGACGAGCGTGCGGGGCGGCGACGTCGCGACCGCGTTCAGACTGGAGCTGGACGATGGCCGGCAGGTGTTCGCCAAGACCAGCGCGTCGGTGCCGGTGCAACATTTCACCACCGAGGCGGCCGGTCTCGCCTGGATTCGTAGTGGGTCGGGTCTCGACGTGCCCGAGGTCGTTGCGGTATCGGACGACCCGCCGTTCCTGGTACTCGAGTGGGTTGACACGGGCCGTCCGGCTCGCGACACCGAGGTCTTGTTTGGTCGCGGCTTGGCCGCACTCCATCAGGCCGGCGCTCCGACCTTTGGCCGCGACGACCGACGTCCGACCGGGAGCCGGGGGCTTCCCAATGAGCCCTGCGGGACGTGGGCCGACTTCTACGCGACGCAGCGTCTGCTGCCCCTGGCTCGTCTGGCGCAGAACACCCGGTCGTTGCCGGGGAACGCGATACGCGCCCTCGAGACGATTGCGGGACGCCTTGTCGAGTTGGGCGGCGAACCCGAGCCCCCGGCCCGTCTGCACGGCGACCTCTGGTCTGGCAACCGCCTGGTGGGTCTCGAGGGTGCCAACTGGCTGATCGACCCGGCCGCACACGGCGGCCATCGCGAGTTCGACCTCGCCATGATGCAGCTCTTCGGCGGTTTTGGCGCCGAGGCCTTTTCCGCCTACGCGGAGGCGTGTCCGCTGGACGGCGGGTGGCGGGATCGGGTCGCCCTGCACCAGCTCGCGCCGCTCGTGGTCCATGCGGTGAAGTTTGGTGGCAGCTATCCCGCCGCCGTCGAGCGCGCCCTGGCCGGCTACACGTAGTGTGCTACTGCGGCGCTGGGGCCAGGCCGTCTCTCGACATGGCCCGGCGTTCCTCCGCACGAGCGGCCGACAGGATATTGGTCAGTCCGTAGTTCCCCTCGTGACAGGCGAACTCGAACATCGGGCCGTCGGTGCGCGTCATCGGCACGACCGCCGTCCAGGGTTGCGCGAACGAGTCCGCGTCTTCGACGGTGTACTCGTAGAGCAGCGTGCCGTCGTCGATTCGGGAAAACCGTTCGATGACTCGCATGTCTTCACCCGAGCCCATGTAGTTCGTCCGGTCGGTGAAGTTGGTCGTCTCGACCACCAACGTCTTCCCGTCCCACTGACCGCGAGAGTCACCGCGCAATTGCCGGATTCCGTCCGGCAGGTGGTCACGCCCATCCAGTGGAATGACCCGCACTTCGTGCACCATCTCGTTGTGCAGCACGACCATCCCAGGCATCTGCAGGAGCATCAGGTTGTTGTTGTAGGCGCCGGGGTTCATCGGTGGACCAGCGTTGAAGCCGACGACGCAGCGCTCGGTGATGCTTCGATCCTGAATGCTGTGGGTGCGTGCCCGCTTCTCGGCCCGAGCCCGCGCCCGGGCCTGGGCCTCCTCGGTGCGAGCCGGGACGCGCCCGTCTGGCGGGTTGACGATCAACGAGGTGCGACGATCAGCGGTGAGCTCGGTGCCGTAGTCGAGCCAGAACTTGGCGTGGACGGTCGGCAGGGCATCGTAGTCGGCTCGGCTGTCCGCCTGGGCCTGTTCATAGGCGGCGGCTTCCTCGGCCGTAAACACCTCTTTGCCTGCGAGGTCGCGGGGGCGCTCGAGTGGCGTCATCGTGCGGTAGTCCCAGATCCCTTGCAGATCCGGGTCACCCCACGGCGTCTGTGGCGACGTCGACCCAGCGGCCACCGCCTGGGCCAGCGCTGGGGCCGGGACTGTCAGTAGAATCAGTAGAGTCAGCAACCGGGCCGGGGTCATCATCGATTCATTCCGTGTCTGCCGGAACGGACGTGTCGAGACGTTCGGAGGCAGCTATCCCGCCGACGTCGAGCGCGCCCGCCGGCCATGTCCAGTCTTCCACTAGCGCGGCGGCTCGGTGGCGTCGGCGCCGTCCCGGGGGGCGCCCGTGCCCGAGGAGCCCATGAAAAGCGAGGTGCCGTCTGGAAAGGTGATGTCCCGGCCGCTGCCGCGACAGATCGGATCGCAGATCTTGTCTTTGCTCTGATACCCGCGGACCTGCACTTCAGTGCCGACCGTCAGAATCGTCCGTGTGAGTCCCCGGCGTAAGAGCGTGTTGGGTGTGCCCGCCTCCAGCATCCACTCCTGCGTGGTGCCGTCCGCTTTCTCGTCCATCACGTGGATCCACGAGTGCGGGTTGATCCACTGCACCCGGGTCACTTTGCCCCGGATCTGAATCGGCAGATTGGCGTCGAACTCGGCCGAAAAGGCATGGTGGCTGTGGACTACGCTTGTCGTGGCCAGGACTCCGGCGACGACGAAGAAACCGATTGTCCTTGGCATGTTCCCACCTCTGCTACTTGTCATCGCGATCCGGGTCGCTATCCTGCACCGCGGCGGCGGCCCCCTGATACCACGTCGCCAGCCATTGATCCTCGCCGGTGCCTTCGGCTTCCTGAAGGCGTGCGCCGCGCAGCATCAGCATCATGGCGAGATTGCCCTCGTGACAGGCGTATTCGAAGATTGAATCGTCGGTCCGTCGCATCTCCAGCGCGGTGGACCACTCCTCGGCGTAGGTGGCCGGATCGTCGATGGTGTACTCGTAGAGCAGGCCGTCCTCGGACGAGCGGGTGAACCGTTCCGTGAGCACCATGTCTTCCGTGGTGCCTCGGAATGCCGTGTGCCCTGTAAAGTTCCTGGTTGTGACGACCAGGGTGTCGCCCTCCCAATGTCCACGGGAGTCGCCCTTCCACAACCGCATGTCGTCCGGGAGTGGCGGCCCGTCCTCGAGCGGGATGATGCGATGGTCGTTGACCATCTCCGTCATGATCGCCACATGGTCCTCGGTCTGGAAGACCTCCATGATGTTGTTGTAGGCGCCGGGGGCCATCGGCGGGCCGGCGTTGAAACCCGTGATGCACCGGACGGCCGAATTGCGATCGGCTGGGGTGCGTGGCGGCCGCGCCCAGGTGGCATAGCGCTGGCGGGCCCGCTCGCGCGCGTCCTCGGTCATGGCCGGGAGCCGACCGTCGGGGGGATCGACGACCATGGAGGTCCGCATGGTGCCGCTCATCCGCGTTCCGGAGTCGATGAAGAACGAGTTGTAGCCGACATCGACGTCGCTTTGGTTCTCGGTGTAGTCACTGTTGGCGGCCCGCTCCTCCCGCGACGTGCGGACGGCCTCCTCGAACGCCTCCACTTCGTCGGGGGTGAGGAATTCCTGGTCCTTGAAGCTCGCGGGACGCTCGAACGGCGTGATCGAGCGAAAGTCCCACGTTCCCCGCAAGTCTGGCGCCCCCCAACTGGTCGTCGGAGCCTGGCCCGCGGCCGGGATGACGAGGAGGGCCGCTGCGCCCACGCCCGCCAGCGCGGCCGTCAGGCTCTTGGTTCGTGCAGTCATGGCTGTGGTTCCTCTTCCCGGGAGTCGTCTCGGCGGTACCACTCGCCGAACATCGCTTCTTCGGCGAACGGTATGCACTTGAATTCCAGCAGTCGTGCGTCCGGCTCCAGCCGGCGATACAGCGGCATGGACATCGTCCAGGACTCGGTAAAGACCTCCGGGTCGTCGAGGGTGACCTCGTAGAGGAGCGAGTTCGGGCCGGTGGGGGTGTAGCGTTCTTCGACGATCAGTGCTTCGCTATGGAAATTGCCAGAGCTGTCGAACCAGGTGTCGGGTACCTGGCTGGTCACGTCGACGACCAAGGTCTCTGCCTCCCATCGTCCAAGCGAGTACCCCATCCACGACGGCAAGTCGGCTTCCGTCGCCGGCCGGTCCATGCGGACGACGCGCGTCGACGACGTGAACTCGTAGGCAAACATCAGCGCGTCCGGGGTCTGGACAATTTGGAACGGAAAGGGCATGTAGGTGGCGCGCGGGATGCCTGGCATGTAGCACTTGACCGCCGGATCGCGCTCTACCCAGTTCTGGCGGTTGTCGTCGCGCGTCTCCAGGGCCTCCGGCGTGTAAGGGATCTTCCCACCGTCGACGACGCCCATCCCGGCCGGAATCGCCCCGATCGCGCCGAGTTCGACCATCGGACCCATGCGCGCGGGGTGGCCTTCGACGTCCCAATGGGCGGTGCCGATCGCCTGCCAGACGCCATTCAAGTCGGGGTTGCCATCCGGGGTCCGAGCCGCCTGAAATGCTGCCTCATCGGATTGGGCGCAGGCCGTGGCGGTCAACAGGGTTGCCAGCGTCACGGCGAGTGCCACCATCTGCTTTGGCGGCGTCGATCTCTGGAGCACGTTAGTCACCGGACAGAATATACATCGATCCGTCTGCGCCGGAGGCCCGTGGCGAGTCGCTCCTCCGACCACGTTTATGACGGAGTCTCGCTAGGTGGCAAGGGCGGCGTGACACGTCGACTCCGATGACCGTCACGATTTGGACACCACAAGCAACACCGCGGTCACCACGACGGCGGAGCATCCCATCATCCAGATCGAGAGCGTTTCGTCGCCGAGCAGGTACCCGAGCAGCAGTGCGATCACAGGATTGACATAGGCATAGGTTGCGGCCTTCCCGGGGGTCGACACCTTGAGCAGCCAGAGATAGCTTCCGTAGGCGATGGAACCAAACACCGTGAGGTAGGCCCAGGCGCCCCAGGCGCCAGTGGGCACCGCGACCCAGTCCATCTGGCGAAACTCACCCGCCATGGCCGAGAGCCCGAGCAGCACACCGCCGCCACCGAGCATCTGCATGCCTGACGACAGAGCCTGCGACCTCGGTTGTTGCGCATGTCGCGAGCAGACCGAGCCGCTGGCCCACAGGAAACTCGCAACGATGATCGTGCCCGCACCCGCGAGATCGATCTGACGCGCACCGACCGCGGAGGGTGCGATCAGCAGCGCCACGCCACTGAAACCGAGCAGCAGCCCGAGTGTGACCCGTTGAGGAGGGCGCCGCCCGCTCGGCCTGAGCCAGTCGATCAGCACGACCCACAGCGGCACCAGGGCGACGAGCAAGGCGCCCAATCCGGACTGGACGGTCTGGAGCGCCCAGCTGACCAACCCGTTGCCTCCGGCCGCCATCAGCGCGCCGATACCCGCCGTGGTCGCCCAGTCCCGTGCGGTGGGACGCTCGGCGCCATGCGTCCAGGCCCAGGCCGTGAAAGCGGCACCACCAAGGATGAACCGAACACCGGCCAGCAGAAACGGCGGGATCGCGGCCACGCCAAAACGGGTGGCCAGATAGGTGGATCCCCAGATGAGGTAAACGGCGGCGAAGGCCAGGACCAGCCCCAGGCGCGACGGGCGACTCATTCGGCGAAGCGTACCAGGCGCCACCCTTGGCGTCGATCGGTCCTCGCTACCTGGTTACGGGTCGACCCGGTACACCCGTTCCACCTCCGCGACCTCCCGTGCCCGGTCGTCTGCGGTCCATCCCAACTCGTCGCCCATCACCTGGGCGGCCGTGTCCAGCGCCACGGTGCCTGGATGGCCGTCGGACCCGGCCTCGGTTCGGCGCAGCACCGCATCCGAGAGGCGGACCGCCATCTCGTGCCGGGTCGCGTGCACGAGTTCGCCTTTCGTGACCGCGCAGAGGTCGGACAAGGGAGTGGCCAGTGACCGGTCGCGTTCCAACGTTCGGGTGATCTCGGCCTGCTTCGAGCCATAGGTGCGTGCGAGTCGACCACGCACCTCCGCATCCACCGGGCTGGCCCGGTCGTCGACGGCGTCTCGCAGAAAAACATCCCAATTCGGAATCGAGCCTCCGCCGATTGGCGTGGTCGCGGTTCGGCACGGTGGCGCCGTGCGGCCGAGGATGGAGCACGCTAGGTCCGTGGCCTGCTCCGCGGTGGCTCTGGCCGTCGTATACCGCACACCAAGCACGCTCATCAGTCCCGGCACGCCGTCCGCTCGATGGTCATGGACGAGACTCTCCTTGAGCAGGTCATGCCCGACGTCGTCATCGGCTGGCAAGAGGCCGCGATGCACAAGACGGACATCCGGGCGCTGGAGCGCGGCGCCTGGGAACGCCGCGTTGACCTCTCGCAGAAACGTCGCAACGTCTCTTTCGCCGACGGCAGGTGAACCGCCCGGGCCGTCAAAGGGGTCGTGGCTCGTGCCGACGATGGACACGCTGCGCCACGGTGCCGCGAACAGGAATCGGGAACCGGCCATACCGCCTACCGCATGGTCGGTGGTGATCGACCGGGTGACGAGATTCATCGCCTTCGCGAGTCCGGGGGGGCGTCTGGCCGTGAGCGCCGGAGGGAGGTCGGCCATCAATGCCCGGCTCCAGGGGCCGGCCGCGTTGACAACCAATGTGCCACGCACCTCGAACCGAGCGGCTCCAGCCCGGTCTTCGACCTGGACGCCGATGATGCGTTCAGCCTCGCGCACCCAGCCAGTCGCCTCGACGTAGTTCGCTGCCACCGCCCCGGCCTCGGCGGCCGACTGTATGAAAGAGAGCAGCACGCGGTCCGAGCTGTACATCTGACAGTCGTGCCAGACGATGCCGCCAGTGACGCCGGCCGGGTCGATGTGCGGACTCAGCGCGAGACATTCGTTCCTGGAAACCAGACGACTGCGGGGCAGGTGCTTCGAGGGGTCCGGCAGGTCGTTTCTGTCGTGGGCGACCAGATCGTAGAGACCGAACCCGGTCCGCATGACCACGGGGTTCCGGGTCAGTCCGCTATAGGTCGGCACCACGAACGGCAGCGGGTGTACCAGATGGGGGGCGATGCGGGACAAGGCGCGTCGCTCTCGGACGAACTGGCGCATCTCCGAGACATTGCCGCTTTGCAGTGCCCGGACGCCTCCGTGCACGGTCTTGAGGCTGTTGGCGGAGGTCCCTCCACCAAAGTCTCCCCGGTCGATGAGCGCCACCGCCAGTCCCCGCTGCGCCGCATCCCAGGCCAGGGTGGCGCCGTAGATGCCTGCGCCGACGACCAGTAGATCAAACTGGGTATCGGCCAGCGCCCGCAAATCACGTGTCACCGTGCTGTATTGTACGCTGGCCGTTGCGACGACCCGGGCCGGCGACAAGGCGCGCCCCGCAGGTTCGGAGTGGGGCTGGGGACTCTGAACAAGACATGCGTGCCACGCTGGCGGCCGATGCGCTTCGCCCCGTGGCGTTGCTCGTCGCGTGCATACTCCTGGTATGCGCGTTCCTCGCGCCTGGCGGGGCGGGCACCTCGGGGCACCCCAGGGGGTGACACGCATGTCTTGTTCAGGGTCCTCCGGGGTCCCTGCGAGGGCCTGCGTGGGGTTCGGGGCAAAGCCCCGTCTCAACGATGCCTGAAACGAAATGACCAACGCGATTGCGG
>Ga0066376_10002579_pt1 | contig 16816 bp, 17 predicted proteins | sample Knorr_S15_td_Bot_FD_77009 | JGI IMG/M metagenome (GOLD analysis project Ga0066376, IMG submission 77009) | Marine microbial communities from Southern Atlantic Ocean transect - Knorr_S15_td_Bottom_ad_5009_LV_A | ecosystem: Environmental > Aquatic > Marine > Oceanic | place: Southern Atlantic... | reverse complement strand
CGGTCTGGCCTGGACCCCCATGGGTGGCGTGACCCTCTACATCGAGTCTTCGGCTGTGAAGGCGCAGCGGGGCTTCAAGCAGACCGGTCAGCTCGGGGACGTGATGCTGGAGTCGTCGGAAATCGCCTACTCCTATGTGCGCTCCCTGTTATCAACCGACGAAAAGCATGCGACGTTTTTCGACGAGCACTACGTCCATCTGCATGTCCCGGCCGGAGCTACACCCAAGGACGGTCCCTCCGCTGGCATCACCATGGCGCTAGCGCTGTATTCCCTCATCATCGGCAAGCCGGTTCGCAAGCGGCTGGCCATGACCGGCGAGCTGACTCTGACGGGCAAGGTACTGGCCATCGGCGGCGTGCGCGAAAAGACCCTCGCCGCCCGCCGCGTCAAGGTCAAGGAACTGATCCTCCCGGGCGACAACCGCAAAGATTTCGACGAGCTCCCCGACTACATCCGCGAGGGACTCACGGTCCACTTCGTCAGTTATTTCGACGATGTCCTGGGGCTGATCTACCCGCGCCGACGATAACCACGACTTCCTCGGCTGCCTCGACGCGTTCAGCTGTCTGATCGAGAGACGTCAGTCAGGACCATGAGCTGGTCGAAGTCGAAGTCTCGCGCACCAGTTCAGATAGTTGTGCCGCCAGCGCCGGGTGTTGGGCCCGCGTCTGGGCAATCAGTGCCTGCAAAGTCTTGTCATCGGCGATATCGGCCGCCTCGTAGACTTGCCGGCGCCAGGCCGCGGGCAGCACCGCAAGCGTCTCCGCCGTCAACGCTTGGGCGTCGTCCACTTCCGGTCGCTCTGTGTAGTCAAAGCGCACGTCCATGTGCTCGCTCATCTTGGCGAACAGCTGTTCGCGGCGAAAGGGCTTGCGCACGAAGTCATCGCAGCCGGCGTCCAAGACCTTGCTGCGGTCTTCCTCAAAGGCACTAGCAGTCAGGGCGATGATGGTCGTAGCCTGGCCCTCCTCGCTGGCCTTGATCCGCCGCGTCGCCTCGTAGCCATCCATCAACTGCACGAACTGCTGGCTGATGGCCAGGCCCAACCCCGTACCCGCGTGTGCCTGGCGGCCGGACTGGGTCTGCACGAAGGCCTCGAAGAGCGTCGTCAATTCATCGGCGTCGATCCCCAGACCTGTGTCCGCAACCTCGCAGGACAGGCGGCCGTCGTTCCATCGAGCGCGCAGGGCGACACCGCCCTCCTGAGTAAACTTCACCGCATTGCCCAGCAGGTTGATGAGAATCTGGCGCAACTTGCCTTCGTCGGCGCTTACGTAGCGGGGCACATCCTCGTCGTATTCGCAAAGCAGCTGCAGCCCCTTGGCCTCGGCGCGCAGGCGGAACATATCGGCCAGGCTGTCGAGCAGATCGTGCAGATCGAAGGCCACCTCCTCCAACACGGTGCGCCCGGCTTCGATGCGCGACATCTCCAGCACGTCGTTGATCAGGGCGAGTAAGTGTTCGCCGCTGCGGCTGATGATCTGCACGTTGTCGCGCTGCTCCTGGGCCACGCCCTCGCTGCGCTGTAACAGCTCGCTGAAGCCCAGGATGGCGTTGAGGGGAGTGCGCAGCTCGTGACTCATGTTGGCCAGAAAGACGCTTTTGGCCAGGTTCGCTTCCTCGGCTTTCTGCGTGGCAGCTTTGGCCTCGGTGGCGGCTTGTCGGGTCTGCTCGAAGGCGGCGGACAGCTAGACCAGCAGCACGCCAACGCCCAGTGGCCCGGCGATGCGCGGATCGCGCTGCCAGGGCAGGACCACTTCGACCTGCCATTGCGCCGGCTCGGAGTAGTTGAGGTCGCGGTCAATCGCCTGCACCTCGAACGTATAGCGCCCCGCTTCCTCGGGCGTCCATTCGAGCACCGATGTCGACGAGGGCGCCTCGTAGGCAGGCCGGGGTTCATCGTCGCGCCACAGACGATGTCGGTAGCGACGCTTTTCCGGCAGGCTGATCAGGTCGATGGCGCGGTATTCGAGGGACAGGCGCGTGCCGACCTCCACCTAGCCGCCATCGAAGCCCTTGATCTCCACCAGCCGCACGCCGGGTCGGGCCAGGCGGCGACGGTAGCGCATCAGCTTGCCCTGGACGGACAGCCATAGCGCGCCATCGGCGGCGACGGCCAGGGCGTCCAGGTCTACGTTCAGGCCGCTGAGTCCGTCGCGTGTGTCGAGGCTGGTCCACGTGTCGCCGTCGTAGCCCCACAGCCCTGCCATCGTGCCCGCCCACAACAGGCCATCCCGGTCGCGCTGGATGGAGCGGACATCGACTCTGCCCGGCCCCTGATCCCCCACGCTGAAATCAAAGACCTCCCCACCCCGATAGTGGACCAACCCTTTTGGTGTGCCGACCCAGAGGCTGCCGTCGGCATCGCGCAGGAGGCTGAGGCTGCGGTAATCGACGAGGCCGTGCGCGGCGCCGTAGGCGGTGCTGAAGGTGTCGGGATAGGCAAAAGGTCGGCCTGGGCCCACAGCCGCCCTTCCGGCCCTTCGGCCAGCGCGTAAATGAAGTGGCCGTACCCAGGTGTGAGAAGGCGAACCCAGGGCTGCCAGCTTTCGCCCTCGAAGCGCCAGATGCCGCAGGGGGTCCCCGCCAGCAGATCGCCACCGGCCAGCTGCAGATAGCTGTAGGTCGGGCAGATCTGATCGAAATGGGTCCACACACCGTCGGCGAAGCGCAACGCCCCCAGATAATTCTTGAACCACATGCGACCTTCGGTGTCGCGATAGCCACCGAATGATTGGTCGGCGCCGGGCACATCCGCCTGCAAATCGCGGTGTAAACGCCCCCCCTCGAGGAGTAAGAGGCCTTCGTCCTTCACCGCGATCCATAGCGAGTCGCCGCCGCCTGCCGTGACGGCGAGAACTTGATTCAACGCAAAGGCGCGGGAAAAGTCGGCGATGTCCTGCGGCTGCCAGTAGAACAACCCACTTCCGCGGCCTCCCATCCAGATACCGCCCTGTAAATCCTGACAGGTGGTCGTGATCAGATTTATGGCTTCGCCCGGCGGCTGATAATACGTCCAGGAGATGCCGTCATAGCGCGCCATGCCCAGTGGCATGCCCATCCACAGCGCCCCGTCCGCCTCGAAGATTCCACTCGTGGCATTGTCAGCTTCGATGCCCATGGGCCCGTATTGGGTAAAACGCCCGTCGCGGTAGCGTGCGACGCGGCCGTCGTGCCCCAAACCCCAGGCCCCACCATCCGTGGTCGGATAGACCTCGAGCAGGCGGATGTCGCAAACCGTGTCTCCCGGTGCGCGCCGTCAGCACCACCCGGCTCGGCGGGAACCCGACATCTTCGGGACTCATGATCTCATACGTCTCTCGCCGTTTCAACACGCCGTCCACGTGAATCCCTGAACTATGCGCGAAGGCGTTGCCGCCGACCACCGCCTTGTTGGCCGGCACCGCCATGCCCATGGCGTCGGCGACCATGCGGCTGGAGCGGTAGAACTGACGCGCCTCCACGTCGGTATCCACATTGTAGTAGTCCCGGCGTGTGCGCAGCGCCATCACCACCTCCTCCAGTGCTGTATTGCCCGCCCGCTCACCGATGCCGTTGATGGTCCCCTCGACCTGACGCGCGCCGTTCTCGACCCCCGCCAGCGAGTTGGCCACCGCCAGACCCAGATCGTCGTGGCAGTGCACGCTGACGGTCACGCCGCTGCCAGCGGGCACCCGCTCGCACACCTGGCCGATCAGCTCGCCGTACTGCGATGGCACCGTATACCCGGTCGTGTCCGGAATGTTGATCACCGTCGCCCCCGCCTCGATCACCGCCTGCAGCACCTCGAAGAGGTAGGTGAGTTCGGCTCGACCCGCGTCTTCGGCGTAAAACTCGACATCCTCGACATGGCCGCGGGCGCGCCCCACCGCCTCGACCGCCATCTGCAGAATCCGCACCTTCTTGGCGGCCATCGTCTTGCCGTATTTGTCGTCGCGAAACTTTCCGGCAATGTGAATGTCGGAGACGCCAATACCCGTGTGGATACGCGATTTTCTCGTCCGCGCCAGGGCTTTCCCACAAGCGTCTATATCGCTTCCCACCGCCCTCGACAGGGCGCAGATGGTCGGTCCCGTTACCTCCTGACCGATGAGGCGCACCGCTTCGAAGTCCTCGGGGAGGAATTGGGCCCCGCTTCGATGACATCCACTCCGAGCCGCGCCAGTTGCCGCGCCACCTCCAGCTTTTCGCGGGCCCCCAGACGCGCACCCGCCGCCTGCTCTCCGTCCCTCAGCGTCGTGTCGAACACAGCTACCTTGTCCATCGGTGTTGCTCCTGTTGGTTAACACCTCATTGACTGCAGAACAAGAAAACCCGCTACCGTTTCGAGCTCGGCAGCGGGTCGCGAAGTTGATCGATGTGATCTGGACTAATAGACACCGGATCTGAGACGCACTCCGCTTCCCGCCGAGCCCCCGACCAAAAGGCCGAGACGCTCGCCCGTAAGAGCGAGACCCAGATCGCAATATCTGTCTTTCATCACTTGTGTACCCTATCTATCTAGCTAGTGAGAAGCTTCAACACAAAAAAACCGCCGCCGATTCATCTCGGCAGCGGGTCCAGGTCGAAAAGTCTCTGTCTGTTTACATACACCTCAGATTGGAGACACGCCCCTTTTCCCTGCCGAGCCCCCGGCCAATAGGCCGAGGAACCCGTCCGTAAGTAGAAGTGCGAGTTCCAAGTTGGTGTCGTGCATTCCGTGATCCTTGCGAAAAAAGCGGTCGTGAGCTGATACTGTGTCGATTTCAGCAAATTCTTCAGGCCAGATCCATCAGGCCAGAATCGATCAAAACACCGCTGACGATTCTCAAATACTAACATGCCTGTTTCGACTTGTCAACCGGGTACTTCATACTGCCGGAAACCGCCCTCCGGTGAGATTGCCCATCACTCTGATTGACCGCCGTTGGTCTTGACACGCATTTTTTCTTTTCTTGAATGACCGAAGCCCCCCCTACCATCGCGAAAGGAGTGACCCGTGGCCACCCCGAAGAGTGTGTTGGACCGCCGCAAGAAAGCCCGCGCCGCCAAACGCGCCACCTACCCGGACGCCGTCATCGGCTTCTGGAAGGAATCCATGCGCGAGCGTATCGACGCCACCCGCAAACTCGCTGGTTTTGATGTGAGCCGTGGCGACTGCCACTGCCATACCATCTTCAGCGACGGCATCGGCACCGTAGCCGAAGTGGCGGCGTGGAAGGAACGCGCCGGCCTCGACTTTCAATTCGTCACCGACCACGGCACCGTTCGGCAGAAGGGACAGTGCGTGAAGTACAAGAACATGTGGTGGGGGCAGGAACCCGGCACTCAGTACCACCACCTGGGCATACTGGGCCTCGACCGCAAATACGACGTTCTGCGCGACCTGCCCAAAGACTACCGCAACATCATCGAGCTCGGCGGATTTCCCTTTATCCCGCACCCCACAGGCTGGTTCCCCAAGACGCGCTACCACCAGAAACAGATCGACGCCCTCAACCTGCTCGGCGACGATTTCACCATCGAGCTGATCAACGGCGCCAACAATATCTTCGATTGCTACGACATCACCGACGAGCGCTCGATAGCTCTCTGGGATCAGCACCTGTCCCAGGGAAAAACCGTCCGCGGCATGGGCAACACCGACGCGCACCTGCCTCAGGCCATCGGCGACGTCTGGAATGGCGTCATGCTGAGTAACCCGACAAAAAAGAAGGTGCTCGAGGCTCTGTGGGCCGGTCACTTCTTCGCCTCTGATGCGCCTTTCATCAACGTTGGCTGCGGCGATGCCATCATGGGCGACGCCATCCGCAAGCGCAAGGGAAGCACAGTCGAGGTCCGCTACCAATGCGTCGACAGCAAAGGACTTCAGTTGATCCGCATCGTCGCCGACGGCAAGCCAGTCAAAGAACTTCGCCCCGCCGGCGACCAGGTGGTGAAGGGCTCCTACAAGATGAAGTTCAAAGGGGGCCACTCCTACATACGCGTGGAGTGTCTCGCCACGGATGGACGCAGGGCCTATGCCAATCCCATTTACGTGCGTGAAAGGTAAAATCTGAGCATGTGATGCTAAAGCTCTCCGCCGTTGTTCCGTGGGCACTGGTCGTCCTGGGCGTATACGCCGCCTACCTCGGACTCCTCTTTCTCCTGCAGCGATCGATCGTCTTCCCGCTGGGAGGGGGCGGCCGGCGGCCCTCCCAACAACAGGAGTACCCGACCCGCGAGGTCATCTGGCTGAAAACCAGCTTCGGACGGGTGGAGTCCTGGTATTTCCCGGCGGACGACCCCGGGAAGGCCGCCGGAGGCGAATTGGACAAGACCCGGCAGCCGGGGCCGGCCGTCGTCATCGCCCACGGCAACGCCGAGCTCATCGATTTCCTGCCCCCCGACTTCCTGCGCTTTGCAGATCTGGGTTTCGCCGTCCTCATGGTCGAGTACCCCGGCTATGGTGACTCGGAGGGCCGTCCCTCGCAAGCGACGGTGACAGAGACTTTTGTCGCCGCCTACGACATGCTGGCGGGGCGTTCGGAGATCGACCCCGACCACATCATCGCCTTCGGCCGCTCCCTCGGCGGGGGTGCGGTCTGCGCCCTGGCAGCCGAGCGCCCCGTAGCCGCCCTGATCCTGCTCTCCACCTTCACCAGCCTCCCCGATATGTCCGGTCGCTATTTCGCGCCGGGCTTCCTGGCGCGCGACCGCTTCGACAACCGCCAGGTCCTGCTCTCCTATTCGCGACCGGTCCTGATTCTGCACGGCACCAGGGACAGCATCGTCCCGCATTATCGCGGCGAGCAGCTCGCCTCGGCCGCACCACACGGAAGACTCATCAGCTACCCATGCGCCCACAACGACTGCCCCGCCGACTGGGAGCAGTTCTGGACGGATGTGCGTTCGTTTCTGCATGAGGTACCGGAGTAGGAGCGCACTCGCCCCGCCGACTCATGGCGCCGATAACCTGCGACCTCACATGCCCCACCCGCATCATACATACAATTCCGGGAGGTTCCATTAGGAAAGGAGCTTTGAACGCAGACTTTGAACGCAGACAATGAATCCCAGTCACGAACCAGGCTTCACACACCACACCCACAGATGGGAGACATCATGAGTCAGCTCAGCAGGTTTTCAGGAGTAGGGGGAAACAATGGAGCGGCTGGTCAAAAATCCTATACCGAGGCCCGCGACAACCGCGACCAGCAGAAGGCCGATGGCGGTGCGTCTGGTACGCGTCGCCGTCTGCGTGGCGTCTGCGAAGCGCTGGGTGGAAAGCGACTCCTCGATGGCGATGAATCCGTCCAGCTCCGCCCTTATTTTATCGACCAGGTCCTTTCCCGTTCCCCTTTGAAGTAGGGCCGCCACGTCCTTCATGGTCTCAGGATTTTCATTCATCTCTCTACGGGCGGCGATTTCAGGTTCGGCAGCTTTCGCAGCCCACTCCGCGGCCAATTCTTCCAGCTGATCTATCTTGTCCGATAACTCATTCTCACGCCCCCTTTGGGCTACAATACCTCGCAATCTGGCAAAGAACTCTGGCAACTTTCCCTGCTCCCCGGCATAGTACTTTTCCAGGAATTCCTCTCGGCCAGTGATGAGAAAGCCCCGCTGACCATCCTCTCTGCCGCCCATGCCTTTTCGATAACCTCGACGGCAAACGCACCCTCCCAATCTGCCCGTTCAGAGAAGGCTACCTCAACCTCATGCCCCAAAGCCATGAACCTGTCCATCAGGTTCTTACCCAAGCCTCTTCCCAAGACCTGCTGGAGATGTTCGGCGTCAATCTCTTGCGCCGCGACTTTCCTGGCCATCGAAATCTCGGGCACAGCTGCTTTCTCCTTCCACTCACGGACGAGACCATCAATCCGCTCCAGGGCTGCGACCTGTGGGGGATTGTCGCTGACGAGTTCCTTCTCCTCCTCGAGGAGTGTGTCGAATTCCTCAGCCCCCGAGTGGTATGGTTCCAGAAAATCATCTCGAGCAGTAATGACGAACCCTCTTTGCCCGGTCTCCATGTCCACCACCAGCTTTGACAGCTGTCTGGCATTGGCGATCACCGGGGCGTCATGTTCGGCAACGAACTGGAACAAGCGCCTCACGTCAGCCATGCCTAACAACACGCTTATTCCCAGAGCGCCGGCAAGCAGTATCTGAACTCCGAAGCCGAGACCCAGTCTTGTGCCGGTTTTCACAATACGACCTGCTTATTTACATCGTGACATCGGCGGCCAAGCGGCCATGCTGACCACGCCGTTCATCGGGGTTCGGAGCGGTTAAGAACGCACCCCACTTCAGGGGGCCCAGGGGGCGATCGGCCTGGCGGATGGGCTTGCCAATGATCGCATCCAACAGTTCGGCCGTCTCGGTGGGTATTGTTGGCGGAATTTTGCTCCTCGAGCTGTACCGCGTTTGAGCTCTCCATTGCAGCACCCACGTCGCGCTCAAACACGAGTCCGAACAGCTCGCGTAGACTCTTCAAAAGCTGAAGGAAAACCTTCTCTCTGGCAAGATTGTTCGCCAGATACTTGCGATTCGCGCGGGATAGGGTGCCCACAACGCCCCGACTGAAAAACTCCATCAGCGCTTGCTCTTGCCTTGCCGTGGGGTCCTCTCCCAGCGATTCGTAGAACATGGTTAATTCCACCCATAAGCGTCCGTTCCGGTGGCGAATGACCTTGCCCATGTTGAAATTTAGAGGAACACGCGTGATTCTGCTGGGTAACCATGGTCCCTACTCCGACTTTATCTATCTCCTGGTCGAGTGGCGTCGAGCTAGCTATACGCTTCGCAAATCGCGTGCCTGTGCTCTCGGTGATCCCCCAATCTACTTAACTCGTTAAAAGTGATTTACTTACAGATATTGCGTTCAGAGAACCACTCAACCGGAGGGGGAAGGGGGGATGCAGATTATTATGCAGACTGTGCGATTTAGCGCAGACGGGTTGGAATTCAGGCCAGGCCGCGACCTTCTCGCCCAAGGCATTTTTGGGTCCTGGCCAATGGAATACTCGGCGATTGCGGCCGTTCTGTGGCTGTTCCGGAGTCGGTCTACGCCCGTCGCCGACGCAGGCACCGGTCAGGGCGGCAGCCGAAGCGGCGGATTGCCTCGATGATATTCTGGAGGAATTTCAGCTGTCCGGAGTGGAATTCGCCAGCCTTGGGTCGCCGGTGCACCAGGCCCACCTGCTGACCCACGCCTTCACGCCGCCGTATAGCCTCCATCGACCGGCCAGACGGCGGCGGCAACGAACGAGGCCTCGTCGGAGGCGAGAAAGGCGATGACATTCGCGATCTCTTCAGGCTGACCCATCCGACCCAGGGCATGTAGCTTGCGCATGGTTTCATGCACCTCCGGGTCGTCGATCACGTTCTCGGTCAAAGCTGTATAAACGAAACCCGGGCAGACGGCATTGATCCGGATTCCTTCCTGGGCCAGCCGGACACCCATATCGCGCGTAAGCTGGACCACGGCCCCTTTGCTGTGCGGGTAGGCGGTGAATCCGTCTGAGAATGGCAAAGAGGTCGGATAACCTACCAGACCCATGATCGAGGCGACATTGACAATGGCACCGCCATTGCCATCGTTGCGGCGCATCGCCTCAACCGCGGCGTGGCACATCAGAAAAGTGCCTTTGGCGTTGACCGCCATCACCGCGTCCCACCGCGCTTCAAAGTCCGCCGACGGATCGACGGTACGTGGCGTGATGCCGGCTGAGTTCACCAGTATGTCCAGACGACCAAACCGGGTGACTGCTTTTTCAACAACGCCTTCGGTGTCAGCTCGCCGGGTGACATCCGCGGCGATCGCTTCTACCTGGCCGCTGTCGCCGATTTCTTCGACTAGGGTTCCCAAGGCGCCCTGATTGACGTCGGTGGCGACGACGGACGCACCTTCTTCCAGGAACCGGAGCGCGGTGGCGCGGCCGATACCTGATGCCGCACCGGTGATGACAGCCACCTTGTCCTTCAGTCGTTGTGTCATTTCAAGCTCACCCACTCACTCACTCACTCACTCACTCACATGACTTCTTCGTCCGGAAGGTCTGTCCTCACCCGCCCATGGCCCTGGTACGCACTTGATCGAGGCCGACAGCCAGGAGCAGGACTCCACCCCGTGTGACGTCCTGCCAGAAGCTAGAGACATCCATCAGCGTCAAGCCGTTGTTGAGCGTACCCAAGAGCAGCACCGCCAGCAACGTGCCCGACAGCGTGCCGCGCCCGCCAAAGAGACTGGTGCCGCCCAGGATGACCGCGGCGATTACCGTCAGCAGGTGCTGCCCGGCCGCATCCGGGGCGGCGGCGCCGAGCATGGCGGCCAGAATGAGACCGCTCAACGCGCCGCTGAGACCGGACATGACATACAGCCACATCAGCGTCCGCTGCACCGGAACCCCCACCAGTCGACTCGCTTCGGGGTTGCTACCCGACGCGTACACAAAGCGACCGAAACGCATGCGGGAGAGCACCCACGAGAGCGAAGCGTATACCACGAGCATCAGCACCAGTGGCACCGGGACCCCTGCCACGTAGCCACTGCCCAACCAGCTGAACTCCTCGATCATCAGCGGTTTGGTCAGCCCGCCGGTCAGCACCAGGGATAGCCCCGTGATGACACTCATGGTCCCCATGGTGGCGATGAGGGGATTGAGGCCCAGACGGACCGCCAGTAGACCATTGATTCCCCCCAGACCCGCGCCCAGCGCCAGCGCCAGCGCACACGCTGTCCAGATGCCTGTACCATCGGCGTAAAGCAACGCCACCACCACCCCGGAAAGCCCGGCGACCGCCGCCACCGACAGATCCAGCCCACCGGCGATAATAAGCGGGGTCTGGGCGGCGCACATCAGCCCGATAAAGGCCATATTCGCGCCGATGCTCATCATATTGTCCCACGACCAGAACCACGGCGACAGCAGACTGAAGAGCATCAGCACGACCAGATAGAACCCCAACAGCAACGCCACTCCCGACCAGGATCGGTTGAACACGGACGCAGCGTTCACGAGGCGTGCTCCGCCAGACCGGGGATTTCCATCAGTTGGGCCGCCGAGACACCCGAGCCAAAACGGCCGACCGCTCGACCGCGGTCCAGCACCAGCGAACGGTCACAGAGTCCCGCGACCTCCTCGGCATCGGAGGAAACCACGAGCACGGCCAGACCTCTGGCGGTCCAGCGGCGCAATTCGATGTACAGCTCGCGGCGGGCCCCCAGGTCCACGCCGCGGGTCGGCTCCTCGAGAATCAGCACGTTGACCCCCTCGCTCAGCCAGCGGGCCAGGCAGACCTTCTGCTGATTGCCTCCCGAAAGCAGACGCACAGGTTGGGTGACGGAGGGCGTGCGGATACCCAGCCGTTCTATCCAGGTCTGGGCGTGGTCCCGCTCTCGCTGGCGAGACACACCGCCCGGCTGCAGGAAACGCTCGATGAAGGGCAGAGAGATATTGGCGCCGACACCCAGATCTGGAACAATGCCCTCGCGCTGACGCTCAGCCGCGACAAAGCCGATGCCGCGATCGCGACCTCGTCGCGGATGGCTCGGGATATAGGGCTGCCCCGCCAGTCTTACGCGCCCCCGGCGTAAGGGACCCAGAGCGCCGTACAGGGCGCGGCCGATCTCGGCTATGCCCGATCCGAGAAGACCGAAAATACCCAGAATCTCGCCGGAGCGCACCTCGAGAGAAACACCGTAAAGCGCACCCGGCACATGCATGTCCTCGACCTCAAGCGCGATACCGCCATCGGTCGAGGTGTCGGTCGGCGCGATGTCGGTCGGCGCGATGTCGCCACCGTCGCCTGATTCCCCGACAGCAGGCCAGACAGTAGGATAGAGTGCTTCCATCGCCTCCCCCAGCATGGCCTCCAGCACCTCCTGTCGCGTCGCGGTGCTGGCCGCAAAAACTCCGGCGTTGCGCCCGTCTCTGAGCACGACGATGCGATCGGCGATACGAAAGACTTCGTCCAGGTAGTGGGAGATGTAGATGACGCCGATGCTCTCTTGTTTGAGGCGAGCGATGATGCGGAAGAGCGCCTGGGCTTCGGGCTCGGCCAGGGCGGCCGTGGGCTCGTCCATGACGATAATCCGGGCCTTGCCCGCCAGCGCGCGGGCGATTTCGACCAGGCGCTGCTCGGGAGCCGAGAGCAATGATACAGGGCTATCGAGATCCAGCGCCAGTCCCAGGCGATTGAGCAGCTCCCCGGCATGCTCCCGCATGGCTTCCCGATCGACCACCGCCATCCCCATCGTGCGCCGCACCGGCAGATCGGCAATGAGGATGTTTTCGGCCACGCTCAAATCCGGCAGCACCGAAACTTCCTGGGGCAGGAAGCGGACCCCCTGGCCAAGCGCTTCTTCGGGACGCGATAGCGCCGCTTCCCGGCCGTCCAGGCGGATACTGCCCCGATCTTTGCCGTAGACACCGCAGAGGATTTTCACCAGGGTGGACTTGCCGGCGCCGTTGGCGCCGAGCAGGGCCAACACCTCGCCGGCGCCCAGATCGAGATTGACGCCTTGAAGAGCCGGCGCGCCACCGAAAGATTTGCAGATGTCCCGCATCTGGAGCCGGGAATGGGCAACCACTTTTCTCTTTCCCCCTAATCTAGTGATCGGGGATGAGTTCCCGGTACTCGGCCAACTCGAGATTGGCCTTCAGGCTGTGCAGATGCTCCGCAAAGGCCTTGGCGGGAAATTCGTAGGCCAGGGCCTCCTCGTCTACGCAGGGAAATTCGGGATAATACTTGCAGATATTGGCCGGCGTAACAAAGACGTGCTGTACCAGAAATGCCGATGGGAGCGGCCGGCCAGCCAGCTGCATCAGGGCAATCGGGATCAGGTAGTTGCCGTAACGCTCGGGAAAATAGGCCACCGAGGCGACGAAATTCTCTTCGCCGATAAGGGTTTCCTGCTCGTCTGCTCCCATACCCACGGCCAGCGCGTATGGCTGACGGCCCTTCTGTTTGACGGCGCGCAACATTCCGGTGACCGACTGGTCGTTGATAGCGGTGATCAGAATGGGTGCGTCGGACGGAATGCGGCCGAGCACATTGCCCATCTGCTGGAATGAGTACTGCAGGGTGTTCTTGGTGTCGATCTTGATGATGCGCTCTTCGGCGAAACCGGGTGCAGCCGCCAGAAACCCGGCCACCTGGCCGTTGGTACGCATGGCGGGGATGACGCCCGACTGAGGCAGCTCGCCCACGACCAGATACGCGGTCTCAAAGACCTGAGGACCGAAGCGCTCGCGGGCGGCCTGGGCCAGATAGGAGCCGCACATAAATCCCGAGCGCGGGTTGTCGGCCCCAAAGAAGATGGCGCCCGGCATGGGAATATCGATGGCGATCACGCCGGTCTGGGCGCGATCGAAGTGCTGCATGATCACCGGTCCGAAGTTGATGTCAGTCTGGAATTCTATGACATAATCGACCTGTCGGCGCACAAAGCTCTGGGCGTTGCTCAGCGCGGTGGCGCCGTCGAGCCTGTTGTCGGCGACCAGGACCTCCATGCCAGCGGCCTCGACGTTGGCCTTGATGCTCTCTTCGACCCTGATGCCGAAGATCATGTCGCGCTGCAGATTGGCGAAGCCGAAGACGTAGGACACGCCGTTCCTGGGCGGGGTGTTATGTTGGGCATCGGCGACCATGGCCTCTAGCTGCTCCGGAGCCAGCATGCGGCCATCAAAGACCGCGGGGTCAAATCCGTGGAACTCCTCAGCCTGCGCGGGAAGCAGGATCAGGAGCGCAGCGGGGACGGTGCGGACGAGAGATGAAAGAGGCATGCGTTTCCTTCTTGATTCAGTCAGGAGCGGCCTACAAGCAGGAAAGTCGGCAGGATGACTTCCCGTTGAGAGCGACAGGGCCCAACAATTACGTGGGATCTGCCGATTGAGGCAAAGCATGGTGGATCGGCATTGAACTGGCGTATAGCATCGACAGAGCCGGCCGGCGTTGATCTTCCCGAGCACCACGTCCGCTCCGGCGATCCATGGGTGTTTGGCCGTCGATGGTCCGCTTGCGTATCTTCCCGCAGGCAGCAACGGACGAAGCTCTCGGGATCTGGGCCACCACACAGGATCATACGCAATGGGTGGATCTGTCCTGATCCACTATGCGCTTTCGCACCGACGACTTCGCTGGCTCATTTCGCCATGATGGGCGCTGGATACGCGCGGAATATCCCATGTGGAAACCCGAGTGGCCCCGGCACCTTCTGAAAGTCCTCGGTCTTGCTTTGCTCTCCTCTGTAGCTGGATCGGACTGTGGATCTTCAATCCCGCATCCGCCCCGGATGCCGTCTGCCACACTCAGTAGAGCCTCCCTGATTACGGAAATCGCCTTCGGCTCCTGCTACGTGCCGCAATTTGAGCGGTCGGAGATCTGGCATGCCATCGCCAGCAGCAATCCGGACGTGTTCCTCTTCCTGGGGGACAACGTCTACCAGAGCGAAGAGAAGGGCGAGCCCGAGTTGCTCGAACTGCGGGAGGCCTACGCGCTGCTGGCCCGCGATGAGCCCTTTGCCGCCCTCCGTTCGAGAATTCCCGTTCTCACGACCTGGGATGATCACGATTATGGCCTCGATAACGCCGGTGCCGAATTCGCGGCCAAGTATCAGTCCGAGGCGCTCTTCGAAGAGGTTTGGGCGATACCCGCTAGCGATCCCCGAAAATCTCGCGATGGCATATATCACCGTCGCATCGTGGGGCCGATGGGGCGGCGCGTACAGATGATCCTCCTCGATACAAGGTTCTTCAGAACCTCGCCCGAATCCGAAAACTCAGATGCGCTTGAGCCGACCATGCTCGGCGTGGAACAGTGGCGCTGGTTGGAGACTAACTTTGACGAGCCGGCAGAGATTCGCATCCTCGTCTCTTCAATTCCGCTGCTCAGCCAAAATGACCAGGGCGAATCATGGAATGGCTGGCCCCGGGAGAGGGAGCGCCTGTTTGCCATGCTGGACAGAACGTCTGGTACGATTGTCCTGTTATCCGGTGACAGTCATTTTGGTTCTTTCTACCGCCGTACTGACACCGGCGATCAGCCACTGTGGGAGCTCACCTCCAGCTCGCTCAACTTGCCGCTGCCCGAAGCGAACCAGTACGTTGACAGCGACCCGGCTCGGGTGGGGCCAGCCCACTTCGAAGAGAATTTTTGCTTCCTGTCAATCGACTGGACGGCCAAGGTCATCTCACTCGAACTGAGGAACGCTGCTGGAGAGACGATCGCGGCGCAGCGTATTCCGGTATCCAGGTGATCACCTCCTGCGTGCGCCACCACCTTCGGAGGAATGAACCGTGAAGCGTGTAAGCCGCCTTGCTCTGAATCTGGCCCTGCTGCTGTGCTGCGCCGGAATATCTCAGGCGCACAATGGCAAGACGGCCTATGCGATTCCCATTGCCGATATCACCATCGACGGCAAGTTGGACGACTGGCCGGAGGAGATGGCGGTATACCCGATTGACTGGGTGCACCCGACCGCCTACAAACCTTCTGCGCCCGACGGACCCCAGGATCTGACCGCCAGTTTCTGCGCCGGCTTTTCCCTGGAAGCCAACCTGCTCTTTTTGGCCATCGTGGTCGAGGATGATTACCTGGTCGTGCATCCGGAAGCACCACATTTCACCAACCAGGATCTAAGCGACCTGTACGTGGATGCGGATCACAGCGGGGGGATATTGCCAGCCAGGGAGTGGCCGGAGGCGAGGGGGCGCAACAGTATCTCATGGTAGCGGGTCCTTCTATGTTCTACCTCAGGGCGGATGGCAATCCATCCGTGGCAAAAGGCAGTACCCGGGCATCAGGGGTGAAGGCCGCATTTCTGCGTGTGGGGTCGACCACGGTGTACGAATGGTCGGTGCCGCTGTTCGAGAATTTCCCTGACAGTCGCCTCCAGATCGAGCTTGGCCAGACCATCGGCTTCGATGCAGCGGTCGTCGATGCCGACGGCCAGGAGAGCGGTGATTGGGTGGCATGGACGGCCGAAGGGTCGAAAATAACCGACTCCGATCTCTATGGCGACCTGGTTTTCGTGCAGGACTATCAGGGGTTGGAAGTCGCTTTGGGCACCGTGGCGCCGGTAGATTACGGCGATCTGGGGACGATTGCCGGAATCGTGACACACATTCAGGATGGTACCCCCTGGGCCGGGGTCGAGATAGAAATACAGGCAGAAGACGGGAAACCTGCGGGAAAGGCAATCACTGACGCCGAGGGACGCTACCAGGTCTGGCTGCTCTCGGACAACTATCGGGTCTCATTGGACCGCATCGAGAGAGGCCGCTCCACAAGCGTGACGCTCCAACCAGGGATGCAGGTTGAGCATATCGATTTCGCGCCTGCTCTGGGCCTGATAACCGGCAAGGTGACGCAGCCCAACCGATCTCCAATGGGCGGGATCACCGTCGGGGCACCGATGGGCGGGATCACGGTCAGGGCAGAAGATCGAGCGGGTGCCATTCGGGCCGAGCAGACCACCACCGGAGCGAATGGGAGTTACCGGATATGGCTTGAGCCAGGGACTTACCTGCTCGCCGTGGAGAATCCGGAAGGGGCAGAGCCCGTCGAGGTAATTGCCAGGGCCGGCGAAGAGATGGGGAATGTCGATTTCGCGCCTGTTGGGGCGACTATCCCCACCTGGCCTTTCACAACCGCACTGGCGATTCTCGGCGTAGGAGTCCTGGCCTGTCTGATGCCGCTGGTCCGACGAGGTGAGCGCTTGGGAGGAGTCCTCCTGTCCCCTGACGGGTGTTTCAGGAGGTGACCGGGCAGCCCGACTGGGTGGGACCTTTCTTCTTGATTCTGGTCTCTGTGCTGGTCGGCTCAATTGCCATGACCGGCAAGTTGCTGACCG
>Ga0066376_10002578_pt1 | contig 16819 bp, 12 predicted proteins | sample Knorr_S15_td_Bot_FD_77009 | JGI IMG/M metagenome (GOLD analysis project Ga0066376, IMG submission 77009) | Marine microbial communities from Southern Atlantic Ocean transect - Knorr_S15_td_Bottom_ad_5009_LV_A | ecosystem: Environmental > Aquatic > Marine > Oceanic | place: Southern Atlantic... | reverse complement strand
TCTTGATTATTATTTTTATTTTTATTTTTTTTGCCACAACAATTAAAACAAGAAGTTTCATTTTCAAATGAATCCATTCTTTCTAAAGCATTAATCCGAGATTTTGTTTTTTTACTTTCTTTTAAAGATGTATAATATGTATTCATATTCATATGTGGCTTATCTTTAGTAATTAAATCAAATTTTTCAGAAAATTTGAAAGCAGATTCATCACTATTATTTTTTACAGAATACAATAATAATGTTCTTAATTTTTCTAAAAATACACTATATTGGGTAATAATATCAGAATATTTTCTGATTTTTTGCCATCCCGAAATCATTGTAACAAGTAAACATAATACAGTAAAAAGTATTTTAATACCTAATATTAATTCTGGAAAATCATTTTCTTTAAAATTAAATTGGATTAAAGATATAGTTGTAGTAATAGTACTAAGAAAAAATATTAGAATCGAATTTCTTTCTTCAATATGTTTTAATTTGTTTCTTCTATGTTCATATGCTAATGTCATATTTGATATATCTCTTTTCCATTTAGGAATTTTTGATTTAACATTATTTTTTTCAATTACAATATTACTCATTTTTTCTTCACATATTTCAATTTCATTCTCAAAAATATTATTTTGATTCATAATAAATTTTTAATAAATATTAATAAATATTAATAATTATTAATAAAATATCTTTAATTACAAATTATCTCTTATTATAAATTATAATAAGTTTCAATGTAATTCAATATATTGAATTATATTAAATCGTATTAAATAACTCAATTATTATATGACGTATATTTTAGGCAATTTTTATAAAATTTATATACCAGTCCAGTTTCGAAAAATAAATATAATTAATTGTTTTAAATTTCAGCCAATCTATCACATAAATTTTTATGATATTTTTTAGTAGCTTGCATAATATCCATAATTTCGCGATTATTTTTCCATAATATATGAATAGATTTTACTTCGATTAAGCTATTCAAATGTTCACAATATTTTTCTAAATCTTGTTGCCAATATTCAAATAAATTTTTGAATGTTTTATCTGTAATTGAAAAACCTATTGGATAAGTCCATTTTAATGTTTCACGACAATTTAAAAGAACAGTTATTGCATCTTCAATATTTTGTTCAAATGAAATCGATCCAATCATTTTTTTATTAATCTCTTTTTTTAACATCGAGCGTATTTTTTCTAATTTAGCGGAAAAAAGATTTTTTGAATAATCATGATTTTTATAACGACTAAAATAATGCAAAAAACGTTCATTATTATATTCTTCTTTTATAACTTGATTTGTTTTTTTCATTTCAATATAAGTATTACATTTATAAAATCCTCCAGTAGCACTACCGTGTTTTTTCCAATCACCTTTACATAACCAACAAAAATTGTATTTACAATTTTCGCATGTCATATGATTACAACCATGACTTTTTTCAATAGATATTTTACATTTAGGACAATTTTTAGTGTTCTGCATTAACCATAATGCATTTTCACTATCTTTATCACATTTAGTATTCCAAAAATTAATTACATCACAAGATGCTGGATAATGATATAGATTACTACATGTAAAACAAAATGTAGTTCCACATGTGCAAGGTATTTTTGTACTAATATCATTATTATATGCTATTTTTTTACATTTTGGATTAGGACATAATTCATAGTTAGATTTATTTTTGATAAAAATTTTAAGAAGCCATTTTAACACTTTTTCTTGCGTTTTTTTATTATTTTCAAAAATATTCATAATAAAACTTATAGAAACATTTTTTTTACATTTAGAATCCATACAACACATTTGAATAATTCCATCATTAATTTTTGATGTAAGATATCCTAACCAGCAATCTTTACAAAAAATATGAAGATTACATATAGTAAGTTGATTTATTGGTAAAATATCGTCAAAGCAAACCATACAACATTGATTTTTTTTTGTAATTTTTGTAATTTTTGTAATATATGTACTATTTTCTAAAAAATCATTTGTTGCTTTATCAAAATTCCAATTATGTTTCATAAGTAAATGATAACTATCATCTTCGGAAATAGTTAAATGGCGTTTAAATCTAGTCATTTCATTTAATACAATTGTTCTAATATCTTCATAGCTTAATATATCTGTATTAGGTTTTGATTTTTCTTTTTTGTTGCAAACAATATCAATTAGTTCGGTATCTTCTTCCCAATCTCCCCAATCATCATTTTCTTCATTTTCTTTATTTTCTTCAAAATCTTCTGCGAAAATATCATAATCAGTATCATAATCAGTATCTGATATCATTCTTTTATAAAATCTAAAATATTTTTTTTTTATAATTATATAAAAATATTATTGATATAATTCGTTAAAAAATCAATTTTATTTTTTTTTCTTTACTTTAGATAAAGTTATAAAATGTCTCAAAATACTTTAAAATATTTGATAAATTCTATTTTTAATAGACCAAATCCTCTGCCTCCATTTTCACTTGAATTAACATATGATGGGATTCATATTTCTCAAGTATTTAAAGATATTACAAAAATATTTATGGCTGGAATAAATATGAAATATGGTAATGATAATGCTATTAACATATTGGAATTAACAGATTATAAAATGAATAATATAAAAGAATATATGTATGCGATTGGTATAACATATTCAATTAATTTTATAGATAATAAAACATTTGTAAATTTACAAAGAAGAAGTATTTTTTATAAAACTAAATTATCGGATTATCATTTCTATATACATATAGAAATAGATAAAGTAATAATAGTAAATTTTGATTATTATTGTAAACCAACTGTATGGAATCGTCTTTTGTAGAATTATAAAAATTAGAAAGTTATAAAATAGTATAAAATATAATATTTTATAAATTATTTCTTAAAAAAAGTCAATTCGTTTTTTGTTGTTAAATTAATAGTTGTAAGACATATATCCTATAAAATACTTATTGGATTCTGAATTTGTTTTGGTAAGAACCAGCAACTCTTTTTTGGAATACAACATCACCACCAAAATCGATTTTAATTCTCCAGTTACCATTAGCTTCGGTTTCTGGGGTTGCGGAGTTAAGGTATAAACCTCCGTTTTTATCGGCTAAATCGTTGGCTGCGGAAGTAAGAGTTTTAGTTGCAATGTAACATTGAGATTGGTTTAATGCACGTTTTTTGTTAATAGTGAAATGTTTTGCGTCAGCAATATTGATATCTTCGGAAGAATCCCAAGAATCATTAGTACTATCGGTATTAACATCAGACCACATGAATGTTTTGTTGGTGTCACCTTTAAGAGTGAAACCACCACCTACAGCGCCGGCATCGGTTTCAGTTGCGGAAGTTCCGGTGTTAAGTTCAATGTTTTTATCTTCAGATACAACAGTTGTGGTGTTCATAGTGACGGTTGTACCATCTACTGTAAGATTTCCATCAATAGTACAGTTTCCGTGTAAATTGGTATTATCAGCAACATCTAAAAGTCCGTAAGCATAAAGATTGTGTGCTTTGGTGTTACTAGTAGAAGAAGCAGTAATATCACCAAGGAATACATCAGTGCCAGTTTCATCAGTACCAATTCTAATATCACCAGAAGTAGTATCAATGTTAATATCACCAGATCCTGCTTGGATATCTACACCAAGAGCAACATCTACATCTAAACCTCCTGCGGTTGCGTTGAAATCAAGAGCATCGGTTCCAGTTCCTGCGGAAGCGACTTGTACAACTTGTGTACCACCACCTACAGCAGAGATAGTAATATCAGAAGCAGAAAGAGTGGTTGTAAGGGAAGCACCATCTTGACCTACCATTGTTACAGATGAACCTGCACCAGTAGAAGTAATGTTAATTCCACCAGTTCCACAGTCAATATCAATACCACCAGCAGCGTTTGCGGCGTCAATTACGACGGCGTTTCCAGCAGCTTGGTTGGAAGTTACGGAGAATTGTCCAACACAGGTTCTTGTGGCGCTTGATCCGTTGGTAATTGTTTCAGCACCAGTTCTGGTAGCAGTAGTAACTCCAGTGGTAGTGCTGACATCAGCTCCTGTGGTGTTAGTGTGAATACCACCAGTTCCGGCATCAATATCAATACCTCCAGCAGCGTTAGATGCGGCGATTTTGACAGCTCCTGCAGTTGCATCATTAGAATCAATATTGATAATTTTGGCTACATCTAAAGTAAATCCAGTAGTACCATTAACAGTAACAGTTTTGTTTCCAGTTACGGTTTCAGCAGCATTTCCAGTTGTGGTATCAGTAGAATTACCTACAACATCTTCGGTTTTGTTTCCTGCTACATTCATATCTAAACCACCAACAGATGCGGTAATTTCGATAGCGTTTGCGGCGTTAGTACCAGTGGAAGAAAGGATAAGGGAAGCATCACTTGATCCTGTAACAGAGACGGTAAGGTCATCATCATCAGCAGTTGCGGCAAGGGAGAAGTTAGATGGGGCACCTGTAGCATCAATAGATACTTGACCACCATCAGCAGTTAAAATATCAACACCACCAGAACCGGTATTAATATCAAGACCTCCAGTAGCGTTAGATGCGTTAATAACAATAGCGTTAGCTGCATCTTTATTGGAGTCAATGTTAATATTTTTAGCTACATCTAAAACGTAACCAGTTGCACCATTAACAGTTTTGGTTGCGTTACCAGTGTTAGTAACAGTTTCATCTCCAACTTGGGCAAGGGTAGTAGCACCAGTTCTTGTAAGAGTAGAAGTTCCTGTTACTTCAAAGGTTTCGTTTACAGCAATATTTGTGTCTCTGCTTGCGTTAAAATCTTCGGTAACATTACCAGTTACAGTAGTTACGGAAGTTCCACCAACATTTTCGGTTTTGTTGTTATTTACATTCATATCTAAACCACCAGCAGATGCGGTAATTTCAATAGCGTTTGCGGCATTAGTACCTGCAGAAGCAAGGATAAGAGAAGCATCGTGTGCACCTGTAACAGATACAGTAAGATCATCAGCATCAGCAGTTGCGGCAAGGGAGAAGTTAGATGGGGCACCTACGGCATCAAGAGATACTGCACCGCCATCAACGGTATCAAGGGTGAAACCACCAGTTCCTAAACTGAATGTAGAAGCAATTGCGCTTGCGTTAAATACAGTAGTAGTAGCGTTACTGTTACCAACAGCGATTGCTCTGCTACCACCAGTACCTACGTTGATAGCTCCATTTACGGAATCATTACCAATTCCAATAGTAGAAGCAGAAGAATCAAGAGTAATGGCACCAGATACATTAGTATCATAAGTTCCGGTAATATCAAATTGTGCGTTTGCTCCTGCGGTTAATTGAGTTGCTGCGGAAGATTGAATAGTTACACCACCAGCAGTGGCGCTAAGATAAAGAAGACCACCATCAGCTTCGAGGGTTGCTGTGGTAGATGCTTGAATATCAACAGCTCCTGTGACTGCGATATCTAAGCCTGCTCCGGCTACAATATCCATGTTGCCTGCAGATGCAATAGAAATTGTTGTTCCTGCATCAATATCAAGACATTTGTTTACAGATTCAATAATAATTCCGACTGGATTAGAACCACCGGTTTCGTTATTGTAAAGTCTACGTGCTAAAAGATCTTTAGTAGTGACTGTACCATAGTTTGCTAAATCAGTTGACATTTTTTTTGTTATACTTAAGGATAAGAAATTAATTTTCAAAAAGTATTAAACTATTTATGCATAAAATAGTCTGCGTTTAATTAAACGCAGAAACTTGTTTTTTTTGATAAAAAAAAAACAATTATTATATATATAATAATCGTTTTTTCTTTAATGTTCCATGATTTATTATATAACGCTATATTTTTTAATAAATTTGATTCTGTATTAAATAGAAGAAATTTAACATATACTCATAATACCACTAATATGTTGAATATTTTATATGATGATGGATATTTTACAAATTCAAGAAATATGAAGTTATATTTTCAAAAATATTATCCTAAAAAATTAAAACCTATAGCAAAAATTATATATTTACATGGATATGCATCAAATAATTCATATTGGAGTCATAATTTTTGTACTAAACTTGCTGAACAAGGATTTTGTATCTATACATTAGATTATGAAGGACATGGTAAATCAGACGGTCTGTGGGTTTATATAAAAGATTTTTCTTTAGTAGAAAAAGATGTTGCAGATTTTTTAAAAAAATTTATTCATATTGAATATCCATTATTAAAAACTTTTCTTATAGGTGATTCTATGGGCGGAGCTGTAGCAATTAATGTATCTAGAAAAAATAAAAAAATTTCTTCCGGATGTATTTTAATTGCCCCAATGATAAAAATAGCAGATGAAGCTAAACCAAGTCAATTTCTTCATAATTTTTTAATCAATTTATGTAAATATATTCCTACATTTCCAATTTTACCCAATTCGACTACACCTGAAAGTGGATTTCATCCATTAGTTAGTCGTAGTATAATTTATACGAATCCATTAATTTATAATCAAAAACCAAGATTGAAAACAGCTCTAGAACTATATAATGTATCTTGCTCAATTGAACAGAATTTAGATAAAATAAATTTTCCATTTTTCGTAATTCATGGAAAACAAGACAAATTAACTAATTGTGAACACAGTAATCTTTTATATAATTTATCTAATAGTGAAGATAAAATGATAAAAATATATGAAGAAGGATTTCATTGTTTGTTAGATGGACCATTTGAAGCTTTAATTCTGGACGATATACTCAAATGGTTAAAAAAAAGAATTTAAATAATATAAAAAAAATTTAACTATAATTAAATATATTTTGTAAAAAAATTAAAAAATTTAGAAAATTATATAAATAAAATTTTTATATAAAATTGATTATTTATAAAATGAATAACTTTTTAAAATGGAAAAGAATTATATTCGTAGTAATAAATTAAGTACTATTGTTAATGATTTATATAAATCGAATGTAAATACTTCGTTTACTGAAATCTTCAAACTTTTTGAACAAAGTAAAAAAAAATTTGATGATAATATTTATAACATATTTTTAATTTATTCGCGAAATGTAAATGATATAAATGATATAATTGCTTTATGTTACAAAAAAAATATTAAGTTTACAGAATCACTGTATTCTACAATTATTAAAAGTTATTGTTTACTATTGGATGTTGACAAATCCGAAAAATTTTTTGTTATTATGAAAAATAACAAAATTAAATTAAAACAACGCACATATACACATTTTATTGCAATGTATAATAAAATAAATAATTATGATAAATTATTAGAAATTTATAAAGAAATTAAATCAAATAATGTTAAATTACTAACTTGTGATTATATTAATTTAATTAATTCATTTTTGAAACATAAAAATATTGAAATTATTACAGAATTATTTAAAGAAATTGAAAATAATGATATTTGTTTTGAAAAAAAACACATTGATTTATTAAAAAAATCTTTTCAAAATTCTAATTATTTATTTAAATTAACAACAATATCTGATAATGGTTTATGTCAAATAAATAAAATTTTACTTAAACCAATAGACATTACTCAAAATGAACGAATAGAAATGATGATAACATTTGATATTCAAATACCAGATAATAAATTAAAATTATTTAAAAAATTTAAACAATGGTTATTTAATCATATACATATCGATATCGTAATTGATGGAGCAAATATTGGCTATTTCAATAATCGACCCGATAAAAAAAATAGTCTTGATTTTAAACAAATTGAAAATGTAAGATTTAAATTAAATAAAATGGGATATAATACTATTATTATTTTACACCAAAGACATACCAAAAATATGACGAATTATCAAAATTTATTATATAAATCTTGGTTAGAAAATAATCAACTTTATATTACTCCTATTGGAATTGATGACGATATATTTTGGTTATATACATCATTATATTCATCATCATATATTGTAACAAATGATAGAATGAAAGATCATCATTTTAATATTAGTCATAATAAAATAGTTAGATGGAAAAAAAAATATATAATTAATTATGAAATAGTTCAAAAAAAACTTCCAAAATTATGTTTTCCTAAAAAATATTCAGAAACAGTTCAAAATATTAATAAATATCTATGGTATTTTCCATTCAATATTGAAGAAAATAATTTACAATGGATTTTTACAAATATTGAATAAGTAACTTTATTTGTCTAATGACTCATTTCATAGTATATTATTATTTATATATATAATATTTTTATCAAAATATGTTATTGCTTAAATGTTTTATAAAATTATTAATTAAATATTGTAGATTATTAATAGCTTTTTTAGCATTTTCACAAACTTCTTTATGATTTGGTTTTATTTGACTATCATCTGTATCAATACATTTATTAGTAACTAATCCTAAAACTAACACATCAATATTAGAATGTGCAGCTATAATAACTTCTGGAATAGTACTCATGCCAACAATATCACAACCAATTAAATTCATTAATTTTACTTCTGCTGGTGTTTCATAACAAGGTCCAGCAACTCCACAATATATTCCTTCTTTTACACTTTCTTTTAGTTCTGGTAATTGTTTTGCCAAACCTAAAATATATTTACGATGTTTTTTATTATATATGTTATTTAAAGCAATAAATCTTTCTCCTAATTTAGAATCATTTGGTCCACTTAATGGATTAAATCCAACTAATGCTGGTAAATAAATATGATCTTTTACAACTATAATATCTCCTACGTTTAAATTTTTATTTGTAGCACCAGATGAATTTGTTATTATTAATGTTTTTATTCCAAGTGATTTCATTACTCTTACTGGAAAAGATACTTCCTTAGTGCTATATCCCTCATATGAATGAAAACGACCTTGCATTATTACTATATCAATATTATTCATTCTTGCTAAAATCAATTTTCCAATATGCCCTTCTACAGTAGAAGTTGGAAAAAAAGGAATTTTATTATATGATATTTCAGTTAATATTTCAAATTTTTCTATTAATTCATTTTGACCACTTCCAAGTATTATTCCAACTTTAGGGATAAATATGGTTTTAAAATTCACTTGTTCTAAAATAAAATTTTTAGATTGTTGTATTTTTTCAATATAAGTTAATTCTTTTTTTTTTAGTTGGTTATATAATTTATATACAATATATGTAATACCAGATAGTGTAATTAAATTTTCTTTTGTAATATTAATCATTTTTATTTATAATATATAAATATGTTTAATATATTTATTTAATATTTATATACAACAAAATTGATATTTTTTAATTAAATATATATAAATAAATAAATAAATAAATAATGAAAAAATTTTCTCAAAAATTGACTACAAATAATGTTAAATATTTTAGTACTTCGCCCAAATATTTTTCCTACAATAATACATTCGGAATATATGATGGAAAATGGAAAACTGGTAATGGATATGAACTAAAATCCAAAAATCCTTATTCTGGAGAAATTAATGCTAAACTTAAAACCGGAACAGTTGAAGATTATAAAAAGATTGTAAAAAAAATGTATACTGTAAAGAATGATTGGATGAATGTTCCCCCACCAAAAAGAGGAGAGATTGTCAGACAGATTGGAGAACAATTGCGAATTCAAAAAAATGAATTAGCAAAATATATTACAATGGAAACTGGAAAAATTACAACAGAAGCACTTGGGGAAGTTCAAGAAGCAATTGATATTTGTGATTATGCTGTAGGTTTATCTAGAATGCAAACAGGTTTAATTATTCCATCTGAAAGAGAAGATTATACATTAATGGAAAAATTTAATCCATTAAAAAAACATGTTGGTATTATTACTGCATTTAATTTTCCATGTGCAGTATTTTTTTGGAATACTGCTATAAATTTAATTTGTGGTAATACGCAAATATGGAAAGGTAGTGAAATTACACCATTAACTTCCATAGCTTGCAATAATATTGTATCTGATATTTTAGAAAAAGAAGGCATGTCTGGAGCAATTGCTTCTATGATTATAGGAGATGGTGAAATAGGGAAAGCTATGTCGAATGATACTAATATTGAATTATTATCATTTACTGGTTCGACAAAAGTTGGTAATAGTGTAAATATTAATGTTGCTAAACGATTTGGTCGGTCAATTTTAGAACTAGGTGGAAATGCCGCATCTATTGTTACAAGGAGTGCAAAATTAAAAGTAGCATTAGATGCAATTACATTTGCTTCTATTGGAACATCTGGGCAAAGATGTACCACAACTCGTAGAATCTATGTCCATAGAGATATTTATGATGATTTTTTATTTAAATTAAAATTAAATTATTCTAAACTGGTAGTTGGAGATCCCACTCATAAAAGTACTTTAATGGGTCCGCTTATTAATGATAAAGCAGTTAATAATTTTAAAAATACTATTTCTAAAATAAAAAAAGATACATCAGCTAAAATTGAATATGGTGGACTAATATATGAAAATAATTGTGTTCAACCAACGATTGTTTCGTGTGATGATAGTTATGAATTAACAAAAGAAGAATTATTTGTTCCTATTGTTTATATTATGAAATATAATAATCTAAAACAAGCTATTCAAATGAATAATAATGTTGAACAAGGATTAGGTTCATCACTTTTTTCTAATAATTTGAATGAAGTATATGAATGGATTGGACAACATGGTTCTGATTGTGGAGTTGTTAATGTTAATACTTCAACATCTGGTGCTGAAATCGGTTTAGCGTTTGGAGGAAATAAAAATACTGGTTGGGGTCGGCATGCCGGAACAGATAGTTGGAAACAATATATGAGACGTGCTTCTATTACTATGAATCATAGTCTTTATCCGAAATTTGAGCTTGCTCAAGGAGTTACTTTTTTATAATTGATATATGAAATAAAAAATTATTTATCTTAGATAATGTAAGATATCATCTAAGATAAGTAAATTTGTTAATTGATATTATTATTAAGTTTAATTATTTATTTTTGATTTTTTAAGTAAATCATATACAACAATTACAGAACTTCGTATTAATTTTCTTTCAATATCATCTGGTAACCAGCTATTATTTCCTTCTTCTTCCATAACAGATTGTACAGAATTTGCCAAATCAGCATCATTTACTTTAAAAACATCTTCAATAATTTTAGTATATTGAGTAGAGATATTATCTTTCATGTTAATATATTCTTGTTTCATTTTGTTTCTGTCAATATTTGCTTTTTCTTCGATATTAGTAGTTATTTCAGTAAATCGATTTACAATAGTTTTTAATTCATTATCAATATTTTCTTTAGTTTCTAATATTTTATCATATATTTCAGAAACATTTTGTTCTCTATCTTTTTTTTCTTTATCATTTAATGATATAAATGAGGTTTCTAATTCAATAAATTTATGTTCTAGTATTTGTGAATTTTCAATAATTTTATTTATTTTATTATTATTATCTTGTGTAGTTACTTTTAAATTTGTAATATCTGTTTTATTTAGATTTTGTAAATCTAAAAATCTTTTTTCAATCAGTAAATTTTTATCATTAATTTTAGATATTGCTATACTATTTTTATTTATTTTATTTTTGATAGATGAAATTACTGTCTGAATTTTATTTATAATTTCATCTTGTTTTTTGTCTGTTGATAAAGATATTCCCATATTTATTACTTATAATAATAGAGATTTATATTTGTTATATGGAACTGAATATAAATATAAATAAAACGTAAGTTTGAGTTTAAATAAATTTATATTTAGTAAGTTAAAAATGACATCATTATTAGAAAAAATATGTGGATTTAAATTTGATAAAGTTTATTGTATAAGTATTCAAAATCGGAAAGATCGTCAAAAAAATGTTATAAAAGAATGTTTGAAAGTAAATTTAGATTTTGAATTTTTATTAGTAAATAAAAATATAGAAGATCCTACGAGAGGGTGTTTAGATTCACATTTAAAATGTATTCGTAATGCTTTAAAATTTAATTATGAAAATATATTAATAATGGAAGATGATATTTTATTTAATATTGATATAATAAATAAACTAATTGAAAAAAATACAATAAAAATTCCAAAAAAATTTGATATTCTTTATTTAGGTTATCATATTAATAATGGTTTTAAATTTAGTGATAATATAATTAAAGCACTTTCAACACAAACTACGCATTGTTATATTTTAAATAAATGTGTTTTTCAATATATATTGGATAATATTGAAAAACAATGGGATTCCATTTCAGAATATAATCAAAGAAATTCCTTAGAAAAATTAATCAATTGGAATTCTAGAGCAATCGATTTATTCTATGCTAAATGGGTAAATCATAGAAGAAATAATTCTTTTGCAATATATCCAATATTGTGTTTCCAATATCCAAATTATAGTGATATAGAAAATAAGGTTATTGATTATCAAAATATAATGACAGAAAAAGCACTTTATACATATTCTCAAACACCATCAACCGATTTATCAATTACAAAAATAATAAAAAAAACTTTTATGATAAATTTAGATAGAAGAAAAGATAGATGGGCAAAAATGATGCAATTAGTTAAATTACATAATTTTAATGAACATAATATTACAAGATTTTCAGCAATTGATGGTAATATTTATGATTTTTCACCAAATTTACGTTTATTTGTAAATACAGATATGAGTATAATAAAAAATCCATATAAATCACATGAATTTCGACAAGGAGTTTTGGGATGTGCTTTATCACATTATAAAATTTGGAAAATAATTGATAGTGATTCTAATAACGAAAATGATATTTTTATGATATTAGAAGATGATATTCAATTCGTAGATAATTTTACTCAAAAATTAGATTCAATATTACAAACATTATTTAATGACAATAATTGGAATGTTACTTTTTTAGGATTTACCGATGATAAAGATATTGATGGAGATATTATGATACATAAGGGTATTAAAAAATTTTGTGGAGAAAAAAGAGTAAATGGTGGTGGAACATTTGGATATTTAATACGAAAATCCGGAGCAAATAAATTAATTACAATCGCAGATACTGATGGTATTCGGCAAGCAATTGATTGGTTTATGATAGAACAATTTGATAAAGTATGTTCATATAAATGCGAACCAAATTTGGTTACTTCATTATCAACATTTGATGGAAATAATGATTCAGATGTTCAAAATAATAATACAAAATTCGAAAATTTACGAATTCCGAATACAATTCGTACAATTTTAGACGATAATATATATTATCGTGATAATTATAAAAATATGTTTAAATTTAATTTAGATTGTTCTATTTCATATATAGGAAAACAAAATGCAGATAATTCTACCATAAATTCAAATATTTTATTAAATCAAGATAAAATTAAATTATCCTTAGTATTAGGAAAACCAAATATTGTATTATATGTCGGTGATTATTCAAATATAATGAATATTAATTTAGCAGAAACTTTATCTGATATTTTTAATGTATTTGTATTTTGTAATAGTCCAAATATTAAAATTAATAATGTATTTTATTTACATTTTAATAAATTTCAACAATGTATTAAACAAATAAAACCAACATTTATCATATGTACTGATTTAACTTTCTTTTTATCTAATACAACAAATTCATATAAATTTGTTTTATGGCAACAAAATCCTTTTAAAAAAATTTGTTGGAATAATATTTTATTACCAATAAATGGAAGAGCACTTTTATTTAACGTGTCTAATATCATTCATAAAATTGTTTGTCCTTGTAATTTATATAAAAAAGTTCTTTCAAATACAATGTTAATAGATGAAAGTTCTATATCTACAATTCCATATTGTATGAAAGATATATATGAAAGTTTTTATTCTAATAAAATAAAAAATAAATTCATCTGTTTAGATAAAAATAATCAACAGGCTATCGACTTTTTTAAAAAATATAAAAAAATTCACAACGATTCTAAATTAATTTTATTTAATACTAATATTCCAATATTTGATGGACTGGAAATTATTGAAACAAATAGTATTAATATTATTTATAAAAATTTATTTACATCAGAATATTTCATTAATTTTGATTATTACGATGAAGCATTTTATAATGTATTAGTAGCAATTAAAGCTAAAATATTTTGTTTGATAAATACAGATTTTGAAAATAATAAAGATATATCGAATCAACCTTGGATATCTTTTAATAATGATATAAATGATAATATGTCTACCGATTTATTTTCTGATATAAGTAGAAAAAATTTATTAGAAAATATGGAAAAATATATCAAAAATTTTGATATTAAAAATTCAGCACAACTATGGATTAATGAATTTCATTCATAAATATTTAATGACTAAATTTACAAAGTCTTAAATTATGATTATATTTTGTATTACATTTCCGTTGGTTTCCAATATATGAATCAGAAATTAAAAATTTTAGAGAAAAATTTTGACAAGTATTTATATTTTTTTTAAATTTGAGATTTAATGAATATAATTTACCTTTATCTATAAATTTAAAATTTATATATGATAATCGTAAAAAATTTTTTGGATTTTTATCTGTTTGTTTTATAATATTTTTTATCAAATATTTTAAACGTTCTGTAAAATCAGGATCTTTAAACTTGTTTTCTTCATAAGGAAATGGTTGTTTTTTTGGTAGAACTCCTAATTCTCGATTAAATTCTATCTGATAGACTAAATCTTTTAATTTTGTAATATCAATTATATGTATCGGATTCAAATAATCATAAATTATAAATGCTAAATCTGTTGGTAAATTTGTTAATTGAATAAATCGGTATATACTTCCAAGTGAATATTTATATTCAACATGTTTTCTTGTTAAATCTGAATTAGTAAATCCAACAATTGTTGCATTAATTACTTTATCATTCATAACTATAATTTATTTAATATTTTTTTTTTTTTTAATATAAATTATCTATTTAATAAATTAATAAATTATCTATTTTAATAAATATTTTATTATACTTTATGTTAAAAATAAGCTGTATTATATTAAATATAAGAAGTAGATGTCAACCGAACTTAGTCCATTTCATAATACAATGCTTGGATCTTTTGGAAGCACGGTTGAAGTATTCATTCAACATCCATTATTAACACATAAAAATAGTATTCAGTCAAATTATCAAATTAGATGTAATTTAAATACTATGTATAGGGGTGTTGGAATTAATGCTTTAACAATGGGACCACTAACTTCTATCCAATTTGCCGGTTTTGGATTGTTGTATAATTTTTTACATAAAAATAATGTTTGTCAAAATGATTATACTAGATCTATTATTAGTTCGACATCTGCTGGGGCATTATCAGGTTTCATTGCAAGTCCAACGGAATTATTAATCGTTCAACAACAAAAATATAATCGAAGTTTTATAAAATCTTATTTTCATATAAAACATATTTATGGATATAAGTGTTTTAGTAAGGGATTATTTCCTTGTATTTTTAGAGAATCTGCCTATGTAGCTGGATATTGTACATTAACACCTTTCTTCGAAAAAAAATTAATAACATATATGCCAAAATATTTTAAAAAAAAAACAGTTAAAACATCACTTACCGCAAGTATTATAGCAGGTGTTATTGCAGGAGGTGTATCTCATCCATTCGATACTATTAAAACTTATTCGCAATTACATATTGATACAAATTCTACGACCTTAACAAAAAATATTCTTAAAAAAGAAGGAATTAGCTTTTTATTTAAAGGAATAATACCCAGAAGTCTTAGAATTGCTGGAACATTTTTTATATTAAATGAATGTCAAAAAATTTATAAAACAATTATGTTCTAAATTATATATTACAATTTTAAATAAAAATTTATAAAAATTCGTAAATATTTGATTGGTAATATTTGATATATTTCACTCATATGTAAGGAAATTTCATGATGAAGTTTATCTTGTAATATTAAATTTGATTTTAAATTTACGAATAAATTCATTATACCATTTATACCAATTAGCTTTTCATCATCTTTTAATACAAATGAAAATTCTAAACATTTATGAAAAATTAGAGACAAAAAACTTGGATGTTTTTCGAAAAATATAGTCACTTGAACAAGAATCTTTATAAGAACATTACATATGTGTACTTTATATTCATATATTTCACAATATAAACATAAATCCAATAAAATATTTGAAAATAATATAATTTTTTTTTCTTCAAATATTTCATTTTTTATTAAATCTTCACATATTATTGTAATTATTTGAAGAAATTCATTTAATAATTTATTATCTGTTAAACATTTGTATCTTAGACAATTATTATTTGAACATTTCGTAGAATCATAACAACAGTTTTTAATTTTTTCCATTTCTAAAAATGGAAATTTTTTATTTAAAATTAAAAATCCATAATTAAATCGTAAATATAATTCAGAATGTGGTAATATTAAATAATTTGTTCGAAAATCGTTATGTAAAGTTTTTGATAATATCGGCAAATTAATAATATCAATAATTGGTAAAAAATGAGTGATATAAGTTTGAATATCATGTGGTAAATATTCAAATATTGATATATTAATATTTTGAATTACTTTTTTTTTATTTTTTTCTTTACAAGTAATTTTTTTAATAAAATGTTTTCTATTACTTTTAAAATTCATGTACAAATTAATGTAATATTATGTAATATTACATTAATTTTATTTAATCAATTTTATATAATATTACATAAATATTAGATTTTTTAATATATATGAAAAAAAATAGCCAAAAAATTTGGATGTTCCTTAAAAATTTTAGTCATTGGAACAATTGTTTCCATAATAGTACGACTTATTTTTACTCT
>Ga0066376_10002577_pt1 | contig 16824 bp, 14 predicted proteins | sample Knorr_S15_td_Bot_FD_77009 | JGI IMG/M metagenome (GOLD analysis project Ga0066376, IMG submission 77009) | Marine microbial communities from Southern Atlantic Ocean transect - Knorr_S15_td_Bottom_ad_5009_LV_A | ecosystem: Environmental > Aquatic > Marine > Oceanic | place: Southern Atlantic... | reverse complement strand
GCCGATTCTGCGAACCGGCGCAGGTCCATTCCTGCTGCAGCGGCCGGCATCATACCGAACGCGCTCAGCGCCGAAAACCGTCCTCCAACGTCCTCGGGAGTCGCCACCCAGGTGCCAAACTCACCAGCCCTGGCGCGTTCCGACATGGGCGTCCCCGGATCGGTGAGGGCTACGAAATTTCGCCGACCCACGCCCGGCCCCTCCGTCGACGTCATTGAATCTGCACCGGTCGTCGCAACACTCAACCTTGATCGAAAATAGGCTTCGAGGGATAGCGGCTCAACAGTCGTTCCCGACTTGCTCGATACGAAAAACAGTGTCCGGGCGAGATCCAGCGAATCGGCAAGCCGGGTTATGGAATCCGGATTTACCGTGTCGAGGGCGTGAAGCCGTAATCCCTGTAACGCTGGGTCCGACTTGTCAAAAATTCGCCCGAGAGTCAGCGGTGTCATACTGCTGCCGCCCATGCCGAGCACGACTGCATCAGTGAAACCATCGTCGGACAGCTCGCCTGCAAGCCCGGAAAATTTTTCGGCAAGCATTGGCAATCGGCTCGGGAGATCGAGCCACCCTAGCGTGCGATCTGCTGGATCACCACCGGGAGAAGGCTCGGGCCAGAGCGTGGAATCACGCTGCCACAGCCGGGACGCGAACGAACTTGCAACCAGGCGTCCCAACGCTTCAGCCACGGCATTGTGGATGTGATCAGCAGTCAATTTGTCGCCCGCCTATCGATATTTCGCAGTCCCGCCCGAACGCTAAACCCTGAGCGCCTGCAGCTTCGCGTCGATGCGACCCAGCAGGCTCTCATATGAATCGGCGAACGCTTTCACTCCCGCCGCCAGAAGATCGCTGGTGATGGCATCGAGCGACACTCCCGCATCTCCCAGCGCCCCGATCTGCGCACGCGCCTCATCCAGTCCCTCGGTCAGCGCCGCGCCGGGAGTCCCGTGGTCGAGCAGCGCGTCCATTGTGGCTTCGGGAACAGTATTGACCGTATCGGGACCCATCAGGCCGTCGACATACATCGTGTCGGGATAGTCCGGGTTCTTGACGCCGGTCGAAGCCCATAGCGGCCTCTGGACCTGTGCTCCCGTCGTGTGGAGCGGGAAGAACGAGCCACCGCCTCCAAGATTGCGATCGAACATCTGGTTGAACTCAGCGTAAGCAAGCTTGGCGTTGGCGATACCGATCTTCCCCCGGAGCTCGTGGCCTTGAGGTAGGATGTTGTCAACCGAGGTGTCGACTCTGCTTACGAAGAACGATGCCACCGATGCCACGGAGCCGGGGGTTCCCTGTCCCGACATTGCAAATTCGTTAAGGCCCTCGATATAAGCGTTTGCCGCAGCTGTGTACGCCTTTATGGCAAACAGCAGCGTGACATTGACGTTGATGCCATCGGATATTAGGGCCTTGATTGCGGGGACCCCCGCCGGCGTACCGGGCACCTTGACCATTACGTTTGGCCGGTCGATTGCTGCCCAGAGACGCCGTGCCTCGGTCACTGTGCCGTCCGTATCGTGTGCGAGGGTCGGCGATACCTCGATGCTCACGAACCCGTCTCGCCTGCCAGCATTGTCGTATACGGGTCGGAGCACGTCAGCGGCGTCCCGGATATCGTCGACCGCAAGGCGCTCAAAAATCGTCTCCCGGTCCGCCCCGTCCCTCGCGTATTCGATCAACGAATCGTCGTAGATGTCGCTTTCAGCAATCGCTTTGTCGAAGATCGATGGATTGGACGTAACACCGGTCACTCCGAGATCGACAATCCTCTGGAGTTCGCCGGACCGCAGCATGTCCCGGCTTATCGTATCGAGCCAGATCGACTGACCGTTTTCCAACGATTTTTGTATATTGTTCATGGGTTTCCTACACGCTTTGATATTTTAGTTCTGACGGCCTCGGGAAATCTGCTCATTTTCGATTGCCGCCACTTTGTCGAGACGGCGCCGAAAGCGTGAATCCGATTCAAGGCTCGCACTCATGAATGACCTTACGAGGTCTTCAACCACTGCAACACCGACAACCCTCGCCCCCAGGCAGAGCACGTTCATATCGTCGTGGCGCACTCCCTGGCCTGCCGAGTAGGTGTCATGACAGAGCCCGGCCCTGACGCCAGGAAACTTGTTGGCGGCAATACAGGCACCGACTCCACTGCCACAGAGGATAATCCCGCGGTCTGCACCGCCCGACTGAACTGCCTCGGCGACCGGTCCCGCGAAGTCGGGGTAATCGTCATCGGCATCGTAGTTGTACGCGCCCTTGTCGATCACTTCGTGACCCAGGCTCTCAAGCACTTTCACCAGGTCCGATTTCAGCGTGTATCCACCGTGGTCTGTGCCGATCGCTACTTTCATTTCATACCAGCCTGCTTACAAGATCCGAAACCAAGGTTCGATGACACCTATTCTCGGTGCAAACGGATAATTTTGCCACCGGGAGCGTCATTGGTTTGACGTGGAATGCAGTCCTGTCTTCGCTACCAGTAGCGGTGCGAACCTGCGACTTTCACCCGTACCGAGTAGAGCGACGTGTCGCCGCATATGTAAATCCGCTTGCCGTCCCGGTCGCCAAACACCAGGTTCGCCGTGGCCTGCTCTGGAATCAGGATTTTACCCAGCAACTCCCCGGCTGGCGAGTAACACTGCACACCATCCCTGGCGCTGGTCCAGATGTTGCCCTGTTCGTCCACTCTGAAGCCGTCCGATGCACCGGGTCGAACGTCAGCAAACAGGCGTTTGTTCAAAAGGCTCTTGCCATCGTCGCTCACATCGAAAACATTGATGTTTCGCGGCTCCCCGGTATCTGCGAGGTAGAACAGTTTTTCATCTGGCGAAAACGCCAGCCCGTTCGGTCGATCGCCCGTGTTCTCGACGATAGAAAGTGCGTCTCCATTTTTTGAATCGGGGTCGAACCGGTAGGTGAAATTTCCCTCGAGTTCGGAATCGCGCTTGTTCCCTTCCCGGTCAGAAAGGATGCCGTACGGGGGGTCGGTGAACCAGATGCTGCCATCGGACTTCACCACGAGGTCGTTAGGCGAATTAAAACGCCCGCCGTCCCACTTATCTACGAGAGCCACCACCGTGCCGTCGGCCTCGGTGCGGGAGATTCGGTTGGCCGCATGCTCACATGAAACAAGGCGACCCTGCTGATCGCGATAGTGGCCGTTCGTGTTGCTGCAGGGCTCACGAAAAACAGTGGTGTCGCCGGAGCCGGCATCGAACTTCAACATCCGGTCGTTCGGAATGTCCGACCAGAGCACATAATCGCCCTCAGGAAAATAGACCGGGCCCTCGGCCCACTCGCAGCCCGTGTAATGCTTTTCGATGCTGGCGTCAGCGTCGATCAATTCGAGAAACCGCTCGTCGATCACCTCGATGCCCTCGCGCAAGTCTTCGGTCGGTGTAGCCGAGCGGTGATTCGGGAAGGTCCTGGGTTCTGCAGTCATGAATCGGTGTTTCCTAATCCTGTGTATATGCCAGTATTTTTAATTGGTTTGAAGGATCTGCTTTTATGGTTATCCCGTCGGTCGAGTTGCGCCGGCAATGTTGAGTTCAATACTCCAGATCGAGCTTGTCGCGCCGATAAAGAGTGTCTGGCCGTCGGCCATCCCAAACGAAAGGTTTGCGGCTACTTCGGGTGTGTGAATCTTACCGAGCAGGTCACCTCCCGGGCTGAACACCTGGACGCCGTCGCCGCACGCAACCCACATGTTTCCATCGACGTCGGCCCTGAAGCCGTCGGGCACATACGGTTCGACATCGACGAACACCCGCGGATTCTCAAGCCTGTCGAGTCCGTTTCCAACTACATCGAATGCCATCAGCCGATGCGGGCGGAACTCGCCGTGGGTACGGCCCGTGTCCCCGACGTACAGCACTGATTCATCGGGCGAAAATGCAATTCCGTTCGGTTTGTCGAAATCCTCGCTGACCATTGCGATATCGAGAGTGTCTGGATCAACCCGGTACACCCTGTTGCGGTTTTGCTCCGGCTTGTCACCGTGGCCCACCGCAAGCTCCAGAAAACCGTAATCGGGGTCGGTAAACCAGATCGAACCATCGGATTTCACCACGATATCGTTAGGAGACGTCAGCAAGCCACCATCGTAGGTGGCCGCAACCGTCGTCATGCTGCCGTCGTGCTCCTGCCTGACCACGGTTCGCCCACTTGTCAGGCACGACAACACGCGCCCTTCACGGTCGACGGTGTTCCCGTTGGCGCGGCCCGACGGCTCGCGGTAAACGCCGATACCGTCCTCTTCGCTCCAACTTACTATTCGGTTATTCGGGATATCACTGACGATCACCTTGCCCTGACCCGCCGCCGAATCGATATCGGGCACCCAGCAGACACCCTCGGCGAAAGTCAGCGTATCGGCAAGCAAATTCAGGCTTGGAGTCGGGCCCAGGATCCTCTGGAACTCGTCGTCGAATATTTCGAACTGATCAGACCCTGTCATGAGTAACCGACTCCTGAGATCGCAATGCGACGATCGATGACACCCAACCCCGAGCTGCGCATGGCATAGCGCCCACGTGCAGAACTTGGAACCGAGCGGAGCGTATCACCCGCGGCTGAAATCCGCACTCAATGTGGTCGTCAGAGCAGCTAAGATCGTTGTCGGACTCTGGCCCAGCCAGACTTCAGGTTGGCGGACCAGAGCCGCAAAAAACGCGGAAGCAGGATTGCGAATGGTGTTGGAAACGGCCGGAAAGACCGACCCGGGTCTGTTCAAGGCCGGGGCGGGTCGCGTGGTGATCACTCCACCCGTCGGTTTCGCGATCGACGGCCCTGAGCACGGCCCTCGCCAATCGACCGGTGTAGCCGACGATCTGCTCGCGAGGGTAGTCGTTCTCGAATCTGCAGGCACAAGGGTGGCACTCGTCAACCTCGACGTCTGGGGTATTTCTGCGTGGCTGGTGGATTCGATCAAAGCCGCCACGGCCGAGGCTGCCGGTATCGAAAACGATTACGTCTGGCTCACCGTCACCGGCAACGGGACCTCCCCCCCGCTCTGGAGGGATGACGCTGAATACGCGAACTATTCCGCTTTCCTGCCGCAGCAAATTGCAGGGGCAGCGAGGGTAGCCGTCGCTTCCCTCGAACCGGCATCGATGGGCTCAACCGGCACGCTGTTACCCGATGTATCGACATTTGTCGCGGGCCCGGGACGACCAGGGAACGCGGCACTGTTTGTGCTCGCGATCGACCGCGCCGATGGCAGTGGAATCGCGCGGCTTATGAACTATGCGTGCCCGGCCACAATTAGCGGCCCGACCACGCACTGGACCGCCGATTACCCCGGCTATGCGTCGTGGGCGCTCGAGCAGAATGGCGGTGGGCTTGCGCTCTTCACGCAGGCACCCTCATATGACATTCGACCGTTCGATTGGTGGGACGGAAACAAAGCGCCGGCACATGCCGATCGCAAAACTGAAGATGTGCAGGCCATGGGTCTGTTGCTGGCCACTCAGGCGGCGAACGGAGCTGCCGAAACGACGCAACGTCGGAACGTGGCGGTCGATGCTCGATACGATAATGCTGCCGGAATCCACGTAATGCGCATCGGGGACGCTCATTTTCTTTCGACCCACCGGCCTCAGCGGAACAAGTTTGCACGCCGGTTCAGGCGCGAACTCCCCCACTCCAACACTTTCGTGGCCGCCAACCTGTCAGGCGGAATGTTCGATGCGAAAGCAACTTTCGATGCCCGGGCAATGCGGCGCGGAATGGCGCTGTTAACCGAGTTGGGGGCTACTTAAAAGCTATCTGAACAACCCCGGCTCCCTGGAGGTTGAGACGCTATTGAGCCCAGAGCCCGCGTTCGATGGCGCTTGCCTATTGTCGAACAGGTCCCCCCAACCTAACCTGCTCACATAGAGAACGAACTAGCGGACGAAGGAACAAAACTTGCCAAAGATTTCACTCATCGGAGCCGGGAGCGTCGTGTTCGCTCGGCGATTGCTGCAGGACATCATGTGCGTCCCTGAACTTTCGGACTCGACAGTTTCGCTGATGGACACAGACCCGGAGCGACTTGAGCTGATGGGAAAGTTCGCAAAAAAACTCGCAATCGATACCGGCACCAACATTAATATCGAGGTAACTGCCGACAGGCGAGAAGCCCTTGCCGGTTCCAACTACGTGCTCACGACGATCCGGGTTGGCGATAGTTTCGAGCGCGATATTGAGATTCCGTTGAAGTACGGCGTCGACCAGTCGGTGGGCGACACGGTGGGCCCCGGCGGCGTATTCAAGGCCCTCCGAACTGCCCCGGTCCTCCTCGACATCTGCGACGACATCGAAGACGTGGCCCCCGACGCCACCCTGCTGAACTACACGAACCCGATGGCGATTGCGTGCTGGTCCATCGCCGAGGCCACCGACGTACCGACCCTCGGGCTCTGCCACAGCGTTCAGCACACCACGGCCGATCTCGCCGATTATATCGGTGCCCCGAGAGATTCGGTCACTGGCTGGGTCGCCGGCATAAACCACCTTGCATGGTTCCTCAGGTTCGAACAGGATGGGGTCGACGCCTACCCGAAGTTGTTTGAAGCAATGGAGAACCCTGAAATTTATTCACGGGATACGGTGCGTTTCGAAGTGCTGCGCCAGTTCGGGTATTTCGTTACGGAATCAACCCGGCACATGTCGGAATACACACCGTATTTCCGTAAGAACGAAGAAGTGATCGATGAGTTCAATCTCGACCAGATTCGGCAGGACCTGCAGCGCCGCACGGCGAGGGTGGACGACCACTACACGCAGCTTCTTGAAGATGCGAATTCCGACAGGCGACTTACGGCCGAACGGTCGGAAGAATACGCGTGTCGAATTATCGAAGCCATGGAAACCGGCCGGCCAACAGTGATAAACGCCAATGTGCCGAACTCGGGCCTTATCGACAACCTGCTCGATCAGAGCTGTGTCGAGGTGCCCGTGCTTATCGACAACCTCGGGTTTCACCCAATGGCGGTCGGTGAAATTCCCGGACAACTGGCGGCACTCAGCCGATCGAACCAGGCCGTTCAGCAGATGGCGACACAGGCCATCCTCGATGGTGATCGCGAGGCTGCTTTCCACGCCATCGCACTCGACCCGCTAACGTCGGCAGTACTGTCGCTTTCCGAGATTCGCGAGATGTTTGACGAGATGTGGACCGCCCACGGCACCGAACTGGCCCGTTACACATGATGCGTGCGGCAATCGCGGTCGAACTGGGCGTTGTCCGCTGCGAAGACGTCGAGATTCCGGAGGCAGGTCCCGGCGATGTCCTTGTGCGAACGCGGGCGGCTTCAATCTGCGGCAGCGACCTCCACATGGTCAATACCGGCTGGGCAATGCACGACTTTCCGGCGATGTCCGGCCATCCCGGACATGAGGCTGTCGGCGAGGTAGTCGAGTCGCGCTCGAAACGAATTTCCGAGGGCGATCTCGTCCTGACGACTCCCCACATCTGGGACTCGCGGTGCTTTGCCGATTACCAGGCGATCGACGATGCCCATGTGCTGAAACTGGACCCCGGCGTGGATATAGATACGGTGACGCTCGCCCAGCAACTGGGAACCGTTGTTTACGCCATTAAACGATTACCTGAATCGCTCGAAGGCCAGACCTGCCTGGTGGTCGGGCAGGGCAGCGCTGGACTGTTCTGGGACTTCATGCTGACCCGTCGCGGCGCCGAAAAAGTCATTTCGATCGAGCCGTTGCCATGGCGGCGCGAACTCGGCAAAAAATACGGGGTCGGCGATACGATTGACGTCACCCTCGATGACGCCACACAGGCTGTAAAAGACCTGACAGGTGGCCTCGGGGCCGATCTCGTGATCGAGGCCGTCGGGACCACCCCGACCCTGTCGCAGGCGTTCCACCTGGTCCGCGATCAAGGCCAGGTCGTGTTGTTCGGTCTGCCGGAATCTGAAAGACCCGTGCCGTTCGACTACTCGCAGATGTTCAAAAGCCGTGCCAGCGTGTTTACGGTGCTCGGGTCGCAGGACGAACCCGGACTGACGAGCTACGTCGAGGCGGTGCGCCTGATCAGTTCAGGCGAAATAGACGTTGAGCCGATCATTTCGCACCGCATCAACATTTCCGAAATCGACCGCGCTTTTGAAATCGCAACCGAACGCGTCGACGGTGCCGTAAAAATCGGACTCACGTTCGACATCTGAACGCGACCCCAAGCTAGCCCGGCAGGTCGGACAACGGCTGGGCCGTATGGTGGTCTTTACGTGTCATCACTTCGCGCGAATAAAACTCGTCTGACCAGCCGATCAGGTTCTTCACGGCTTCATCGAACAGCAGTTTTCCTTTCTCGGGGGTCGCCAGAAGCGCATCGCCGCACACGCCCGATTCGGTGTACTCGCTGGTCCACGAGGTGACCGCCACCGGCCCCGCCGCCCACAGGTCGACCCACTGGTAGGGCGAGTTGTGCTCGTGGAACTTGATCCCCTCGTTCACCGCCCGGTCCATCTGGATAAGGTCGGCGTTCATGTGGAGCGCCATCGACGTTTCAGCCTCGCCCGAGTGCGCACAGCCGCCCGGGAACCCGGATTCGCGCCAGCTCTTCATGAACTCCGGGTCGACCGCGGTGAGGTTCCACCACGATGTGAGCGCCACGTTGGCGTCGGTCTCGATGTTCGCCCTCCTGCAGGCCAGGTCGAGGGGTGGCATGTTGGAGCCGTGGCCGTTGATGACGATGATCCGGCTGAAACCGTGATAAGCAAGCGACTTCAGGATATCGACGATGTAGCGGATGAACGTCTCGTAATGAACCGTTATAGAGCCGGGAAAGTCCATGACGTGGGTCGTGTAGCCATAGGCGACCGGGGGCATGAACAGGAGCCGGTCGGCATGCTGCTGGCAGGCGGCGCGGGCCACTTCGGTCGCGGTCCAGCGGTCCATCTTTACCGGCAGGTGCGGACCGTGCTGCTCCATTGTGCCAACCGGCAGTACGGGAATCAGCCCTGCCTCGACGGCCTGGTTCATCTCCGCCCATGTCAGGTCTTCGTACACCCATTTTCCGTTGATCGCCATTATTTTCTCCGTCTGTCTGTTCGAGTGGCAGCCTGGCTAAAGGGCCCCGTAGTCTTCCGAGCCCTTGCCATGAGCGAGAACCGCTTCCTCGTCGATTTCGATGCCCAGGCCAGGGCCGTCAGGGATCGGAAGCATGCCATCGTCGTCGAGCAGCATCGGCTCAGCCAGGATTCCGCTCACATACGGTGCCGGGTGCCAGTACTCGAGATACCGACCGTTGGGCATTGAAGCCGAAAGCTGCAGGTCGGCCGCTGCTCCCACGGCCGTGTTCCAGCCGTGCATCACCACCTGTATGTTGTTGTCATACGCCCGCTGCCATATCTTGCGCGACTCGGAAAGGCCGCCGCAAATCGTCTGGTCGGGCTGCAGAATGTCGCAGGCCCTCTCGCTGATGAATGGCTCGAAATTCAGACGCCCCCTGATCACTTCACCCGTTGCGATGCGCACGGGCGATACCTCGGTTAGCCGCTTGTAGCCGTCGACATCGTCGGCGCGGAGCGGCTCCTCGAACCACGAAACGTCGTAGTCCTTCAGCATCTTCGCCGCCTCGATAGCCCACTTCAGATCGCCATGCCAGAACACGTCGGAACCACCCGGGTCGACCATCAGTTCGGAATCGCCGCCAATCGTCTTACGTGCCGTGCGCACCAGCTCTTCGTCGTGCTTCAGGTCGCGCTCCCGTCCGAACGTGCCCCAGCCGAGCTTGAACGCCCTGAAATTCTTCTCAAGTCCGGATTCAAGACTTCCGACCATTTCGTCGACCGGCCATGAAAAAAGCATCGATGCGTACGGCTTCAGCTTTTCGACATAACGCCCGCCGAACAAACGCGATATCGAGAGTCCGGTGTGCTTGCCGAGAATGTCCCAGAGGGCATGATTTACTGCTCCGATATAGCTGGTAACGCCCCCGCCCCGCCCATACCAGAAGGTCCACTGGTGCAACCGCTCGGTGACAGCTTCAGGTTGCAGCGCGTCCTGGCCGATCAGGTGCGGCCAGAGCACCTTCATCACCGCCTCGGCCATCTCCCACCTGACGCCGGTGCAGCCCCGGCCGGAAATGCCGCCCTCGGTGTCGATCCTGATGAGGGTCTGGTCATAGCCCCACCAGCTCGGGTGAATTGGCTTGCCGACCCTGAGTTCGGGTCGCTGGCTTACGAGTGGAAATACGGTGACGTTGGTGATTTTCATAGAAATGGGTGTCGGCTGAAATCGAGTGAGAACGGAGTGACCGGGCGATAGTGCGCCCGGTAGAAAACCGTGTCAATGATTCTGATCGACAGTTCGAAGAATGTTGCGTTGACAAACGCTACAGGGCTGTCAGAATCCGGGCAACGCCAAGTCTAGTCCAACCCGAAAGATGCCGAATTGAAAATATCGAAGCTCATTGTCACACCGGTCGCCACACACGATCAGCCCCTGCTCAACAGCACGGGCGTCCATGAATCGTACCGCCTCCGGACCATCGTTCAGATCGAAACGAGCGACGGGTACACCGGGGCTGGAGAAACATCGGCCGACCGAAGTTCAGAGATCGAGGCGAACCGAGCATGGGTCGAGGGGGCCGATCCGCGCCAGATGACCAGGGCGCGGCTGGAGTGGAAGGGCTCGCCAGAGGCATGGGCAGCTGTCGAGACGGCGATGCTGGACGCGGCCTCGAAGCAGGCTGGACTCCCGCTGTGTGACTACATTGGCGGCAGGGCGAGAGACAGGGTCGAGTGGGCGGCCTATCTCTTTTACAAGTTCGCCGACGAGAACGGCCAGGGCGAGATTGCTACTGGTGAAACGTTGGATCCCGAAGGCTTCGTCAGGCAGGCCGAAGCCTTCGTCGACAGGTACGGCTTCAAAACCCTGAAAATCAAGGGCGGGTTCTTTCAGCCCGACGTGGATATCGAAACTTTCCGGCTGCTTCGAAAGCGGTTTCCTAAAGAGCACGGCTATGAAATTCGCATCGACCCCAACGCGGTCTGGACCATCGAAACGTCGATCCGGGTGGCAAATGCGATCGAGCAGTACGAACCCCAGTACCTCGAAGACCCTACCGATTCGATCGCAGATCACGCCGAACTTAAGAAGCACACAAACATTCCCACGGCGTCGAACATGTGCGTGTCGGCATTTGCACACGTAAAGCCGAATGCCCAGATCGGGGGAATCGACGTGATCCTCGGTGACCACCACCACTGGGGCGGGATCCTTGCCTACAAGGAAACGGGAGTGCTTTGCAGGGTTATGGGCTGGGGTCTCTCGGGACACTCAAACAACTCGCTGGGCGTTTCGCAGGCGGCGATGTTGCACGCATGCGCTGCCACACCGGAACTGGCCTACCCGGCTGATACGCACTATCCATGGACCGACACGGACGGCGACATAATCAAGGGCGGGAAACTCCAGTTCAAAGACGGTTTCATGGAGGTGCCCGATGCACCTGGTCTTGGAGTAGAGATCGATGAAGACGCGCTGGCAGAACGCCATGAGGCTACGAAGCGGGGTAAGCCGGACAATCGAAAGGACATGATCCTGTCGATCCATCCCGAAGCAAAGCCACGATCTGGATCGTGGACCGGTTATAACTTCCCCAGTTTCGCGAAGCCAAGATGGTAATCTGCACTCGAATATCGACAGGTTCGGTATTCAGTTGCGAAACGAGGGGGCCATGGACGCAGAAATCATTATTCTCAGGTTGTTGCACATCGTGCCGGGATCGGTCTGGGTAGGGAGCGCGATATTTCTGGCGTGGGTTCTCCAGCCTGCGATTGCGAAGACCGGTCCTCCCCACTCCGGGGCCGTAATGGCGAACATGGTCAAGCCCATCGTCATACTGCTGCACTCGACAGCCTGGATAACAATGGTTTTCGGTGTCGTGATGGCTTTCCGCGTCCCGGGGCGCCAGCCTTTGTTCGATAACCTCTGGTCGACCGACTGGGGAACGATGATCTGGCTCGGATTCCTGTTCGCCGTCGTCGGATACGCGCTTGGATTCGCTGGTGGCATAAACAGCAAGAAGATGATGGATATCGGGAAAACTCTTACCGGACCGCCGACGCCCGAGCAGGCAGGTCAGATGGCCGGGTACCAGAAACGTGCCATGATGCTTACGAAAGTCGCTTCTTTGCTGGTGGTCGCAGCGGTCGTCGTCATGGCTCTCGCCCAGCACGTTTAGACGGGGATAAATTGGACCTTCCGCTCGTAATTACCCGACTTGTGCACATAGTTTCGGGATCGTTCTGGGTCGGCGCGGCAATCTACCTGGCCGTGCTCCTGGAACCGAAGATCAGGTCTGGCTCGATAGATCTGGAACGGCAGATACTGCGGCGTACCAGCAGGCTCAACAGCCTCTGGATAACCAGCGCCGCCGTGCTCACCATCGTCTCAGGTTTCGCATTAATATCCCTGGCACCTGGACGGAGCATCTCCGATCTGGGCGAATCCGGGTGGGGCACGATGATCCTGATCGGTCTGCTGGCCGCGCTCGCCGCGTTTTTCATCTCCGGATTCGCGGGCATGGCAACCGCGAAACTCCGACGAGCCTTTGAGTCGGCCGGAGACAATCCCGACGCCACAACCACCCCGGAATCGGAGCAACAGCTTGCGTTGTTCCGCCGCAGACTATCGTCGCTGGGTTACCTGAACGCAGTACTGGTGATCATCGCGGTAGGGACCATGGCCGTCGCCCGATTTGTATAGCCGTTGGCGCATGCGTGTGGGAACCGTTCGTCTAGACGTACAGCCCCAACTGGCCACCGCCCAGCAGAAACAGGCTGGCCCGGTTTTGACCGGGGGCGATTTTCTCGCCTGCCATGTGTTCACCAGATATCACCGGGTCGAAGCTCGACACCAGCCGAAACCCGGCTGGCGAAAACTGTTCGCCGATGGTAAATGCGATCTGCGAGGCGCGGAGTAATTGTTCCGAACGCCAGAAGTCGAGTTGCGTTGTCGCAGCCGCGGGTGCAATCTCCACCGCCAGCGGAGCGTCATCGACGGCATACTCTTCTACCACGAGTTCGCCGGTGGAAAGAGCCACGGTGTCGATACCGCTACCCCCAGTTGCCAGTGCATTTTCCTTGAGCCGGGCAGCATCGTCGATCTGGCTCGATGTGCCTGAAACGACGTGAAGGTGAGCGTGAACCTGGCTCTGGTGTGCCACGCGACCGAAGTTGGAGATCACCCGGTAGCCGTCGTCACCGCAGTGTTTGCCGCCCATTTTTACGGCAAGTGAAGCAGCATCGGCAAGCACGTCTGAGGACCAGAAATCCCGCTGGGTCATATGCTGCACCGGGACGATCAGCAACATCACACGGGCCCACATCAGCTGATTGTGGAAGCAGGCCACTCTTGCTCCGCTGCCCTCGGCTCCGTCCTCGGGCCGAGCTTCCCAGCGTGCATCGGCGTCACCCGCAACGATCGCGCAAAAAATACAATCGTCAGACTCGGGCAGTTCGAGAGTCACTTGCGCGACGATTTCCCGCGCGTACTCCGGGTCCTGGGTGTGGCCCCGCGGTGCCGGAAATCGGGAGCCATCATTTCCCGGTCAGCTACCACACTTCCATCGCGCAGTCTCGACACGATCGCCTCCGAATAACGCGTCGTGATCTGAGCCTCTGAACCACCAATCGTCTCGAGTGTGTTACGGCTGGTGAACACAGTCGGCATCATCGCATCGTGCCGGTGGACGATCAGCTGGTACAGCTTTTCTTCCGCCCACGCCGTCGAGGCTTCGGCCCCCATGTCGTCGAGCACGAGTACCTCCGCATCGCGCACCAGGCCGAAAGTGTGATCGAACGACTTGCTCCCGGACGGTCCGTAAGAACGGCGGAGATCGTCAAGCAGGTCCGGTACGAACCTGAACAATACGTTGCGTCCCTGCTCGATGCATTCGCCGACGATAGCGGCGGCAAGGTGGGTTTTTCCGACACCGGTCTTGCCCGCCAGGTACAACCAGCCGGAAGGGTGCTCGGCGAATACCTTTGCGGCAGCCAGGGCGTCGGTGAGAGATCGCTTATGGCTCGCGGTAGCCCCGGCACCGCCGCGGGTCATGAAACTGGAAAAGGTCATCGCCTTGGCCAATCGCTCACCCAGACCCGAATCACGCGAATCGGGCGTTCCGCTGCCCGCATTTATACGAATGACAGTCGAGAAGTAGGGATCGCCGAGCCGTGTGCGGAGCCGGTCGCTCAATTCTTCAAATCGATTTCCGGTGGTAACCAGGGTTGGCAGCCGACGGTTATACCGGTGGGTGAGAATCTGGTCCAGTTTTTCGTCCGCCCAGGGTGTGGACGACTGTGCACCCAGATCGTCGAGAATCAAGATCGGCGCTTCAATGGCCTGGAGGAAAATCTGGTCATACTGCGCGCCGACGGCCGGATCGAAGGCCGATCTTAAATGATCGAGCAGGTCGGGAACAGAAACAAATCGGACCGGTTGGCCGTTCTCAACGAGTGCATTGCCGACTGCCGCGGCCAGATGTGTTTTCCCGGTGCCCGAGGGTCCGCACAACACAAGCCAGCCCTGCCGGTCGGTGGCAAACCTCTGGGCGGCGTGGTACGCCTGCCTGAAGCTCGACGGGTCAGAGTAGGTGTCGCGAGTCCCGAGCTCGATCGTGTCGAATGTCAGTCGTTCGAGCGGTCCCAGGTCCGAGTATTGCCTGATCCGATCGGACGACGTGACACCCCAGACACGTTCCTGGCACTCACACGGGACGACTGTCCGGGCCGATGCCGGAGAATCCTCGCTTGGAGCAACCACGAACCAGCGCCTGTCATCGCAGATGTCACAGTGGATCTCAGCGTTAGTGAGCTCCTCTTGCTCGCCGTCGGTCGAGATATTCTTCGTAGAGCTGCTCTGACCGATCCTCTTGAAGATCTCCTCGAGCGGTTCCATCCCCTTCATCTTCCAGCTCCTCAGGTCTGCCTTCCGTTGCCCACCGGCGAAGGATTGCGGCAATGTAGTTCCAACTCCGTACGTTCGCTCCGGCGGCCATGCCGATTGCCAGCAGGACCTCGTCTTCCGGGTGTTCTTCCAGTGCCGCATGGATATTTTCTGCAACCAGCGGCGTTATGGGAGCGATGTTCTGTTCGTAATACGTTATCGCACTCAACTTTGGTAGCGCAGCGTCTGTGTCAGGCCACGTTTCACTCTGCGCGCCGAAACCGGCCTTCCTGGCGACCCCGCCAGGCCTGCTGGTCGTGGGGTCGATCCCCTGCCGTACAAGCGCCCGCCTCACTGGCTCGGTATTCAGGTAAATTCGTTCGCCCAAGGGACTGGCATCAGAACCGGGTGACCCGTCACTGTTCGCCAGAAGCAGAATCACCCCACGGTCCGAGGCGGCATCAAGAGCAGCATCGACCGCGGCTTCGAGATCGTCCCCTGATGCACCAAGCATGGCCGCAACGGTGCGATCGGAATAGAGTTCGTCGCGGGTGATCGAGGAAGGCACTTTGCGCTGCCTGTGCAATGCGTGCACAACACGTAGCACGATCTTGAGTTCGTCGAGGGAGTCCATCTCTTCAAGCAATGAAGCCAGCAGCGGGTTTGGAACCGGCGTGAACTGGACCCCGCGTGGAAATCCGCCACTCATCGGGCGGTACCGGAACCGGCAACGCCAGCGGCACCAGTAACACCCGCTGTGTGGGCTGGTGCAGATCGGGGCTGGAACGACAGTTCTTCAACAATTCCGATCCAGTCCCGGATCGTCAATTCCACTTCGTCCGTGGGACCGTTTCTGTGTTTCGCAATGATCAAAGTCGCTCGATCGCGGGGATACGGCCGCGTGGGGTTTGACTTATTCCATTCTTCTTCCGTCGTGAATTTTTCTTCCCGGTGGATGAACATCACCACGTCGGCGTCCTGCTCGATCGATCCGGATTCACGCAGGTCGGACAGCATCGGTCGGTGGGAGGTGCGGTGCTCGACCGCGCGGCTCAACTGCGATATCGCCAGGACAGGGATGTGCAGATCGCGGGCCATACCCTTCATTTGCCGGGAGATTTCAGATACTTCCTGGGCCCGGTTGCCCTCCCGACTACCCTTGCCACCGTTTATAAGCTGCATGTAGTCGACGACGAGAAAATCCAGACCATGTGTCATCTGGAGACGCCGCGCCTTGCCACGCATCTCGGCGACGGTCTGAAATGGCGTGTCATCAACGTATATCGAAAGGTCGGACAGCAGTCCGATCGAGTTGATCACCTGGTCTTCTTCGCTCGGTGATTGGATGCGGCTTCGGATTTTCTGCATATTCACCCTGGACTGCGCTGCGAGCAGCCTCATGGCTATCTGCTCACGGCCCATCTCGAGCGAGAAAATTCCAACCTTGAACCCGGCCTTCGCAGCATGGAGCGTGAAATTCAGGCCCATCATCGATTTGCCGACCGACGGGCGGGCCGCAAGAACGATCATGTCCGACCGCTGGAGACCTCCAACGAGCAACTCGTCGAGGCGCTTGTAGCCGGTGACGATCGGCGACGTTGCCTGCTGGCCGTCGATCTGGTCGAGCGGCGACGATTGCTCAAGATATGGCGTGAGCGATTCGGACAGCGGTGCAAAGTCGCGGGTCTGCGAACCCTGCCTGATGCTGAACAGCGCGTCTTCAGCCGCTGAGAGCGCCATATCGACATCGGGGTCGTCCCGGTAACCGATGTCGGCGATATCGGCTGCCGCAACAATAAGCCTCCGCATCGTGGCCGTGCGGTGCACGAGGTTCGCATAGTGTTTGATGTGGACAGAGGTCGGTGTGACCGAAATCAGGTGCGCCAGGTACGCCGCGCCGCCAACGTCCTCAAGGAT
>Ga0066376_10002575_pt1 | contig 16828 bp, 16 predicted proteins | sample Knorr_S15_td_Bot_FD_77009 | JGI IMG/M metagenome (GOLD analysis project Ga0066376, IMG submission 77009) | Marine microbial communities from Southern Atlantic Ocean transect - Knorr_S15_td_Bottom_ad_5009_LV_A | ecosystem: Environmental > Aquatic > Marine > Oceanic | place: Southern Atlantic... | reverse complement strand
CGAGTTCGGTGAGGCCGGGAGGGGCGTCGGCCAACTCGATGCCGGCGATGGCGAGCTTCAGCGCGCCGCTGAGATTCTCCACCAGCGCGCGCGGATTGGCGCCCGCGCCCTTGAGGTTCACCGCGCCCGACGCGATGCCGCTGAGCGGCGCCTCGCCGGTGGTGGCCCGAGCGAGCTCGTGCACCGCCACCGAGTCGATGGTCAGCGCCGTGACCACGCCGAGCATGTCGCCGGAGCCGTCCAGGCCGACCGTGCCGGTCAGATTGCCGCCGTACAGGCCCAGTTGCGTGACGTCGAGCGCCAGCACGCCGCCTGTCACGGTGATCGCCGCAGTCACGGGCCCCACTTCGAAGCCGGCCGCCTTGACCCCGTCGAGGGCCACCGTCACCTCGGCGTCGAGGCGGCGCAGCGGGGCCAGGTCGAAGGGCTCGTCCGGGATCATCGCCAATGGGTCGCCCGAGGGCGTCTCCGCCGGCGCCGCCGTTTGCGCCGGCGCGTCCGGCTTGGGTGCTGGCTTGGGCAGGTAGCGGTCGATGTCGAGCACGCCGCTTTTCACGTTCAGCACGAGCTTGGGAATATCGCCGCTTCGATCGAAACGCCCCGTGAGCGTGGCGTTCAGGGCCTCGCCCGCGATGGTCATTTCGTCGATCGCGGCGGCCATGCCGGCGGCGCTGAACACCGCGTGGACCGTCAACGGGCCGGGGTCGGGCTGCGCCTTGGGCAGGGGTTGGCCGGCCCAGGCGGCCAGCTTGCCGACCGAAGGCACGTCGAGATCGAAGGTGCCGTCCAGGCCCGGCAGGGGCGGCGGTTGCACAGCGCCGTCATAGGACAGCGTGATCAGTTTGGAATCGATCGCCACCTTGGCGGTGAACCGCTCGCCCGACAAGACCTCTTTCAGCGCCGCGGTGGCAATGTCGAAGGCGACGCGCTGGCCGTTGTAGACCACGCTGCCGGTGACCGCCGGCGGGCTGTCGAGGCCCGGCAGCGTGGCGTCGAGCTTGATTTCCGACAGCACGCCCGGCGCGTCCGCCACGTCGACGCCGCCCATCTCGAAGGACAAGCCGCCGCTCAGGCTTTGCGCCAACGCGCGCGGATTGGCGCCGCGCGCGGCCACGTCGAGTGTCCCCGACGCGATCCCGGTCACCGGTGTCTCGCCGGTGACCGCGCGCGCCAGTTCGCCGACCCGCACCTTGTCGATCACGATCTTGGTCTTGACGTCGAGCGCGTCCGCCGATCCGTCCAGGGTCACATGCGCGGACACCGAGCCGCCGTAAAGGGCGAGCTCGGGGACCTCGGCGATCAACACGCCATCCTTGAGGCCGAGATTGAGCGAAAACGGGCCGATTTCGTAGCCCATGGCGCGGACGCCGCCGAGGATGATCAGCACGTCGGCTTCGGTGTCGCGCAGCGGGCTCAGATCGAACGGTTCCTCGGGCAGGCCCGCCATCATGTCATGCGGGCCGTCGGCGCGGTGGCGCGCGTGGCGCCCGGTCACGGTTTCGCCCGCCGCGCCCGCCGGCGCCGGCGGCGGCAGGTAGCGGTCGATGTCGAGGAATTCGCTTTCCAGCACCAGTTCGATCTTGGCCACGTCGCCGGTGGCGTCGAAACTGCCCAGCGCGGTGGCGCTGAGGCCGTGGCCGTCGATGGTCATCTCATCGAGCGATGCCTTGGCGCCGTCGGCGCTGAACCGGGCGGTCACCCGGAGCGGGCCGGGGTCGGGCTGGCCCTCGGCCAGCGGGCGGTCGAGCCAGGCGGCGAGTTCGCCGACCGATTCGATGTTGAAAAAGAATGCGCCGTCAAGGCCCGGCGCCGGCTGTTGCTGCGCGCCGCCGTCGTAGTTGAGATTGATCAGCCGCGACTCAAGTTTCGCCGCCAAGGCGAACCGCCCGCCCGCCAGGGCCGTGGCCGGGTTGTCGACGTCGACGCGCAGGCTCACCGCCTCGCCGTTGAGCACCAGATCGCCGGTGAAGACCAGCGGCGAGTCCAGCCCCGGCAGAACCAGCGCCGCGTTGATCGATTCCACACTCACCGTCTGGCCGGTCAAGGCGTTGGTAAAGGTCACGGCGCCGCGCTCCAGGCGGAAGTTCTCGATGATGATATCGGGCACGTCCGCCGGTTCGACGTCGCCCGCCTCGGCCGCCTCGGCCGCTTCCGTTGCCGCCTGGGCCGGCTCGAAAGCCCAGTTGGGCCGGCCCGTCGCGTCGATCGCGAGGTTCGCCGTGGGTTCGGTGATGACCAGGCTTTTGATCACCACGGTGCGCGTGATCAGGGCGAATGGATCGAGGCGCAGCGACACCGCGCCGACCGTGACCATGTCGGCGATCTCGGCGCCGGGCGCGTTGGACAGGCGCACGCCGCTTAGGTCCACGGTTACTTCCGGCAACAGGGACACGGAAATATCGCCGTCGATGACGAGTTCGCGCCCGGTGGCGTCGCGCACCGCGTCGGCGATGTCGGCCTTGTGACCGTTCCAGTCGTAGGCCGCCGGCCCGAAGAACGCCACCAGCACGAGCAGGATCAAAACGGCGACGATCGCCAGCAGAAGTTTTTTCATGGGTCGGTTCCGTCTCAGTTCGCCGAAAATGGACGCGCCGGGAGCAAGCTCACGCGGGGCCGAACACCCGTTGCAGAAGCTCGGTGGTCCGCTTGGCCGGGTTGCGGCGGATCGCCGCCTCTTCCTCGGCCAGTTTGAAGAACAGCCCGTCGAGCGCCTTTTCCACCGCGTAGTCGGTGAGGTCGGCCTTGACGTCGGGCACCAGCGGCATCCGCTTGTAGGGGCCCATCATATCGTCATAGGCGCGGACCGCGCCAACCTGGGACAGGCTGTCGTTTATAATCGGCCGCATGCGCGCGATCAGAGGCGGCGTCATGGTGCGCTGGAAATACCGCGTCGCGGCGTCATCCGGTCCCTCATAGATCGCCATGACATCGTCCATGGCCATGTTCGACACGGACTCCCAGAACACGTCGCGCGCCATCGGCGCGGCGGTTTCGGCGGCGCGATTGAGCTTGAGCTCCAAATCGTCGCCAAGGTCGCCCATGCCGACCATGGCCAGGGCCGATTGAACGTCGCGCAACACATCGGGAAGCGGGATGTGGATGTCGCGGTCGAAATTGTATCCGTCGCGCCGCCCGACGCCCGCGACCACGCGCTCGGTACCGACCCGCAAGGCCTCGCGCAGCCCATCGGCGATCTCGCGCCGCGTCAGCTCGCTCGCGCCGGGCGCGATCTCATCGATCGATTTGAGAACGCCGAGCGCCTTTTTCAGGAAGTCTTGCGCCGGCGCCGCGCCGGGGGCCTAGACGCACAGGCCCGCCGTGATCGCGATCAGTCCGAACGGTTTGAGAAACATGGAACCTGTCCTCCGGGTTGTTGGCCGATCCGGTCAGACCGACCCCTAAACCGAAGGTTGCCCCGCCGCCACTGTTTTTTTTGCCAAGTTTCGGACTTGACTGGGCGGGGGCGGCGTGGGCATTATCTGAACGATCGTTCTGAAATAAAGTCGACCGCGCGACCATGCCCAGACCCAAGGAATTCGAGCCCGACGCCGCCCTGGACAAGGCCATGCACCTGTTCTGGGAAAAGGGCTACGCCGGCACCTCGGTCCAGGACCTGGTGGACCGCATGGGCGTCAACCGGTTCAGCATGTACGACACTTTCGGCGACAAGCATGCCCTCTATCTGGCGGCCATCGCGCGCTACCGCGAACAGGTGACGGGACAGTTGCTGGCGATCCTGGGCGAGGGCGACGGGCTGAGCGCCATCCAGAACCATTTTCGCGCGCTGGCGGAGGCGCTGGGCTCGTCCATGGGACGCGTCGGCTGCCTGGTGCAGAACGCGACCTTGGAAGTGGCGCCGCATGACGCCGAAGTCGCCGCGCGGACACGGGCCGCGAACGGCGCGGTCGCGGACGCCCTGTACGATGCCTTGTTGCGCGCCCTCGGCGCGGGCGCCGACCTGCGCCGCCGGGCACATTACCTTTTCGCGCTCAGCCAAGGCCTGATCGCCATGGCCAAGGACTCGGATGACGGGGAAGCGGTGCGCGGCGCGGCGCGTTTCATCATCGACGAGATCGAGGGCTGGCGTCGGGCGTGAGACGAGAGATTTTTATAGCCGGGTCCGGGGCCCGGCGGCGACCGTGGCAAGTCGCAATCGGCGCTTTTCGCATTGTAGGCGGGGCGCCCTTGCAAAGGAGAAAACACATGACCCGAGACAGACATTGGCCCACATCCATCGCCGTCGGCGCGGCCGCGCTGATGGTGGCGGGGCTTGCCGCCGGCGCGGCGGCCGCGGCCGACAAATACCCCAAGCCCGACCCCTCGCCCGCGTCGGCCTACCAGGCCCATTACGTGGACGTGCTGGGCTCGAAAATGTATTACGTCGACAAGGGCGAGGGCGACCCGATCGTGTTCCTGCACGGCCAGCCCACGTCGTCCTATCTGTGGCGCAACGTGATGCCGCATCTGGAGAAATACGGCCGCGTCATCGCGCCGGACAATATCGGCTTCGGCCGCTCCGACCAACCCGACATCGATTACCGCTATCCGACCCACTACCGCTATATCGAAGGCTTCATCAAGGCGCTGGACCTCAAGAACATCACGTTCGTGATCCATGACTGGGGCTCCGCCTTCGGCTTCCATTACGCGTCCGAGAACCCGGACAACGTCAAGGGCATCGCGTTCATGGAATCGATCGTGCCCCCCGTTTTCCCGGCCGCCAGCTACGACGCCATGCGCCCGCTCCTGGGCGATTTCTTCCGCACCATGCGCAATCCCGACATCGGGCCGAAGATGATGATCGGGCAGAACTACTTCGTCGAGGGCGTGCTGCCCGGCTTCACCAACCGCACGCTCGACGAAGAAGCGATGACGCGCTACCGCGAGCCGTTCCTCGACATGTCGCAACGCAAGCAGATCAATCAGTGGCCCAACGAAGTGCCGATCGGCGGCGAGCCGGCCGACGTGACGGCGATCGTCGAGAAATATGTCGATTGGATCTACACCACCGAGAAGCCGCTGCTGTTCCTCTATGCCCGTCCCGGCGCGCTCAATCCGCCCGAAGACGTCGATTGGCTGGCCGCGCGCGCCAGGAACATGGAGACCGCCTATATCGGCATGGGGCTGCACTACGTGCCCGAGGATCACCCCTACGCCATCGGCCGCGCCGTCGGCGACTGGTACCGGCGCAACTTCACCAAGTAGCCGCGGGCGCTCAGAAACCCCCTCCCCCTCGACGGGGGAGGGTTGGGGTGGGGGTGGCCACACGAAGAGTCGTGGGGGTGGCTATGGGGCCAAAGGCATGGTTCGACCAACACGGCCCGTCGCTACACATTGGGCGATGATTTCCTCGAGGAAGAAGCGGGTATGATTGGCCGCGCGTCGCGCGGCGCCCCCCACCCTTTTTTGTGGCTACCCCCCCACCCCATCCCTCCCCCGCAAGGGGGGAGGGGGTTATTTTCGCGCGCCTACAGATAATCCTCGGCCAGGGCTTCGGCGATCTGGACCGAGTTGAGCGCGGCGCCCTTGCGCAGGTTGTCGGAGACGATCCACAGATTGAGGCCGAACGGCACGGTGTCGTCCTGGCGGATACGGCTGACGAACACCGCGTCCTCGCCGGCCGCTTCCAGCGGCGTGGTGTAATCCTTGTTGTCGCGATCGTCGCTGACGATAATCCCCGGCGCGTCGGCCAGCGCCGCGCGCGCTTCCTCGGCTGTGACGGGGGCGTCGAACTCGACATTCACCGCCTCGGCGTGGCCGATGAAGACCGGCACGCGCACGCAGGTCGCGCTGACCGCGATGTCGGGCGAGAGAATCTTCTGGGTCTCGCGCGCCATCTTGAGCTCTTCGCGGGTCGTGCCGTCGGGCTGGAACGTGTCGATATGCGGGATCACGTTGAACGCGATCTGGCGCGTGAAGTGTTCCGCGGTGGCGTGTTCGTTGAAGAATACCTTGCGGGTCTGTTGGAACAGCTCGTCCATCGGCTTGCGCCCGGCGCCCGACACGGCCTGGTAGGTCGCCACCACCACCCGCTTGATCGGCGCCAGATCGTGCAGCGGCTTCAGCGCCACCACCATCTGGATGGTCGAGCAGTTGGGATTGGCGACGATATAGCGGTCGCGGTAGCCGCTCAGGGCGTCGCGGTTGACCTCGGGCACCACCAGCGGCACATCGGGGTCCATGCGAAAATGCGACGAGTTGTCGATCACCACGCAGCCCGCCTCGGCGGCGCGCGGCGCGTATTCGGCGGACACCGTGGCGCCAGGCGAAAACAGGGCGATATCGATGCCGTCGAAATCGAATTCGCTCAGCGCGCGGACCTTGAGCACATCGGTTTCGCCGAACGAAACTTCCTTGCCGATCGATTGCCGCGACGCCAGCGCGATCACTTCATCGACCGGGAACTCGCGCTCGGCCAACGCGCTCAGCATTTCGCGCCCGACGTTGCCGGTCGCGCCGACCACGGCCACCCTGTATCCCATCTTTGCCTTCCAGCCTGTCGGCTGGCCTCTTGTTGAGTCTTTCGCCGCGCTACGCGGCCAGGGTATCGAGCTCGCGCGTGATCGCCTCGCCCATCACCGTGGTCGAGACCCGGGCCATGCCGGGCTGCATGACGTCGGCGGTGCGAAGACCGCCCGCCAGGACATTGGCGATGGCTTTTTCGATCAGCGCGGCGTCGTCGGGCAGGTCGAACGAATAGCGCAGCATCATGGCATAGGACATCATCATGGCGATCGGGTTGGCCTTGCCTTGGCGCGCGATGTCCGGCGCGCTGCCGTGCACCGGCTCGTAGAGCGCCATGCGCCGCCCGGTGGCGTCCGCGGCGCCCAGCGCGGCCGAGGGCAGCATGCCCAGCGAGCCGGTCAGCATGGCCGCGATATCCGACAGAATATCGCCGAACAGGTTGGTGGTGACCATTACGTCGAACTGCTTGGGCTGGCGCACCAACTGCATGGCCGCGTTGTCGGCGTACATGTGATGCAGCGTGATGTCGGGAAATTCGCGGTCGTGCAGCGCCTGCATGTCCTCGCGCCACATCACGCCGCTTTCCATCACGTTGGCCTTGTCTACCGAATGGACGAAACCGTTCCGCTTCTGGGCCATCTCAAAAGCGACCCGGCCGACGCGTTCGACCTCGGGCGTGGTGTAGACCTCGGTGTTGACGCCGCGCCGCGTGCCGTCCGGCAAGGTCTCGACGCCGCGCGGCTCGCCGAAATAAATGCCGCCCGTGAGCTCGCGCAGGATCATGATGTCGAGACCTTGCACCAACTCCGCCTTCAGGCTGGACGCGTCGACAAGGCCGTCGAACACCACGGCGGGGCGCAGGTTGGCGAACAGGTCCATGTCCTTGCGTAAGCGCAGCAGGGCGCGTTCGGGCTTGACCGAAAAGTCGAGGTTGTCCCATTGCGGGCCGCCGACCGCGCCGAACAGCACCGCGTCGGCCTCCATGGCCTGTTCCATGGTCTCGTCGGTGATCGGGGTGCCGTGCTTGTCGTAGGACACGCCGCCGACTAGGCCCTCGGTCACGTCGAAGCTGACCGCCCGGCGCTTGTCGAACCAATCCATCAAGCGGCGGACCTCCGCCATCACTTCCGGCCCGATGCCGTCGCCGGGCAGGATCAGCAGTCTCTTGTTGCTGGCCATTGGTCTATCCCCTCGTTCGGTTCAGCCGGACAACCACGGTTGCGCGGCGTGGTGGCGCGCCTCGAAGGTGTCAATTTGTGCCGCTTTTTCAAAAGTCAATCCGATATCGTCGAGGCCGTTCAGCAGGCAGTGCTTTCGGAACGGATCGATCTCGAAGGGAAATGTCGCGCCGTCGGGGCCGGTGACCCGCTGATTCTCCAAATCGACCGAGAGGGTGGCGTTGGCGCCCTTGTCCGCCTGGTCCATCAGCCTTTCGACCTGTTCGGTCGGCAGCACCAGCGGCAGCACGCCGTTCTTGAAACAGTTGTTGTAGAAGATGTCGGCGAAGCTGGGCGCGATCACGCAGCGGATGCCGAAATCCAGCAGCGCCCAGGGCGCGTGCTCGCGGCTTGAGCCGCAGCCGAAATTCTCGCCGGCGATGAGGATCTCCGCCTTGCGATAGGCCGGCTTGTTGAGCACGAAATCGGCCACCTCCGCGCCGTCGGGGGTGAAGCGCAAGTCGTTGAACAAATACTGCCCCAGGCCGGTGCGCTTGATGGTCTTGAGAAACAGCTTGGGGATGATGCGGTCGGTGTCGACATTGATCATGCGCAGCGGCGCGGCAACGCCGGTGAGCGGGCGATACGGTTCCATGACGCTTCCTCCCTACGACAGGTCGCGCACGTCGGCCAGGTGGCCGGTGACGGCGGCGGCGACGGCCATGGCGGGGCTGACCAGATGGGTGCGTCCGCCGCGGCCCTGGCGGCCCTCGAAATTGCGGTTCGACGTGGACGCGCAGCGTTCGCCGGGCTCCAGCCGATCGGCGTTCATCGCCAGACACATGGAACAACCCGGATCGCGCCATTCGAAGCCGGCGTCGGTGAAAATCCGGTCCAGCCCCTCTTCCTCCGCCTGATGCTTCACCAGCCCCGATCCCGGCACCACCATGGCGTCGACGGTGTCGGCGACGTGGCGGCCCTGGGCCACCGCGGCCGCCGCGCGCAAGTCTTCGATGCGGCCGTTGGTGCACGAGCCGATGAACACCCGGTCGACGGGGATTTCGACCAGCGGCGTGCCCGCCTTCAGCGCCATGTATTCCAGCGCCCGTTCCATCGCCGCGCGGCGCCCCTCGTCGGCCTCGTCGGCCGGATCGGGGACGCGGCCGGTGATCGGCAATACGTCCTGCGGGCTGGTGCCCCAGGTGACATGCGGCGCCAGGTCGCCGGCGTCCACGCGAACCTCGGTATCGTAAACCGCGCCGGGGTCGGACGGCAGCGTGCGCCAATAGGCTTCCGCCAGCTCCCAGGCACCGGCCTTGGGCGCCATCGGCCGGCCCTTGACGTAGTCCAACGTGGTGTCGTCGGGCGCGATCAGCCCGGCCCGGGCGCCCGCCTCGATCGACATGTTGCACACCGTCATGCGCCCTTCCATCGACAAATCCCGGATCGCGGGGCCGGCATATTCGATGACGCTTCCCGTTCCGCCGGCGGTGCCGATGCGGCCGATGATGGAAAGGATCAGGTCCTTGGCGGTCACCCCGGCTGGCAGCGCGCCGTCCACCATGACGCGCATGTTTTGCGGTCGCTTCTGGATCAGCGTCTGGGTGGCCAGCACGTGTTCGACCTCGCTGGTGCCGATACCGAAGGCCAGCGCGCCCAGGGCGCCGTGGGTCGAGGTGTGGCTGTCGCCGCACACCAGGGTCGCGCCGGGCAGGGTGAAGCCCTGTTCGGGGCCGATAATATGAACGATGCCCTGGCGCATGTCCTCGATCTCGAGGTAGGGGATACCGAATTCGGCGCAGTTGGCGATCAAGGTCTCGACCTGGATGCGCGAGGTCTCGTCGGCGATGCCGGCGGCGCGGTTCGTGGTCGGGATGTTGTGGTCGGCCACGGCAAGCGCGGCCTCGGGACGGCGCGGCTGGCGCCCGGCCACGCGCAGGCCCTCGAAGGCCTGCGGGCTGGTCACTTCGTGTACCAGGTGCCGGTCGATATAAAGCAGGCAGGTGCCGTCGTCCTGGCTATCGACAAGATGGCTGTCCCAGATCTTGTCGAACAGGGTGCGAGGCTCGGACATGGTCGGGGGGGTTCCTAGGTTCCCCCGGCGCGGCGCCGGGGGTGGGGATTACTCTTTGGCGGCGGCCTTGGCGGCCTCGGCGGCGGCCTTGGCGGCCTTGGCCGCGGCTTTGCGGGCGGCTTTGGCGGCGCGCGCTTCCTTGGCGGCGCGGTCGTCGCGTTTTTCCGGGATTCGCGCCGCCTTGCCGGTGCGCCCGCGCAGGTAATAAAGTTTAGCCCGCCTGACAGCGCCCCGGCGCATCACCGTGATGTCTTCGATCAACGGCGAATAAAGCGGGAACACGCGCTCGACCCCTTCCCCGTAGCTGATCTTGCGCACGGTGAACGAGGAATTGATGCCCTTGTTCGAGCGCGCGATGCACACCCCCTCGAAGGCCTGCAGCCGTTTGCGCGTGCCCTCGACGACACGGACGTTGACGCGCAACGTGTCGCCGGGGCCGAACTTGGGGACCGGGTTCCCGTCGGTCAGCTTGGCGATCTGCTCTTGGTCAAGCTCTTCGATGATATTCATGGCGTTCTTCTCGTCGGTTCGGTGGCCGGCGCGGCGGCGCCACGGGCCAGATGTCGTTGCCACAAGTCCGGGCGTCGGGCGCGGGTGACTTTCTCCGCCTCGGCCCGCCGCCAGGCCCCGATATGTTCGTGGTGACCCGAAAGAAGTATTTCGGGCACCGCATGCCCCTCCCAGACGCGGGGCCGCGTGTATTGCGGGTATTCCAGCAGCCCGGTCTCGAAGCTTTCCTCGACAAGGCCGGCCGGGTCGCCCATGACCCCCCGTAACAGACGCACGCACGCATCGATCAGTGCTATCGCCGCCGGTTCTCCGCCGGACAGGACGAAATCGCCGACGCTGACCTCTTGCAGCGCCCGTGCCTCGATGACCCGCTGGTCGATCCCCTCGAACCGGCCGCACAGCAGAACCACCTCCGCCGCCGCGGCCAACTCCCTGACCCGGTCCTGGGTCAGCGGAACGCCGCGCGGCGACAGGCATAAACTGACCCGCCCGGCCGCGCCGGCCGCGGGCAAATCGTCCAATGCCGCGGCCACGACGTCCGGGCGCATCACCATGCCCGCGCCGCCGCCATAAGGCGTGTCATCGACGGCGCGGTGTTTATCGCGCGCGAATGCGCGAATGTCCACTGTTTCCAAAGTCCATATGCCCTGTTCCAGCGCGCGTCCCGCCAGGCTGTGGCCCAGCGGCCCGGGAAACATCTCGGGAAACAGGGTCAGCACGCGCGCGCGCCACGGTTTGGCCGCGCTCACGGGCCGTCGTCCAGCAGTCCGGGCAGCAGTCCCGGCGCCGGGTTCACCACGACCCGCCCACCCGCGATATCGACCACGGGCACTTGGTCGCGGGTGAACGGCAGGACCACGGCCTTGCCGTTCTCGCAGGTCACGTCCAACAGATCGCCGGCGCCGTAATTATGCACCGCCGTGACCGTTCCCAGGGCCACGCCGTCTGGGCGCTCGACACGAAGCCCGATCAGATCGGCGTGGTAGAATTCATCCGCTGGCGGTTCGGGCAGCGCCGCGCGGGGAACATAAAGGCGGCGGCCCTTCAGGCGCTCGGCCGCGTCGCGGTCCGTGACGCCTTCGATTTTCGCGATCACCACGCCCTTGCGCACGGCGCGCACCGAAAGCGCGAGCGGGCGTCCGTCGTCGTCCTCCAGCGCGTCGAGCCGGTCGAGCCCGTCGGGGTCTTCGGTAAAGGCCTTCACCCTGAGCGCGCCCTCCAGGCCGCTGGCGCCGGTGATCACGCCGACGCAGAGCCGCCCGGCGGCCGAAACCGGGGCCGGGGCCGGCTTATTTGTCGGTCGCGTCCGCTTTGCCTTCGGGCGCGTCATTCGCCGGCGCTTCTTCCGCCGGGGCTTCCTCGGCGGCGGCTTCCGCCGGCGCTTCTTCCGCCGGGGCTTCCTCGGCCGGGGCTTCCTCGGCCGGCGTTTCCGCCGGTGCCGCTTCGGCGGCGGCTTCTTCCGCTGGCGCTTCTTCCGCCGGGGCTTCTTCCACCGGGGTTTTTTCCACCGGGGCGGCGGCGCGCGCGGCGGCGGCCTCCTTTTCGGCCGCCAGGCGTTCCTGCGCCTTGGCCTTGGGCTTGGCCTTTTGCGGATTGTTGTGCTTGGGCATGGCGATGACCTCGGCCTGGCCGAGGAATTTGCCGACACGGTCGGTGGGCTGCGCGCCCTCTCCCAACCAATACTTGATCCGGTCGAGCTTCAGCTTGACCCGGTCGGGATCGTCCTTGGGCAGCAGCGGGTCGTAAGTGCCGACCCGTTCGATGAAGCGTCCGTCGCGCGGCTTGCGCACGTCGGCCACCACGACCCGGTAAAACGGGCGCTTCTTGGTGCCAGCGCGGCTAAGGCGGATTTTCACTGGCATTCGTTTGTCCTCCGGTTGCCCACGCACCGACGGCGGCGCCGTGGCAAATAAAATCGCATTCCATGTATCCGGCCCGGCGCGCGGCGCGCTCAGGCGGTGAACCCAGACGGGGGCATACCCGGCAGGCCGTGGCGCATCAAGCCCTTTTTGCCCAGTTTGCGGACCCGCTTCATCATCACCGTCATGTCCTTGAACTGCTTGAGCAGCCGGTTCACGTCCTGGACGGTGGTGCCCGAGCCGGCGGCGACGCGCCGCTTGCGCGAGCCCTTGAGGATTTTGGCGTTGCGCCGTTCCTTCGGCGTCATCGAAGAGATGATCGCCTGCTGGCGCGCCAAAAGCCGGTCGTCGATGGCGCCCTCGGCCATTTGCTTCTTCACCTTGGCGACGCCGGGAAGCAGGCCCAGCAAGCCTTTCATGCCGCCCATCTTGCCGATCTGGGCAAGCTGGGAGGCGAAATCGTCGAGGTCGAAGGCGCCTTTTTGCAGCTTGGCGGCCAGTCTCTCGGCCTCGTCCTGCTCGATGGTCTCGGCCGCTTTCTCGACCAGCGAGACCACGTCGCCCATGCCCAGGATTCGCGAGGCGATGCGTTCCGGGTGGAAATCTTCCAGCGCGTCCAGCTTTTCGCCGACGCCGATCAGCTTGATCGGGCGGCCCGTCACCGCGCGCATGCTCAGCGCCGCGCCGCCGCGCCCGTCGCCGTCGACACGGGTCAGCGCGATGCCGGTCACGCCAATGCGCTCGTTGAACCGGGCCGCGATATTGACCGCGTCCTGGCCGGTCAGCGCGTCGGCCACCAACAGGGTCTCTACCGGCGCGGTGGCGTCGCGCACCGCCGCCAACTCGCCCATCAGCGCCTCGTCGATATGAAGCCTGCCGGCGGTATCGAGCAGCACCACGTCGTAGCCGCCCAGCCGGCCCGCCTGCACCGCGCGCTTGGCGATATCGACCGGCTGCTGTCCGGCGACGATGGGAAGCGTGTCGACCTCGGCCTGTTCGCCCAGCACCGCGAGCTGTTCCTGCGCCGCCGGCCGGCGCACGTCGAGCGAGGCCATCAATGTCTTCTTCTTGTCGCGGCGCGCGAGGCGCAGCGCCAGCTTGGCGGTGGTCGTGGTCTTGCCCGAACCCTGCAGGCCGACCATCATGATCACCGCCGGCGGCGTGGTCGCCAGGTTTATTTCTTCCGCCGAGGCGCCCAGCATCTCGACCAGGCGGTCGTGGACGATCTTGATCACCATCTGGCCCGGCGTGACGCTGTCGATCACTTCCGCGCCGACCGCGCGTTCCCTGACCGCGGCGATGAAGTCCTTGACCACGGGCAGCGCCACGTCGGCTTCCAACAGCGCCACGCGCACCTCGCGCAACGCCGCGCCGACATCGGCCTCGCTCAGCGCGCCGCGCCTCTTCAAGCGGTCGAAAATATCGCCCAGGCGATCGGCCAGGGAGTCGAACATGGGCTTATCCGATAGAATTAAGGGGCCGCGCCGGCGCGTCGTTGCGGCGCCAAGGCGACCAGGCAAAAGCGTGTCGCAAATAGCGCCAAAAGCCGCGCGGAGTCAAGGCGGGGGGCGTCCCCGTTACGCCGCTTCCAGGATGCGCACCTCCGCTTTTTTGCCGAGCGCCGCCAGGGCTTGTTCGAGAAGATCGAGGCGCGTGCGGTGGCGCAGGCTGAGCAGGCGATCGACCTGCGGCGGGTTCCATCCCATTTTCCGCGCGAGCCGCGCCTTGGTCATTTTCCGTTGGCGCATGGCCTGATAGATAGCCGTCTTGATCGCCGATTGCAGCGGCAGCGTCACGGTGGGCCGGCCCCGCGCCGGTGAGGGAAGCGGAATGTCCTTGCGACCCGCCATGCGCCCCATGATCACCGATTCCAGCGCGTCCACGGCATGGGCCAACGCATCTTCCGCGTCATCGCCGAAAGTGTGGCATTCCGGAAAATCGGGAAAATCAACCAAGATCGTGTCGTTGTCGTCCTCGACGAGGACGACGGGATAGCTAAGCAACGCCATGGTGCTTCACCTCACTTAGGATCGTGTTCATTTCAATCCCAGATCCCGCAAAACTCTTTCCACCAAACCCTTACCGAGTTCCTTGCGGCTGCCGTGCACCGATATGACCGACATGCGGTCGCCCCGATGCACGATTTGATGGCTGCCCTTGGCGGGTTCGAACGTACAGCCCCGTTTACGGAGAAACCGTTTGAACTCGCTGCTGTTCATGCTTTCTAATATACATCTAGTTTGTTGTGTTTAGAACAGTAAAAACAGCCTCTCCTCACGCGAATGGCGTTGCATGACGGCGGGCCTTCGCGGCCACGGTTATACCCAAAACTATTGGACGCGGGCGGTTGCGCGGCCATATAAGGCGGACATGACGGCACGGCGGTTCATCAAGATGCACGGCCTCGGCAACGACTTCGTGGTGCTCGACGCGCGCGCCGCGCCGCTCCGCTTGTCGGCGGACCAGGTGCGCGCCATCGCCGACCGGCGCGCCGGCGTCGGCTGCGATCAACTAATCACCTTGGAGCGCTCCGAGCGCGCCGACGTGTTCATGCGTATCCACAACGCCGATGGCGGCGAAGTCGAGGCCTGTGGCAACGGCGCGCGCTGCGTCGCCCGCCTGCTGATGGAGGAGCGCGCGACCGACCACGTGTCGATCGAGACCGAGGTCGGCCTGTTGCGCGCCGAATCCGCCGGCGAGCAGGTCGCGGTGGACATGGGCGCGCCGCGCCTCGACTGGACGGAGATCCCGCTGGCCGAGGCGCGCGACACCTTGCACCTGGGCCTGGAGCGCGGGCCGCTGGCCGACCCGGTCGGGGTCAACATGGGCAACCCGCACGCGGTGTTCTTTACGGATGACGCCGAGGCAATCGATCTGGCGGAGCTAGGGCCGGCGCTGGAAACCGATCCGCTGTTCCCCGAACGCGCCAATATCGAGGTTGCGCAGATGCTCGGCGATTCGATCCGCTTGCGCGTGTGGGAGCGCGGCGTCGGCATCACGCGGGCCTGCGGCACCGGCGCCTGCGCCACGCTGGTCGCGGCGCATCGGCGCGGCCTGTGTGGCAGGCGCGCGGAATTGCGCCTCGATGGCGGCGTTCTCGCGGTCGAATGGCGCGATGACGACCACGTCGTGATGACCGGCCCCGCGACGACCAGCTTTTCCGGCGAACTAGCGCCCGAGTTGCTGTCATGAGCGCGCAAACCGAGATCATCACCTTCGGCTGCCGGCTCAACGCCTACGAGTCGGAAGTCATGCGCGCGCGCGCCGGGGACCTTGCGGACACGGTGATCGTCAACACCTGCGCGGTAACGGCCGAAGCCGAGCGCCAGGCGCGGCAGGCGATCCGCAAGGCGCGCCGGCGGCGGCCCGACGCGCGCATTATCGTCACCGGCTGCGCCGCCCAGATCGATCCGGAAGCCTACGCCGCCATGCCCGAGGTCGATCAGGTGCTGGGCAACGCCGAGAAGCTGCGCCTCGACGAATTCATCGGCGGCGCGCGGGTGCAAGTCAACGATATCGCGGCGGTGCGCGAGACCGCCGGCCATTTGATCGCCGGCTTCGACGGCCGCGCGCGCGCCTTCGTCCAGGTCCAGAACGGCTGCGACCACCGCTGCACCTTCTGCATCATTCCACGGGGGCGCGGGCCCAACCGTTCGGTGCCGATGGGCGAGGTCGCGGCCGAAATCCGCCGCCTGGTCGCGGCCGGGTTCAACGAAGCGGTGCTGACCGGGGTCGATATCGCGTCCTACGGCGCCGACCTGCCGGGCCGCCCGACCTTGGGCCAACTGGTGCGCCGCCTGCTGGCCGCCGTGCCGGAACTGGCGCGCCTGCGTCTGTCGTCCCTCGACCCGGCGGCCATCGATCCGGACCTGCTGCGCGCCATCGCCGAGGAAGAGCGGCTGATGCCGCACCTGCATTTCAGTCTGCAGGCCGGCGACGATATGATCCTCAAGCGCATGAAACGGCGGCACAACCATGCCCAGGCCGTCGCGGTGTGCGCCCAGGTGCGCCGCTTGCGTCCCGACGTCGCGTTCGGCGCCGACCTGATCGCCGGCTTCCCCACCGAAACCGAGGCCATGTTCGCCCGCACCCTGGATTTGGTGGCGGACTGCGGGCTGACCTTCCTTCATGTGTTCCCCTATTCGCCACGCCCCGGCACGCCGGCGGCGCGCATGCCGCAAGTCGCCCCGGCGACACGCAAGGCGCGCGCGGCGCGCTTGCGGGCGGCGGGCGAGGACGCGCTGGCGCGATTCCTAACCCAGCGCGTCGGCGGCGCGGCGGCGGTGCTGGTGGAGCGCGGCGCGGAAGGCCGCACCGAGCATTTCGCGCCGATCCGCCTGCGCGCGCCCGCCGCGCCCGGCTCCGTGGTCGGCGCCCGCGTAACGGGCCGCGACGGCATGACCTTGCTGGGCGAGGCGGCGTGAGCGAAGTGACGACGGAAAAGCGCGGTTGGCTGGGCCGGCTCAAGGCCGGGCTCGGCCGCTCCTCGAAGCGCCTCGGCGAGGGCATCGGCGCCATTTTCACCCAGCGCAAGCTCGACGACGCGGCGCTCGAGGAACTCGAGGACTTGCTGATCACGGCGGATTTGGGCGCGGCGACGGCGGCCAGGCTCGCGGGCGCGCTGGCTGCTTCGCGCTTCGACAAGGACGTAACACCAGATGAAGTGCGCGGCGCCCTGGCCGACGAAATCGGGAAAATCCTCGCGCCCGTGGCGCTGCCGCTTGCCATCGACGCTAGCCGCAAACCGACCGTAATCCTAGTGG
>Ga0066376_10002571_pt1 | contig 16841 bp, 16 predicted proteins | sample Knorr_S15_td_Bot_FD_77009 | JGI IMG/M metagenome (GOLD analysis project Ga0066376, IMG submission 77009) | Marine microbial communities from Southern Atlantic Ocean transect - Knorr_S15_td_Bottom_ad_5009_LV_A | ecosystem: Environmental > Aquatic > Marine > Oceanic | place: Southern Atlantic... | reverse complement strand
GGGCCGACGTTCTTTTCATGGAAGCGGCTAACCTCGGCCTCCGGAAAGGTATCGCCAACCCGCTCCTTGAGGGCCCATGCGCGATCGCGTGACTCGGAATCGAAATAGATATGAGCGTGATAGGATGGCGCTATTTCGTTGGTCTTGGACATCGGTTTTCCCTTTTCGCATCAGTTAACGCTTGGCTTTGAAAAAGTCTTTCAACAGCGTCCCCGCCTCGGTCTCCTGGATGCCACCGATGATTTCCGGTTTGTGGTGACAGGGGGCGTGGTCGAACACCTTGGCGCCGTGCTCAACGCCGCCGGACTTGGGATCGTAGGCGCCGAAATAAAGCCGCCTGAGGCGGGCGTTGGAAATCGCCGCCGCGCACATGGCGCAGGGTTCCAGGGTTACGTAAAGATCGCAATCGGCGAGCCTTGGGCTGCTGAGCGCCTTCGCCGCCGCCCGGATCGTCAGCATTTCGGCATGCGCGGTCGGGTCGGCGTCTTCCTCGGTACGGTTGCCGGCGCTTGCGATCACGGCGCCAAGAGAATCGACAATTACGGCGCCGACCGGAACCTCACCGCGCCCGCCAGCGGTCCTGGCTTGACGGAGTGCAATATCCATGGGCGTGGGGTCAGGATTGCTCATGGTCCTGACCCTGCCCATGGCTGCCGTCGCCGTCAAGCGGTGATGGGAACGTGGGCGCGAAGTTGTGCGATCTGTAGCAGCGATGCCAGGTGTACTATGAAAAACAACGGCACGAAAAATCCGGGCAGCAACGCCAGGGGGAAAGCGCCCATGGCCGCCGTCGTCACGCCTGCGCCGGTAATGGCGGGAAGGGCGCCCGAGGCCGCGATGCCGAGGATAAATGCGACGGCAAAATCGAAGATGCCGAGCCATTGCCAGGTGGCAAAGCTTCGGCTTGTCGCTGTTTCCGGCCGATCTTGAAGGGCTAGCGCATAAAACTGCGCCGCCAGCCCGACGGCGACGTCGTCGAGACCGGCCGGTCAAGCGAACACACCGGGCAACAGGTCGTAAGCGAATAGCGCCAACATGGCGAACCCGATGACCCGCCACGCCTGAAACATGGTCAGCAAACGAAGGTCGAGATCAATGATGAAATCCCGGAACCCCGTCGACGTCCCATAGAGGCCGAGGAACACGGCCACCGGCACCCCGGCGCCGATAAAGAAGTTGAGCGGCAGCTGGCCCGGGCCCGGAAGGGGCGCGGCGGTCGGGAGGCGCGGCCGTCTTCGGGCTGGTTTCTCTCCCCCGGTGCGTAACGCGCCCTCATCTTGCTCTGGGCCTTGGCGGCCCATAGAGTGCGGCCATGAACGCATCGCCAAAAAATGAGGGGCCGCCGAAGGCGGAACGCATTGCCAAGGTGATGGCGCGCGCCGGTCTGTGTTCCCGTCGGGAAGCGGAACGCTGGATCGCCGCCGGCCGGGTCGTCGTGGACGGCAAGGTCCTGACCACCCCGGCGGTGACGGTGAGCGGCGAAAATGTCATCCTGGTTGACGGTGAGGCCTTGCCCCCGGCGGCCCCGGCGCGGCTGTGGCGGTATCATAAACCGACAGGCCTGGTCACCAGCCACGGCGACCCGCAAGGGCGACCGACGGTATTCGACCGCTTGCCCGACACCTTGGGACGGGTGATTTCCATCGGCCGCCTGGATTTGAATTCCGAAGGCTTGTTGCTGCTCACCAATGACGGCGAGGTGGCGCGGCGCCTGGAATTGCCGGAAACCGGCTGGACCCGCCGTTACCGGGTGCGGGTTCACGGCCAACCCGATGCCAGGAAGCTGAAGGCACTGGAAAAAGGCGTCACCGTCTCCGGTGTCTCCTATGGTCCCATTAAGGCGGTGCTGGACAAACAGGCCCGGGCCAACGCCTGGCTGACGGTATCGCTGGAAGAAGGCCGCAACCGTGAAATCCGCAAGGTCATGGAACATATGGGGTTGGAGGTGAACCGCTTGATCCGGCTTGCCTACGGGCCGTTTCAATTAGGCAACCTGGATCGTGGACAGGTCGACGAAATTAAAGGCAAAGTGCTCAAGGAACAATTGGGCCAAGGGAAAAGAAAATGAGGATAGTGGGGGGCCGTCTCAAAGGGCGCACGTTGATGGCGCCGGAAGGAAAAGAATTACGCCCGACGGCGGATCGGGTCCGCGAAGCGGTGTTCAATATCCTGGCACACGGCGTGGACGGTTTTGAATTCGACGCCGCCACGGTGATCGATGTCTTCGCCGGCACCGGCGCACTGGGGCTGGAGGCGATGTCCAGGGGCTGCGGCCACGGCGTCTTTATCGATAACGACCCCCGTGCCCATGCCTTGGTGCGCAAGAACGCCGGGCCTATGGGCCTGGGCCGGGCGGTGACCTTGCTGAAGCTGGACGCCACCCGCCTGGCGCCGCCGCCGAGGACGGCCAAGGCCCCGGCAACGTTGGCGTTCCTGGACCCGCCTTATGATCAGGGTTTGATGACGCCGGCACTGTTGGGGCTCAAGGACAAGGGCTGGCTCAAGGTCGGTGCCGTCGTCATCTGCGAAGTCGCGGCCAAGGAAGAATTCGACCCGCCTCGGGAATACGCTGTCATCGATGAGCGCACCTACGGGGCGGCCCGGGTGGTGTTCCTGAAATACGGGTAGGGCGTGCGGTCAATCCGTAATTGGGCCGCTGCCGACCCGGGGATGCGGCCGGGGGCCATCGGAAACAGCCATGCACACCACGATTTCGTCGGGACGCGGTGCGTCGGCGACCATCACGGTCATGGTATCGAAATGATCGAATGACCAAGCCTCATCTTTGTGCCCAAGCGGCAGGTCGATCGGAACGCCGGCAGCCGCGACTTTGGCGTTTGACGGAATCAACGCCTTGCCGCCGCCGACGGCTGCACGCATCGGCTTACCCAGTTTCGGATGGAGCACGGCGCCACCGTGTTCCATTTCGCCGTCAACGCCGACGATGGCGGCCTTGCCGTAACTGACGGGGGAACCAGCAAGCATATCTACGGCGTCGCCCATGAGTCGTTCGCCAAGTTGACCGCTGACGTCGAAAAGAGGCGACAAATCATCCACGAAACGCCCGGCGAAAGGATTTTGGATCACAGCGACGGCGACGACCCGCGTAATGGGGTCGCAGGCTTTGCCAAAGCCGTCGGCCTCAATGGTTTCTTTGATGATCATAGTTTTGCGGACGTCCATATTAATTGCTCCCTCAAACCTCGGGTTGATGCCCGTTTACGTGGAACTATCTTACTCCGTGGCGGCTTTTAAATCGATGATCCCGGTCATCCGGTAACGCAGGTCAATGTGGGGGTTGATTTCCGGTCGGGGCGCGATGTTCCACACCCATTTTCTGCCCGAGGCCGGGATGGAAACGCCGAACAGGGGGTCGATTTCCTCGATCATCTCATCACCCTTGGGGCCGCCGAAAATCACCCGTTGGGTTTCGGTCAGTAGGCAGACCCGGCTCGGTAGGGCAGAGAGGAAGTGCAAATGGTCTTCGACGATGCGCCGGGCGAAGGCTTTGGCCTCATCTTCCGGATAGGTTGGCGCCTTTTCCAGCAGCAGCCCTAAGGGCATCAGCGGCAGTTGCGTCAACAGGTTGGCTGAGACCACCAAATCGGAATCGCCGCACGGCCCGGTATCGGCAAGGTGTGACGGCGGGGCGGAGGGCAGGGCGCCGGTGCGGCCTTGCTGGACATGATCCCAAGTCGCTTCGGCGACTCCGGTGTGGTCGTTAGTGAAAAGTTCTACGTTGGCAAAAGCCCGCACCCGTTTTTGCACCACAGGCAGGTGTAGGATATCCACCAGCACCACCTTATCGAAGGTGTCGGCCAATAGGTCGAGGGAGAAATCCAGCAACAGACCGGAGCCCAAAACGGTGACTTTGTGATGACCGATGCCCTCGGTGGCTTTGTCGATGAGATCGCGGCATTCCCGAAAATGCGGCGCCCAGGCCTCGCGACAGCGTTTTTGCCGCACCTCCATGGAAATCAGTTCTTTGAGATACCCCATGGCCTTGTAGGGGGCGGGGCACGGCGTCGTCAGGTGTTTGAACCATTCGACCAACATGGGTTAACGCCGCCCAAACAGCTTTTCGATATCAGCAAGTTTCAGTTCCACATAGGTCGGGCGGCCGTGGCTGCACTGGCCGGAATGGGGGGTCGCCTCCATCTCGCGCAGCAGGGCGTTCATTTCATCGCCGTTAAGCCGTCGCCCGGCGCGAACACTGCCGTGGCATGCCATGGTCGCGCAGACGTCGCCCAACCGTTGGGTCAGGGCCAGGCCTTCATCGAATTCGGCGAAATCATCGGCGAGATCCTGGATCAACCCTTTGATGTCGGTCTCGCCCAGCAGTGCCGGAATCTCGCGGACGACGACGGCGCCGTCGCCGAAGGCTTCAATCACCAGCCCCAGTTCGGCCAGTTCCGCGGCCCGTGCCACCAGCCGAGAAGCGGCGGCCTCGTCCAGCTCGACCACTTCCGGGATCAGCATTCCCTGGCGTTGGACGCCGCCGGTATCCAGCGCCGTCTTGATGCGTTCTTGAACCAACCGTTCGTGGGCGGCATGTTGATCGACGATGACGATCCCGTCCCGGGTTTGCGCCACCACATAGGTTTCATGCACCTGGGCGCGGGCGACGCCTAAGGGGTAATCGGCGATATCTTCACCCAGGTCCGCCGGCGCCGGGGCGGAGGGCTGCGCATCGAGTCCGGGTAGCGGGCTGTGGAAGGCATCGGCGCGTTCGCGAAGGCCGGTAGCCCCACCTCCATAAGTAGGACCACCACCGCCTCTATACGTGCCGCCGCCGTATCCACCGCCCAGTCCTTCGGGCCGCGCGGCGCCCAGCGCGGTTTCCGACACCGTGGTCGAGGCCCGGTGGCCGGCCTCGGCCAGTGTGTGTTTAACGGCACCGACGATCAGCCCCCGGACCAGGCCGGCGTCGCGGAACCGGACTTCGGTTTTGGCCGGGTGCACATTAACGTCGACGGCGTCCGGTGCCAAGTCCAGGAACAACGCCACCAACGGGTAGCGGTCCGACGCCAGAAATTCGCGATAGGCTCCCTTAAGCGCCCCATATAAAAGTTTGTTGCGGACTGGGCGGCCGTTGACGAACAGGAACTGCATCATAGAATTACCCCGGTTCAACGTCGGCAGTCCGGCGAAGCCTGTCAGCCGCATGTCTTCGCGCTGAGCATCAATGGCCAGGGAATTATCCCTGAAATCTTTGCCCATGACTCCGGAAAGGCGATCCAGCCGGGCGTCTGGACCAGTGGCGGCGGGAAGCTTGAGCAGGTCGCGGTTGCCGTCGCCCAAGGTAAAGCCGATGCCGGGATGGGCCATGGCCAACCGTTTAATGGTATCGACAGCGTGGGTTTGTTCGGTTTTTTCCGTTTTCAGGAATTTGAGCCGCGCCGGGGTGGCGAAAAAAAGGTCGCGAACCTCGATCCGGGTTCCCTGGGCGTGGGCCGCCGGTTCAGGGGCGCCGACGGTACCGCCTTCGACCGTGATGATCCAAGCATCCTCCTCCCCAAGCGCGCGGCTGGTAATGGCCAGCCGGGCGACGGCGCCGATGGACGGCAGCGCTTCGCCGCGAAAGCCCAACGAATTGATGGTCAGCAGATCATCGGACGGCAGCTTCGACGTGGCATGGCGCTCAATCGCCAGGCTCAACTCATCGGCGGTCATGCCGCGGCCATCATCGGTGACCGACATGAACGTGCGGCCGCCGTCGCGGATGGTGACGTCGATGCGCGCCGCCTCGGCGTCGATGGAATTTTCAACCAGTTCCTTGATTACCGAGGCCGGGCGTTCCACCACTTCCCCAGCGGCGATTCGGTTGATGACGGTCTCTGGTAGGCGGCGGATGGTCATGGCGTTTTCGCCTTGTGGGCTTTTAGGCGCGCGATCAGGCCCAGAGTCGAGGAACAATGCTCTTGGGAAAACGCCTCATAGGAGTCAGGCTCCATTTCAAAAAGGATTTGGGCGGCCAGTTCCTTGCCCCATTCGACACCCCATTGGTCGAACGGGTTGATTCCCCAGACCACCGCCTGGACGAAGACCTTGTGTTCGTAGAGCGCGATCAACTGGCCGAGGGTGAAGGCGTCGAACTTATCGGCGACAATAGAATTGGACGGGCGGTTGCCCTCGAAAATGCGGTGCGGTAATTGGCCTTTCATTTTGGCGGAAGCCACGCCTTGGTCCTCCATCGCCGCAACCGCCTCCGCCTCGGTGCGCCCTTTCATCAGCGCTTCGGTCTGGGCCAGGAAATTGGCCAGCAACCGATCGTGATGAGAACCGGTGGTATGGCGGCTTTCCATGGGTGCGATGAAATCACAGGCGATCAATTGGCGGCCCTGGTGCAGGGCCTGGTAGAAAGCATGCTGGCCGCGGGTGCCCGGATCGCCGAAAATCACCGGCGCGGTGCCAACTTCGACCGGGCGTCCCTTGGTATCGAGCGCCTTACCGTTGCTTTCCATTTCCAACTGGCGGAGGTAGTCGGGAAGGCCGCGGAGGCCTTCGTCGTATGGCAGGATGGCGAGTGCTGGAGAGCCTAAAAAGTCGGTGTTCCATACACCGATCAGCCCCAGAATGACTGGCATGTTGGCGTCCAGCGGTGCGTCCTGGAAATGGTGGTCCATGTCGTGGGCGCCGGCGAGAAATTCTTCGAACACGTCCATGCCGAGCGCAATGGCGATGGGAAGGCCAATCGCCGACCACACCGAATATCGTCCGCCGACCCAATCCCAAAGATCAAAAGTGTTGTCCGGCGGTATGCCGAAGTCGGCGACGGCTTGGGTGTTGCCGGAAACGGCGATGAAGTGGTTGGCGACGGCGTCGCTGCCGAGCGCATCCACCAACCAGGCCTTGGCGGTGCGGGCATTGGTGATGGTTTCTTCGGTGGTGAAGGTTTTGGAGGCAACGATGAACAGCGTCGTTTCCGGCGTGAGGCCATCCAGGGCGGTGGTGATCTGAACACCGTCGACGTTGGAAATAAAATGCATGGCCGGGCCGCCAGGGGCTGACTGGTGGACCGGGGCCAGCGACTGGGTCACCATTTCCGGGCCCAGGTGCGACCCACCGGTGCCGATATGAACGATGGCAGCGATGGCACTACCGGTAGCGCCGGTCCAGGCGCCTGAGCGAATGGCATCGGCGGTGCCGCGCATTTTTATCCGCAAGGCGCGGACATCGGGCATGACATCTTCGCCCATCGCCTGCATCGGCGCGTGATCGAGGGGATTGCGAAGCGCCACGTGCAGCGCGGCGCGGTCCTCGGTGGTGTTGATGGGCTCACCCGCCACCATATCTCGCCGCCAGCCTTCCACATCGGCGGCCTTGGCCAGGTCTATCAATAGGCTCATGGTCTCCTTGGTGACGCGGTTTTTGGAATAATCGAGGAAAAGCCCGCCCCGGCATAAGGAAAAATCCTCAAAGCGGTTTTCGTCGGCGTCGAACAGATCTCGCATATGAAGCCCGGCATATTTCTTGTGGTGGGCTTTTAGCGCCTTCCAGGCGGGGGAGCTTTGCAAAGACGCCATATGTAAATAACCGGTCGGCTGAAATTCTAGATAGGTGTGAGAGCCTAACAAAAAATGTCCCGGCCAGCCAGTACCGGCGGATAAATCCTATTCGCTGCTTTTGACGCCCTTGGGCGCGCCGACAACGACGACAGTGAGTTTGTCCGCCTGCAGGAGGTTTTTCGCCGTGCGGTTGACGTCCTCCAGGCTGACCGCTTCGATCAGGCTATTGCGGCGGTCCATGTATTCAATGCCCAGGTTGTCCCGCTGAATGCCGACCAGCATCGCTGCGATGGAGCCGCTAGAGGTAAATCTGAGTGGGTAGGAACCGGTCAAATAAGTCTTGGCGTCGGCTAATTCCTTTTCATTCATGCCATCCTTGGCCATGCGTGCCCATTCCTGGCGGAGCAGCCGTAGGGTTTCACCGACATTGGCGTTGGCGGTGTCAGCTGCGCCGAAAATCAACCCGGCTTTGTCGAGGGGATGAAGACCGGAATAAACAGAATACGCCAATCCCCGTTTCTCGCGGATGGCTTCATAGAGCCGGGAGGTAAATCCGCCGCCGCCGAATACATAGTTCATGACATAGGCGGCATAAAAATCCGGATGTTTGCGCTTCAATCCCTTCTCGGCGTAGACGATGGAACTTTGCGGGACCGGCTTTTTGACGACGATAGTCCGCCCCGCCCCTTGGGGGATTGCTTCGGGCAACGCCCAAGATTTGGCCTTGGCAGGCAAGCCGCCGAAGGTGGAGTCCAGAAGGGTAGCCAGGGTTTCGGCCTTGATGTCGCCGACGACCCCGATGATCAGGTTGTCCTTAGCAAGGCGTTCCGCCGCGAACGCCTTGAGGTCGGCCTGGGTGATGGCAGCGACGTCGTCTTCAAGCCCACCCGTAGGACGGCCGTAGGGGTGGCTGGGGAAAAGCGTCTTGAACAGGGTTCTGCCGGCGATGGCGCCGGGCTGTTCGGTGTCCTGACGGATTTCGGCAAGAAGTTGGCCGCGGATCCGTTCCACCGGCTCTGCATCGAACCGGGGTTGGGTCAGCGCCATAGACAGCATGGTAAACGCGGTGTCCCTGTTTGCGGCCAACGTCACCAGGCGGCCGGTTAGAGAATCGCGCCCCGCCCTGAACCGAAGTCTGATGACCAGGTCTTCAAGTTGCTGCTGGAAGGCCTGGCTGTCGAGATCACCTGCGCCTTCGTCCAGCAGCGACGCCGCCATATTGGCGAGGCCGATGCGATTTTTCGGGTCAAGTCCAGCGCCGCCGCGAAAGGAAAACCGCATGGAAATGATCGGGTTGGAATGGTCGCGTACCAACCAGGCCGTGATGCCGCCGGGAGAAAGGATCTTTTCAATTGTCACTGCCCCGGCCGGGCCGGTGGACAGAATAACGCCAACAAGCAGGAAGGCGGCAAGGATGGGGGCGACCAATAAGGATCGGACAATGGGTGTCATTTGGTAATCCTTCCTCAACCGGTTTTCTTAGTTAACAAATAAGATGTTACCGAGCGGCCTTCCTTCAGCACCGCCTTGGCGGCGGCGCTAATTTGCTCGACGGTGACGGCACCGATGCGCTCCGGCCAGGCTTCCACGTCGTCAACCTTAAGCCCGATGGCCAGCGCTGCGCCGAGGGTCCGGGCGCCGCCGGACAGTGAATCGCGGGCAAAGATGGCTGTCGACTGCATGCGTTTTTTGGCGCGGGCCAATTCCGATGCGGTGACGCCGCCGTCAATCAGCTTTGCCAATTCTTCTTCGACCTTAGCCTCCAGGGTTTCCATACTGACCCCGGGCTTGGGGGATGCATAGATGCCGAAGCGGCTGGGCCCGCGGTCATCGGCGCCGTAATAAGCACCGGCCGAAAGGGCAAGCTTGGCTTCGACCACCAAGGTGCGGAAAAGGCGGCTGGATGAACCGCCGCCGAGGATGTTGGCCAACACTTCTAGCGCGTAGGCGTGCTGGGTCTCCCCGCTTAGCAGGCTGGGGGCTAAATAGACCCGGCCCCATGACGGTTGGCGGACGCGGGCGTCTTTCAGGGTCACTGTGCGCTTGGCGCTTTGCGGTGGTTCCGTCGGCCGGAGGCGTGGGGCCGGCGGTTGGGCGGGAATGGCGCCATAGTATTTTTCCGCCAGGGGCTTGAGTTTGGCGGCAGTGATGTCGCCGGCGACGACAAGGATGGCGTTGGCGGGGGTATACCACTTTTTGTAAAACGCCATTACGCTCTTCAGGCTAAGGGCTTTGATTTCGTGCGCCCAGCCGATGACCGGCCGCCGGTAGGGATAATTCAAATACAACGCGGCGGTGACTTGTTCACCCAGAATGGCGCCGGGATTGTTATCGGTGCGGGACCGGCGTTCTTCCAACACCACTCCCTTTTCCGTCTCCACGCCTTTTTCGGTGAGCACCAGATTGGTCATCCGGTCGGCTTCCATCTCCATAAACAATTCAAGCCGGTCAACGGCCACGGTTTGGAAATAGGCGGTGTAATCCGAAGAGGTAAAGGCGTTTTCCTGACCGCCGTTGCGGGCCAGGATTTTAGAAAATTCACCGGGGGCCCGTATTTTGGTGCCCTTGAACATCAAGTGTTCGAGAAAATGTGCGATTCCGGATTCGCCCTGACCCTCGTCGGCAGAACCGACGCCGTACCAAACCATGTGGGTGACTACGGGAACCCGGTGGTTTTCGATCACCACCACCCGCATGCCATTGGAAAGGGTGAAGGTATCGGGATTGAAAACGCCGGCCTGGGCCGGGAAAAAAATCCCGGCGGCGGTCAACACCGCTGCGAATAGGATGGTAAGAAAACCCCGTTTCATTGATGGAAACCCTTTTGTCATGTGATCCGTCCTGTGTCCGCTAGGATAACACGATCGTGGTGTTATGCGTTTCACGAACGCGTCATTCCCCGGTTCGGTGCGGGACAATCACCGGAAATCATGGCGACTTCAAGGCGGTGAATTAAAAGTCCAGAATACCCTTCTTTTTGCGTTTAACCTTGATTTCGGGGCTTTTGCCATCATTGATGGATTTACCGAGCGCCTGGTTCTTCTGGATACGTTTTTGTTCTTTCTTGGCATCGACGATGGTGCCGCCCGGTTCTTTTTCATCAACCCAGAAGATCAGTTTGTCGACAAAACGCTGGTCCTGGGAACTGAGGATGGAGGTTTCCTCGTTGATGATGGTGCGGATGTCCGGTGTTGAGGTCAGGCCGCCGGTATCGCGCAGCAAGGCGAGGATTCCCGGGCTTCCCTTGGCCGGTAGGGGATTCGCGAGTCTGCGGACCGCCTGGCTGATGATCGCCCTTTTCGCGAGCGTGGTCGCCGCCTCGCCGCGTTGAAGCGCAACGCCCGGTGTCGGCGGGCGGAGCTTGTATTCGGGTGGCAGGCTTAAAGGGGGGCGGGAATAGACGGCGAATTCATCGGGCGCGGTTTTGTCGCTACTGAAGGCCTTGCGCGCCGAATCACAGCCCGAAACCAGTGCCGCGGCTGAGGCCAGGCAAAGTAATGTGGCTGTTATCTTCATTGTTTTCACATTGGTGTTCATAACCCGTGCCCTATTTTAGGGCTTTTTGTCCCCTATACCAAGGACCGATGAAAATGACCCATAGGGATCGCCCATTCGGTCTGTCGGGTAGGAGAAAAGCCGCAGGTGATGCGGTGCATCATCAAGGCTTTTCGACGCCCTCCGACAGGCCGAATGGGGGACCGGAACGGCGGCTTGCCAGGGCTTTCGGACAGCGTCGCGCACGGCTTCCGATGTCCCGCATCGCCACGCCGCGCGCTCCTTGCCGAAAACCCTGGCAAGCCGTCCCTACGGGTCATTATCACCGCTCCTTGGTATTGCAAAACAAGGATTCTAAGATCACGGTAATGGCGCCGACGGTGATGGCGCTGTCGGCGGCATTGAACGCCGGCCAATGATAGCCGAAGGCGTGGACATCCAAAAAATCCGCTACCGCCCCAAAATGCAGCCTGTCGACGAGGTTGCCCACAGCCCCGCCGATGATCAACCCGAGGCCGATGACGGTCCAGCGCCGGTTTTCCCGATACAACCAATACACCAGTCCCCCGGTGATGGTCACGGTGACCAGCGGCAGCAGCCATTGGCTGATTTCAGACGCGGAATCCAATAATCCGAAACTGACTCCCCAGTTCCAGCCCATCACTAAATTAAAAAACGGCGTGACCTCGATTATGCGGGGCGGCTGCATGACGGTGAAGACGATCCACCATTTTGTGATTTGATCGATGGCCAATACCCCCGCCGCCAGGGCGAGGCCCTTTTGAACGTGCGGGGGGATTTTCATGCCACCGGCGTTGCCGCCGACCCATGAACGACCGCATCTGCGCATCGCCCGCAAACGGTTGGATGATCGGCGTTGCTGCCGATGTCGGGCAGCACTTTCCAGCAACGTTCACACTTTTCACCTGCGGCGGGTTCGGCAACGACCCAGGTATCACTGACGTCATCAAGGGAAAAACTGTTTTCAGGTCCCTGGCCGGCGGTGAACGTCGCGCCGGAGGTAATGAACAGTTCTGCCGGGTCGAGATCATCAAAAATGGCAATATCCTTGGCATCGGCGTAAATTACCGGATGCGCCTGTAAGGAGGAGCCAATTCGTTTTTCCTTGCGCTCTAGCTCCAAGGCGCCGGTAACGACGCGGCGAAGATTCCTGATCTTGGCCCATTTGGCGGCTAGATCATCGTTGCGCCAAGCATCGGGAATTTCGGGGAAGGTGCGCAGGTGCACGCTGTCGCCCTCCTTGGCTTCATAACGCGCCAGCCAGGCTTCCTCGGCGGTAAAGCAGATAAACGGCGCCATCCAGGCGGTCAGGCAATTGAAGGCCGCATCCAGGACCGTGCGGGCGGCACGGCGGCGCCTATCCCCCGCATGGTCGCAATAGAGCGCGTCCTTGCGGATATCGAAATAAAACGCCGACAGATCGACGGTGCAGAAATTATGCAGCTCGGCGAAAATGGGATGGAAATGGAAATCGTTGCAGGCCTGGCGCAACTTGCCGTCCAGTTCCCAAAGCCGGTGCAGGACCCAGCGTTCCAATTCCGGCATGTCCGCGACATCCAGGCGTTCGTCTTCGGTGAAACCGTTGAGGTTGCCGAGCAGGTAACGGAACGTGTTGCGCAGCCGGCGATAAATATCGGATTGGCTTTTTAGGATTTCCGGCCCGATGCGCAAATCTTCCGAATAATCGGACCCGACCACCCACAGCCGCAGGATGTCGGCGCCGTGTTGGTCGATGACGTCCTGGGGCGAGACGATATTGCCCAGCGACTTGGACATTTTCTGGCCGTCCTCGGCCATCACGAAGCCATGGGTCAGTACGGCGTCATAAGGTGCACGGTCCCGGGTGCCGCAGGATTCCAATAACGACGAATGGAACCAGCCGCGGTGTTGGTCGGTGCCTTCCAGATACAGCGACGCCGGCCATTGCAGGTCGTCGCGGCCTTCCAGCACGAACGTATGCGTGCAGCCGGAATCAAACCAGACATCGAGAATGTCGGTGACTTGCTCGAAGTCATTGGCGTTATAGCCGTCGCCAAGAAATCGCGATGGGTCGGAAGCGAACCAGGCGTCGGCGCCTTCTGTCTCGAAAGCGTCGATGATGCGGTCCATGACGCCCTGGTCGCGAAGCGGCTCGCCGCTTTCCTTGTTGACGAATACCGCGATCGGCACCCCCCAGGCCCGCTGGCGCGATACACACCAATCGGGGCGGGTTTTGATCATGCCTTTTAAGCGGTTCTTGCCGGTGTCCGGCACGAAGCGGGTCTCGTCAATGGCCTTGAGCGCTTTATCGCGCAGTGCCGTGGTCTCCATGGAGATGAACCATTGCGTGGTGTTGCGGAAGATCAACGGCGCCTTCGAGCGCCAGGAATGGGGGTAGCGATGCGACAATTTACCCCGTGCCAGCAGCCCGTCGGCGGCTTGCAGGGCATCGGCGACCTCGTCATTGACCTTATAGACGTGTTTGCCGGCGAACATCGGCACGTGATCGTAGAAACAACCGTCCTCGCCGACGGTCTGGGGGATCTCAATGTCGTTGGCTTGGCCCAAAATCCAGTCATCGGCGCCGTGCCCCGGCGCAATATGGACGATGCCAGTGCCTTCCTCGGTGGTGGCGAAGTCGGCGGCGAGTGCCGGGACGTCGAAGTCATAGCCCTGGCCATTGAGGGGGTGGCGGCAGACAGTGCCGTCCAATTCCTTGCCCTTGAAGGTGGCGCTTGTGGTCATTTCCTCGATCCCGCATTGGCGGATGAAATCTTCCAGGCGGGCTTCGGCGATGATCAGTTTTTCCCCTGCATTCGCTAGGCTTTCGTCTGCGGCTTTGACGACCTCGACCACCACATAAGGGATATCCGGGCCAAAGGCGACGGCACGGTTGCCGGGCATGGTCCAGGGCGTCGTCGTCCAGATGACGATGGACGCAGCTTCGATTTCGGGCGTCGATGCTTTCACCACCGGGAAGCGGACGAATATGGTGGTCGAGGTATGGTCGTGGTATTCGATTTCGGCTTCGGCCAGCGCCGTTTTTTCCACCGGTGACCACATCACCGGCTTGGCGCCCCGATAGAGCGACCCGTCCATCAGAAACTTACCCATTTCACGGACAATCTGGGCTTCGGCGTCGAAGCTCATGGTCGTATAGGGATTGTCCCAGTCGCCGATCAGGCCCATGCGCTTGAATTCGTCGCGTTGGATGGCGATCCATTGCTCGGCGAATTCGCGGCATTCCTGACGAAATTCAACGACCGGCACGTCGTCCTTGTCTTTTTTTTGTTGGCGGTATTTTTCCTCGATCTTCCATTCGATCGGCAGGCCATGGCAGTCCCAGCCGGGAACGTAATTAGCGTCCTTGCCCATCATCTGCTGTGTGCGCACGACGACATCTTTGAGGATTTTATTGAGGGCATGGCCGATGTGTAGGTGGCCGTTGGCATAGGGCGGGCCGTCATGAAGGATGAAGGGATCGCGGCCCTTGGCGACGGCGCGATGGAGATTTTGGATGTCCATCGAATCCCATTGTTTCAGGGTTTCGGGCTCGCGCTCGGCCAGTCCGGCTTTCATGGGAAAGTCGGTGGTGGGCAGAAACACGGTGGCTTTGTAGTCCGTCGTCATGGGTCTTTTTTCTCGCCTTTTGTAAGAATTTCTTTTGCCTTGGATACATCCAGGGCGATTTGTGCCTTCAAATCATCGATGCCGTCAAACTTCTTTTCCGGGCGCAGAAAATCAATCAGTCGCACCCGCAGCCGCCGACCGTAAAGATCGTCGTCGAAATCGAACACATACACCTCCAAAACGACGTTTTCGCCGCCGAACGTCGGCCGTACCCCGATATTAGCGACGCCGTCCAGCCATGGTACGTCGGTGCCACTCTCTAGGCTGGCGCGAACGGCATAGACTCCGTTTACGGGTCTGAGGTAGGAGCCTAACGTTAGGTTTGCGGTCGGAAAACCGATTCCGTGGCCACGGCTTTCGCCGGCAATCACCCGGCCTTCGATTTCAAAGTCACGGCCGAGAACGGCGGCGGCGCCACGGGGATCGCTGGCCAGAAGTTTGTCGCGGACTCGGGTCGATGAATAGGCCTCGCCAGTGTCATCCTCGATGGCGTTGACGGCGGTAAACCCGAATCCATGTTCCGCGCCCATGGCCAGAAGCAAATCGCAATGGCCGCTTCGGTTGTGACCGAAGACAAAATCGTAGCCCGAGACCACATGGCTGGCGCCGAATCCCTTGACCAGGGCATTGGTGACGAAATCTTTCGCCTCCAGTTGGGAAAAGGCTTTGTTGAATCGCTGCACGATCAACATATCAACACCCAGATTTTCGATCAGCTTAGCCTTGGCGCGGAACGGCGTCAGCCGGAACGGCGGCTGGTCGGGGGCGAACAGTCTGCGGGGATGGGGCTCGAACGTCAGCACCGCCCACGGCCGGCCTAAGTCATGTGCGATGAGGCCGGCCTCGTTGATGACCACCTGATGGCCGGGGTGGACACCATCGAAGTTGCCGATGGCGATCACGGCGCCCCTGACGTCTTCGGGCAGGGATTCATAATGGCGAAAAATTCGCATGGCGGGAAAGTGTCAGCGGCCTTCCCCGTGGTCAAGGAGAAAGGGCGCTAAGCCTTATTGGCTTTCAAGGGCACCAGGATCGTGGCGTCGCCGTCGAGAACCGGCTTGCCGCCGACGGAACACACCGTTTCCATTTCGATCATGTGTTTTTCCGGGATCTTCTTTCGCACCGTGCAGGTCGCCGTGACCGTGTCGCCGACCTTGACCGGGGCCTTGAAGCGCAGGTTCTGGGAGACGTAAATGCAGCCCGGTCCGGGAAGCTTGGTGCCGATGACGGTGGAAATGAAACTGGCGGTCAACATGCCGTGGGCGATCTGGCCTTCGAACATGGTTTCGCTGGCGAATTCATGGTTCAAGTGGACTGGGTTGGTGTCACCGGAAATCCCGGCGAAGGTGATGATGTCCGCATTGGTAATGGTCTTAGCGTAGGCGTCCTTCATGCCTTCTTCGATGTCTTCGAAATAGAGCCCATGAAGCAATTCGTTGGCTTCCTTGACCCTTTTGGCTTCTCTGGCCTGTTCCATCTGCATTATTTGTTCCTTTGTGCGATGCAAAATTTATTATTGCAGTGCAATATATGCCCTTAGGGGAAATTCTACAAGCGCGGCTTTTCCTTTCAGCCCGGAATTGCTATGGGTTGGGATGGCTTTTTTGTTACGAAAACCAAGGGCCGCCCTAGCTTTCACGGTTATCCTCCAGGGTATGGCGGCGTTCGTCCACTTGGCCTTATCCGCAAGCCCGGTCCAGGCCCAGGAAAGCACCCCGCTGCCGGAATTAAGCCTGCCGATTCGCTGCCAACCCGCCCGTGATTGCTGGCTGGTTAATTATGTTGATGTCGACCCGGGGCCGGGCATCAGCGACTTTGCTTGCGCTAAGCGTTCATATGATGGGCACAAGGGCATCGATTTAGCGATCCGGGATTTGATCGAAATGAAAAAAGGCGTGCCGGTGGCGGCGGTCGGCGGTGTCGTCAAGGCCGTCCGCGACGGCATGAAGGATGTCGATGTCGCCATCGCCGGGGTTAAATCCGTCGAGGGCCGGGAATGTGGCAACGGCCTGGTCGTCAGCCACCGGGGCGGCTGGGAAACCCAGTATTGCCACCTGCGCCGGGGCTCCGTCGCCGTTAAGGCCGGAGACGCCGTCTCCCGTGGGCAACGGCTGGGCCTGGTCGGTATTTTGGGCCATGCCCAGTTTCCACATGTCCATCTCTCGATCCGCAAAGGCAATAAGGTGATCGACCCGTTTATTGGGGTCG